>ERZ724505.223-NODE-223-length-39087-cov-5.770368_pt1 | contig 39087 bp, 39 predicted proteins | sample MGYA00376038_ERZ724505 | MGnify/ENA primary metagenome ERZ724505 (study PRJEB28724, sample SAMN07190884) | wastewater metagenome | isolation source: effluent of sewage treatment plant in Hong Hong | place: Hong Kong | collected 2016-03-17 ...
TTTTGAGGATTTAAACCGTTTGTTTGCTAACACAGACATAATACTAATAGATGAAGCCCAGCGCTTGACTTCCATTGGGCTTGTAATAAAGATCTTAGTGGATAATTACAAGGATAAAAAGCAGATAGTTGCCACTGGCTCCTCAAGCATAAATTTACTCGATTTTACTAGCGAACCATTAACAGGTCGAAAATTCACATATCACATGTTTCCATTGTCGTTGCAGGAAATTTACAAGGATCAAAGTGCCTTGCTAAAAGGTTATGAGAGTAATTTAATTTTTGGGTTTTATCCTGAGGTTGTAAAAACTGCAGCTGTCGAAGATAAAATCCGTTTACTCCGAGAATTAGCTACAAGCTATTTGTACAAGGACATTTTGGAGTTTCAAGATATAAGAAATCCAGAAGTACTAGGAAAGCTTTTACAGTTATTAGCACTCCAAATTGGTTCGGAAGTTTCTTATTCGGAACTTGGGTCTTCGCTGGGTTTGGATTACAAAACTGTTGAAAGATACATTAATCTGCTAGAAAAAGCTTTTGTAGTTTTTAGGTTATCCTCATACTCGACCAATAAACGTAGAGAAGTTAGCAAAAACAAAAAGATCTATTTTTATGATTTAGGGATTCGAAACACAATTATTGACAATTTTAATCCGGTGAGCCTTAGAACAGATGTTGGTCAATTGTGGGAAAACTTTTTAATTATGGAAAGAATGAAATACAGGGACTACAACAACATTTATGCAAAGCAGCATTTTTGGAGAACTTATGATAATAGTGAAATTGATTTAGTTGAAGATAGAGACACAAAGCTTTATGGATATGAATTCAAGTGGAAGAAAAGAGTTGGCCGTGCTCCACAAAGCTGGCAAGAATACAACAATTCTGAATACATAGTAGTGAATCAAGATAATTTTAGTGATTTTGTGTTTAGCTAGAAACTTGTTTTCAGGCCATTCTGGCTCCCCCGGGTGGATTCGAACCACCGACCTTGAAGTTAACAGCTTCCTGCTCTGCCGCTGAGCTACAGGGGAATAATGTTATTTAGTTCTCAATCCGCCAAATAGTAACATAGCAAAATACCTAATTCAATGAAGTAGGGTTGGTTGTAATTGACTTATTTGGAAGGCTGTAGATTGCAGATCCGCCCACCATCAAAGCCAACAGGGTAAACCAAAGTGGAATTGGAATTGTTACATCTATTAAGGAGATAAGTATTTGAATCGTCCACGGAAGAGTAATGGCGTGAAGACCTATTTTAAAGCTTTCAGTATAAGTTAAGCCTTTCTTAAACAGTGCTGAGGTTAGTAGCAGTAATAAGGCTAGAATTACTGTGTAGAACACCCTCATTGAGGTGTTCGCTAGTAAATAAAGCAGCCCAACTATTATGGGTATAACACCTACAACAGCTTTTACCAGAGGCATTACTTCTGTGAGCCAGTTTATTAAGGTTTGTTTTGTAAAACTACCTTCTGGTATTTCTGTAAGTGGGGTCGCACTAATCTTGTTATTGTTGTCTCTGGTATATGCAAACTTGTTCCCTATAAGTATTAAAGTGTTGTAGTCGGAGAACGTTTCCATAGTACCTTGCTTATCAAAAACTACGAGATTGCCTGTATTCGAATCTTTCAACTCTTTAAACATATCTTTGTATGGAAATGCTATAGCGTAAGGTTCTGGCTGGTTTATAAACCACTCATTGTTTTTTCCAGTAATCACAAGCTCGTTAGGGTAAATTTTCTCAATTTCAGTTGGAAACTTATCTACAAAAGCTTGTACTTTAGGGTAAATTCTTAGCGTAAAATTTGCAGTAGCTATTATGGTAAAGACTATCCCAAGTGCGAATACGTATTTCAGTGAAAAAGATGTTCTTGCCACCAAAACATCTCTGTAATAAGCAAGAGAGGATATACTGTTATAATAAACATGTCCAAACGTTTTTAGTATTTTCATATCTTGATAATATCACAAAATAAACAGGCAATCTTTAAAGAAAAACCTTAAATTTACCTCTCTTGATTGGTATAATAACCTTGTGCGTATAAAATCGTTGTCATTTTTATTCTTTGTTTACATCTTATTACTCGGCAATACTGCGTTTGCACAAACTGTGAATGTTACAGAATATGTTGCTAATACATCATTCCCTATCCATTCATTATCAACAGGTGAAGTTATCAGATATACACCTGAAGGCTCCGGTGATGGGAGTCCTGTAAGGCAATATAAGAACAATAACTGGGAGCAATTTTTTGTTAAAGGGGACGGTTTGTATCGAAGAGAAGACACGTCGTGGGCACCTGATGGAGGTTCTCAGGCTGCTTGCGAAAACGGCAATAAAGTAATTTACACATTAGATGCAACTGCTACGTGTGTTCAACCAGGAGGCACAGCGTTAACTGATGGCGCTAAGTGGTTGCCTTCAGCTGTTACTGTAGGACAGGTCTATACACAACAAACGCATAATATTTTACCAATTGATTCCGGTATATCATTTCCCGGAGACTCCGGTTATAACATAAACACCAAAGCTGACTTAAAAGTTTGTAAGATTGCAAATACCCATCCTAGTATTGCAGGGCTATATCCTGCTTGTGGTAAAACCCCACAACTTCAAGTCACCGGTTATTTTGAAGCAGGTGCCTACACATTTTGCTCGGGTGTAACTAATCCTCAGCCGTTGATAACTATTGCAGGAACTGCAGGAGCTGGTGCAGGTGATGGTTTTATATATATGAAGGGTTGCGGACTTGCTGGTTTTAGTGATGCTGGTTCTAAAATTGGTATAGTGGATGGGTGTGGTATAGATACCTCAAGAATCGAACCCGGCACACCTAAATGTTCATCCACTTATAACGGCCCCATCTTGCAGGAGCAAATGTCATGTAATATCTCAGGCGATGTAGCGGTTGGAGCTCCTATAACTTTGTCAGGTTATATCAAGCATGCGTCTTGGGTTGAATATACAAGCAAGCTAACCGGTAAGACTTCCCAAGTAGAAGGTTTGCCTATTTATGGCTCAGTAGTTACTAATTACAGCGGAGATCCGTGTACTATCAGTAAACAAAAAAATGGTAATTTAGTTAATAACGCAAAAGAAGTCAGTACTTCCAGTGATGGTAAATACACAATGACTTTGCAAGCAACAAAAAATGTTAAAGAAAACTTCATAGTATTTTCCTGCAATGGTCGTGTTAAAGATATTTATCAATGTGATCTGACAAAAGATACCGATGGAAAAATTGATTTGAATGTAAATATGATCTGTGCAGGTGAGGTAAGAGATACGGACCAAGCCGGTGTGAGGTCAAATCTACATTTACTTACATCCCCCTTGGGTCTTACTAATGAGTTGCAGTATGTAAATAGAGATAAGTTTTCAATTTGCCTCGAAACCCCTCCTACTAGCAGGAAAATCACCTATGCAAGCAACATAATGGTGGAGGATCCACATAATTTTGCGTTAGACATCCTATCTGCAAAAGATGTCGATGACGTCTATGTTGATGGTAAAACTAACCCTGACCCTAATTGTGATCCGGCAAATCCCGGGCCTGGTTTTATACGCTGTATGCCACAAGATTTCATTGTAGAGAAAAAAGAAGAGGCGTTTACCGGTGTTGGTGAATTTTCTGACTTTGGAATTGATCAGCATAGGCCAACTGCTAACAGAGCATTTGGTATTTGCGGAAACTTTCTACAGTATACAAATCCACGTATGGATGAGGATCAGGATGCAGAAGACAAAATCTTACCATCTTGTTTTTGGCATTGGGCGTCAAAGGTTATCGTTAATCCGGGAACTATCTTTGACGATAAAGGACCTATTCTAGACAGAAACCAGTTAACCGGTAATAATATTCCAATCCTTTTCTCGTCTCCTCTTAAGTGGATTGAATATGCCTATAAAACAAATCCCGAGACGCCGGTTTGTACCTCAATAGAGAACGGGCGTAAGACTGAAATATTACTTGGTCAGATAAGAACACCATGGAGTAACAAGACAATGTTTGAAGAAATGGGTATCAACTACTCAGGAAGAAAGCTCGACAAAGCGTACTTTCCGCACCCGTGTTTCTTACTCTCATTCAATCCTATAACAGCGGTAGCTCAGAGAGGGCTCTCCGAAAACTTTGAAGACTCGGCTCTTATCGAAGACGGAGATGAGCGTGATATAAAAATAAAAGATGACCCGGGGCAACGTCCGTACGCTGCAAAGCCTATTATCGAATACCCCGCAGCTCGAGTTGAGAGACTTGGGGAATGTGCTGAAGCCGGTTCAGGTGAAAGTGCTGTTTGTAATAACAACAAAGAAGGAGGGATTGCAAACTTCTTAGCTATGCCCGACGACCCGAATTCTCAGCTAGTAGAAAGCGGTATTGGAACTTATTATTACAAAGAAAGATATAGTGACAATGAAGACAGGGAGTGTTTGAGGGTAGGGTATCCGGTTGTAAATTTATGTCTGTGTGCATCCAAAGAACATGCAAACGCATGGTGTGAGAATCCTTTTAATAAAATTAGATACCCGGGTATCGTAGAGGATATTAACCAGATTCCTTACAACACCTTTAGTGGTGGGTATTCTTATGCTTATAACCGAGACGATCTTGCAAAATTTTATGACGATGATGTTGATCTTGCAGATGCAATCTCAGGTTTTATAAGTAAAATCATACTTTCAATATTCGGTGTGGCTAAACCAAATGCAAGTTATGGTGGTGAGTGTCTTGCTTACTCATGGGGTGATGATCAACCGGGGGGATGTCCGAACCCGGCCCCGACTTGCGGAAACGGGCCATGTGAATGTAGAGATACTTGCAAGGTACCTGATGGGTCAGGGGGGTACACTTCATGCGATGCCTCTCTATGTCGTGGCGGTAAGACTCCTCCGACTGGGGGAATTTGTGCCCATCAGCTTAAAAATGCACCTCCAACAAGCTACGGAACACCTAGTGGGTCTGGTTGTGAAGGTGATATTACTACACTTGCAGAGTACAAGTACGGCACCTCAGAACCGGCACGAGGACCTATGGAGAAAACATATGATTACTTCTCATTTGTGGGTAATAAGAATTCATGTGGTCCTGGCATGAGACTTAGTGTAGAAAAAGACAAAGAGTTAATTGAAGAAACTACAGTGGGTCCTATCGTCCATTTCAATAATTTCCAAGATTACGTTTGCAAAGCCAGTGATTTTCACGATACCACAGGATTGCCACGAACCGGGGGCCGTATACTTGCTCCAATGGAAGTTATAAAACAGGTAGGTACACCTGAAAATCCTGACGGCACAGCAACGCCTCCTAACGTGTGCAATGCGTTCAACTGTTTTGGTAGTGGAGTTGTTGATTTTGCAAGTTCAGCAGAATGTGCTGCACGGGCTTTAAATGCCCATATTATTATGGGTAAGGGTACTTGGTATGTTGTGGATAGATACGGCCCCTATTGTCATAACGAAGTAAGTGGCATGCCTTTTGCACACAATCTTGTTGCATTTATAGATGCGTATTCACCGGCTTCATCGCTTTCTAGGAAATGTACCAGAAGGCCACCCGATAAACCTCGAGCCGGTGATAGAGATATGGCCTGTCCGGCGTACACAGCTTCAGAGCCGTTGAGAAATCCAGGAAACACGACTTTTGACTACTACCGGGATGCTTTGGTTGATTGTGGTTTAAATACTGACAGATGGCCTACGGGTCTTAATGCTGCTAAGTTTAAAGCAGAGTTACTGGCCAAGGGTCCTCAGTATTGGGGCACTAGCCTGGCAAGTGCGCCAGAAGGTCAGTTGGATACAGTTATCAGAGTAGCTGAAAAATACAGAATAAATCCCATGTTATTAATTGGTATTTGGGGGACTGAAAGCTCATTTAGTGTAGGAAAGCCGGCTTGTAGTAACTAGGTTTGACTTGTCTTGTCGCATAGATTAGTATCTATCCGTGCCTCTACAAAAAGCCATAACAAAAGTAAATCTACCTTGTATCCACTGTTTTAGATCCCTTGGTATAAACTCCAGGATGATCATCTATTCCTATTTAAAGGGTTGCAGAGAGGCCAATGTTACCCAGATAACGTCTCAGGTAAGACTCAAGCAACCAACCGTTTCTTATCACCTACAACAGATGCAGGAACAAGGATTGTTGGTTAGAACTAAAAGAGGTAAAGAAGTCATATATAGTTTAAATTTATTATGCTCTGCATATAATAAAGAATGTGTTTTAAAGCACGTTGAATTAGAAAATTATGTTTAATATAAAAGATTTAAAAGTTAATGTTGGAGAAATAGAAATCCTAAAAGGAGTTAATCTTGAGGTGGAAGATGGATCAACCACTGTATTGATGGGTCCAAACGGAAGTGGTAAGTCCACTCTTGCACAAGCAATAATGGGACATCCTTTTTATGAAGTGAATGGTACTGCTTTTCTTAATGAAACTAATATATTAGAACTAGATGCAAATCTTCGAAGTGAGGCAGGTATTTTTCTTTCCTTTCAATATCCAAGCGAAGTCCCCGGTGTAAATGTTGCAAACTATCTAAGGATGATTTTTAACCTGCACCACAAACAGAATCTATCACCGGTAAAATTTAGGACTCTGCTAAAAGAGAAAATGGAATTCTTGGAAATGTCAGATGATTTCACAAACAGATTTTTGAATGAAGGTTTTTCAGGCGGTGAGAAGAAGAGAATGGAGATGCTTCAACTCTTAGTCATCGAGCCAAAACTTGCCATACTTGACGAGACTGATAGCGGACTTGATGTTGATGCTCTAAAGCTTGTAGGTAAGACAGTTAATTATTTAAAAGAGAAAAATAATATGAGTGTATTATTAATTACCCATTACACTCGTATTTTAAGATATATCCACGCTGATAAAGTTTATATAATGCAGGACGGACATATAATAAGATCAGGAGACGCGTCTCTTGCGCATGAGTTGGAGGAGAAAGGCTTTAAATAATGGGGAAGAAGCAGATGCTGCCTGACGGCAAGCCTACTAAAGATCCGCAAATTTCCATAAATGCAAACTATGCGACTCAATATGGTTTCAACGTAAAAGAGGAGTTTGTATTTAAGGCTGAAAAAGGACTTTCTGAGAGTGTGATTGGTCAAATATCAACATTGAAAAACGAACCCGAGTGGATGCGCAAGTTTAGGCTAAAGGCATACACGACATTTCTTACTAAACCAATGCCTTCTTGGGGGGCAGATTTAAGTGAGATAAATTTCGATGATATTTACTATTATCTCAAACCCATTCAAGATGTAGAACGTGCTTGGGAAGATGTACCTGATCAAATGAAATCCACTTTCGAACGCCTTGGTGTTCCTCAAGCCGAAAGAGAATTCTTAGCAGGTGTTAAAGCCCAATTTGATTCAGAAGTAATTTATGGGTCACTTATGGAAGAGCTGTCTGATCAAGGTGTTATTTTCATGGGTACTGATGAAGCTCTGCAAAAGCACCCGGAATTTTTTACAGAATATTTTTCAAAAGTTGTTCCTGTAAGCGATAACAAATTTGCTTCTCTTAATAGTGCGGTGTGGTCCGGCGGATCTTTTGTATACGTTCCAAAAGGGGTAAAAGTAACAAGGCCATTGCAGGCATATTTCAGAATTAATGCCAAAAACTTTGGACAATTTGAAAGAACACTTATCATTGTTGATGAGGGAGCGGAAGTTTCTTATGTCGAAGGTTGTTCAGCACCGGTCTACTCCTCAGACTCACTACATGCTGCAGTTGTTGAAGTGGTTGTTAAAAAAGGCGCAAGGTGTAGGTATACAACAATTCAGAATTGGTCTTCAAATGTTTATAACTTGGTAACTAAAAGGGCACGTGTTGAAGAAGATGGGGTTATGGAATGGATCGACGGTAATTTAGGCGCTAGGGTTACTATGAAGTATCCTAGCTGTTATCTTGTAGGAGAACGAGCTCGTGGTGAATTACTTTCTGTTGCCTATGCAGGAGAAGGCCAGCATCAAGATGCCGGTGCTAAGATGGTGCACATTGCACCAAATACCACATCACTTATTGTTGCAAAATCAGTGAGTGCTAACGGAGGTAGAACAAGTTACCGAGGACTTGTTTCTGTAATACCTACTGCTACTAATGCAAAAAGCAGAGTTGAGTGTGATGCCCTAATACTTGACGAAGCATCTTCGTCTGATACATATCCTGTTATGAAAATTGAAAACAGTGATGCTAATATTGAACATGAGGCTACAGTAAGTAAGATTGGGGAGGAAAAGATATTTTACTTAATGAGCAGAGGTTTATCGGAAGCACAGGCTATGAGCTTAATAGTCTCAGGATTTATTGAGCCGATTGTAAAACAACTTCCTCTAGAATACGCTGTAGAACTTAATCGCTTAATTGAACTTGAAATGGAAGGATCGGTTGGTTAATGCAGACAGTATTTTTAAAGCCAAGTACCACCGAGATAACAGTAACTAGCGATACGTGTTACGTGCTGGATATGACAGGGAGCGTTGACGCTCACTTGAAGGTGTTTCTAAGCACGCAAGGTATACAAGCAAAAATTATTGCAGCATACAAAGGTATCAAAGAAGCACCAATAAAGCTTGTTGTTGAAACTATACATGATGTCCCGTATACAACATGTACCACAGAAGTTAAAGGTGCTCTATTTGATGATGCTGTCTCTTCGTTTGAAGGTAGGATAATAATAAAAAAAGTAGCCCAGCAAACCGCGTCTTATCTGGCACATGACGTTCTTGTGCTTGGAGATAACACGAAAAATGAATCAAGGCCTGTTTTGGAAATAGAGGCTAATGACGTAAGAGCATCCCACGGCGCAACTACCGGCAGGATAGATGCCCTCCAACTTTTCTATCTTAAAAGCAGGGGTATGCCTGAAGTGGAAGCGAAGAATTTAATATTGCTTGGATTTTTTAACAGTTTACTTGCGCAAATTCCGGATGAACAGGTTCGCAAGCAAGTTTTAAGTAGTTTGGATATTACACATGTTTGATCCCTATACTATAAAAAAAGATTTCCCAATATTTAACAGAATAATAAATAACATGCCACTAATTTATTTAGACAACGCAGCTACTACACACAAGCCCCAAAGCGTAATAGATGCTCAAAGCTTTTACTATTCAAACTCAAATGCTAACGTAGCTCGAGGAGTTTACACTTTAGCTGAGGAGTCAACTGATATGTATGAGAGTGCAAGAGCGAAGGTTGCTAGTTTTATAAATGCAGGAAGTGAAGAGATTGTGTTTACATCTAATGCTACGCACTCGTTGAATTTAGTATTTTGGGGTTATTTGAATCAAATTCTGGGTAAAGGAGATATCGCTCTTTCTTTAATAAGTGAACATCACAGCAGTCTAGTACCGCTTCAACAGGTTGCAAGGCTTAAAGATGCTGAGTTTAAGGTACTTGGATTAGGACATGACTTGAATTTTTCTATGGAAAAGCTTGAAGAAGAACTCAAATCAGGCAAAGTTAGAGTATTAAGTATCGCCCACGTTTCTAATGTCTTAGGAACTGTTTTTCCCGTAAAGAAGATTGTCGAGAAAGTGCATCAATACGGTGGTGTAGTAGTAATAGACGCTTCCCAATCAATTGGACACATGAAATTGGATGTAAAACAACTAGGCTGCGATTTTTTGTGCTTTTCCGGACATAAAATGTGTGGTCCGCAAGGTATTGGTGTCCTGTATGCAAGGAAAGACTTATTGCAAGATATGACCCCTCTCTATTATGGAGGCGGGATGATTACAAAGGTCTATACTGATCACACTCAGGTAAAAAAAGGATCCCATGCACTAGAAGCAGGTACTCCGAATGTTGCCGGAGCCGTAGGTTTAGCTGCTGCTATAACTTACCTTGAAAACACAGGTATGGATAACATACGAACTCATGAACAGGAACTTACGCATTACACCTTCTCGCAACTTGAGAAGATAGAAAGCTTGCATGTTGTTGGTAGTAACCAGGATAGGCTAGGTATTATTGCCTTTGATATTAAAGGTATGCACTCGCATGATATTGCTTCGGTTTTGAATACAAGAAATATCTGTGTAAGGTCTGGTCAACATTGTGCTATGCCTCTACACGACCATTTAAAAATATCAGCAAGTGTTAGAGCCAGTTTCTTCATTTATAATACTAAAGAAGATATTAATAGCTTGGTAGAAGGATTACAGCATAGTATAAAGGTGTTGGCCAAATGAATATTTATAGAGATAACATGATGGATCATTATAAAAATCCTAGGAACTTTGGTAGAGTTCACAACCCGAGTGTCACAGCACCGGCACACAATCCTTTTTGCGGTGATGAGCTTGAAATTGATTTATTTATAACTGATAATACCGTTTCTAATTTTAAATTTAGAGGGGATATGTGTGCAGTTGCTATGTCAGCAGCTTCGATGTTGAGTGAAGATATCATTGGACTGACCATCGAACAGGTAAAAGAAATCACAAAGGAAAAAATTCTTACCTATTTCGGAAATGACCTCACTACTAGTCGTGTAAAATGTGCAACTCTTGTATTAGATGCTTTAACTGAGGCAATATCATCTTATGAGAAAACAAAAACAAACTGAATTTGCCAAGATAACAAAAGAAAATAATATCGCAGAATTAGTTGCAAAGTACCCGGATGTTGCTGAGGTACTTTTAGACTACGGATTGCATTGTGTTGGTTGTTTTGCAAACGCCTTCGACAATATTGAAACCGGTGCTAAAATTCATGGCTTTTCTGACGAAGAAATAGATGAAATGGTACAACGCATTAACGAACTTATTGAATTTGGTGAGTAGTTGCGTGTTTTCATACTCCTACTTTTGTGTTAAAACTGATACATGACAACTCCCCCAAAGAAAGTAACTAAGATTGTAGTAGATAGAAAGTTATGCATAGGTGCTGGTACCTGTGTTGTTGTTTCTCCGGATGGTTTTGAAATGGATGAAGATAATATTGCGGTTGTAAAACCCGGTGCTGAAAAACTGTCTTTCAATGAGTTACTGATGGCAGCACAATCATGCCCCACTCAAGCCATTTTTCTCTATGACGAAGAGGGAGATCAAATTTTTCCATAAGGAGGTATTTTTGTGATATACCAAATATCATCAGATAATATAGATATTTCATCTAGCATGCACGAACTTGCTAAAGATAAGTTTTCAAAGATAGAGCGTTACTTCATAAATGTTCCGGAGGATTTGAAAAAGGTTAGGATCGTTATGAATAAAGGGCAGGCAATAGACACGTTTGATGTAGGAATTGATCTTGATCTAGGAAGCACAAATTACTACGGTAAGGGTAGTGATTTCCAGCTTGAGACAGCTCTTATTGCTGCTGTTGAAGACATTAAAGAGCAGTATTTAAGAAGCAAAGACACGAAAGATTCCAAAGAATGGACAGAGGTTAGAGAAGCAAAGCGATTTGATCCGGACGACTTCGAAGAATAGTCAATCCTTCTCTTTAGTGCTAAAATTCTCTCACTCTTAAGGGTAGGGGGTGATTAGCTCAGTTGGTAGAGCGCTCGTCTTATACACGAGTGGTCCTAGGTTCGAATCCTAGATCACCCACCATCTTCTAAATTTGCACTGATTTCTTGTATACTATACTTATGGAACTTAAATCTCAGATAACAGTTAACGATCTAGATAAAATTGATGTTCGTGTCGGTACAATCGAACTCGCACAAGAAGTAGAAGGCTCAGACAAGCTGTTACGTCTTACTGTGGATTTCGGGAAATTCAAAAGAACTATATTTTCCGGTATTAAAAAAGACTTTACAGATATCTCTATACTTAATGGTAAGCAGTCCTTATTTGTTGTAAACCTAGTACCAAGAAAGATGATGGGAGAGTTATCAGAGGGAATGCTTTTTGGCATTATTACACCAGATAATAAATATACGCTAGCTGTACCATTTGAAGAAGTTCCTAACGGTTCAGTTGCTGTGTAAAATGTATATATGACTAATACTGCCCTATCTACCAACCCGACCTTCTCTGTTAAAACAGTTGACTTGGGCCCAACTACAAGATTTTCTGAGCAGCCTACGGAACCTTATGGTCCGCTGGACCTATCGTGGCTGGACAAGCCTCCTCCGTACAATTATATGGCGTCTCCTGAGCACCGGCCTTTTGATACTCAAAAACCACCTGAAGGAATTGAGTTTTTAGCATTACTGAATCAGACCGAGCAACTTCTTCCTTATTATGAGAAGCAACATAAAGGTGAGCCAATCTTTGGCGATGTTGCTGGGAAAATAATTGAAGTGCAAGTCAGGTTATCCGCACTGCTAACAAAACCGGACCCGTTTGAAGAGTGCGCAGATCTTAAAGAAGCATTAAAGTTGTTGTTCTTAATGCGTGAGGTTGTGTTACGCGATGGAGAATCGTCTGTATTGGGTTACCAAGCTGTCAATATGTTAAGGAGTGGTGAAACTGATAATTTACCTCCCAATATAGTTAATGGAATCAACAGATTAAGAGGTTTTAGTGTTACAACTATAGCACCATGAACTCAGAGGATACTTAATTCGTGCTTTTCTGATAAGTTATCTCTCTCAATGTACTCAAGGTATTTCTCTGTTGTAGAGATTCGTTTGTGTCCCGCTATTTTTGAGAGATAGGAGATGTTGACACCCTGTGCTAAATTAGATGCAACAAAAGTGTGTCTTAGATCATTTATCTTTGCGTTCTTTATACCTGCTTGAGCAAAGTACTTAGTTATAGATGATCTTATATTTCTGACAAGCAATGGGTTGCCGGTTTTTGTTATGAATAGATAGCTTGATTTAACATTTTTGGGTCTTTCTTCATTGAGATAGACTTTAACAGCTGAGATAACTGCGTGGTTTAGCGGGATTTCTCTTTTGGCATGTCCTCTTTTTTCTGTGATTACTAGGATTCCTGACTTTTCATCTTTTATAACAAAGTCTTCGAGATTAATCTTTGATAGCTCATCAATCCTTACACCTGTTTGGAGCAACACTTCTATGATTGCATAAGTCCGTATATCGTTTTTTGCTGCATCCCGAAGTCCGCCATACTCAAGTCTTGAGAGTATTCTGGGGGCTTTAGATTCAAGTTTAGGGTGTTTTAGATCATCAGATGGGTTAGATGTTATGTGTCCTTCAACCTGAATGTATCTAAAGAAAGTCTTTGTAGCATTTGTCTTACGTGATATAGATTTGGCGGTGTAGTCTTTCTGGGCCAGGCTCTCCATGAAATTCTTTAAATGCACGAGTTTTACCTCGGCTATATTGTTTAAGCCTTGCTTACTAAGATATTCTATAAGCTGTTCTAAGTCTTTCTGGTAGGCAATGACGGTAGAGGCAGACCGATCCAGGGTTTTTAGGCTCTGTATAAAGGTTTTGTGCGCTTTTTCTAGTTCCATATCTAAACCTATAGAGTATGTTACCATTGGTGGAATGTTATTTCAACATACAAGTTGTATTAAATACGTCTTGAAATTTAAAGATCCGCTACTATAATGACCGTAATGCTCTCGCCTGCTCGCCTAAAATATATAGTTATTTCGCTCCTGCTCGTATTCGGTATGTTTAACTTTACTAGAACAACAATGGACATAATTCAAAGCAGCAAAAGGCTTGAGAGTATGCAAAAAACAGTATCTAACCTTGAAAAGAAGAAGAAAGCCTTAGATAAAGAGCTAAAATACAAGAAAACTGTCACATTTGTTGAAGAACAGGCACGAAATAGGCTTAATATGGCAAAGAATGGGGAGGAGGTTTTAGTTCTACCGGCTGCTCTTAGAGACACTTCTAAAATAACTAGTAGATTAGAAACTCCTGCAGGCCAGGTTATGGGAGATACAGATAGTATGGAGAATGAAGAAAGACGTAAGTTTTGGCTTTGGCTGGAATTGTTTTTCTAGGTCTGATAGAATACTGAGGCTTTAACGCGGGGTGGAGGAATAGTACCTCGTCAGGCTCATAATCTGAAGGTCCCGGTGCAACTCCGGGCCCCGCAACCAAGAAGCTCAGGTACTCATTTAACCCTTCTATAGTAATCGACAGCCGATCTACTACCTTGTTTTGGTATAATAGATCAGTCTTGCCAACGTAGCTCAGGGGTTAGAGCGGGCGTTTCATACGCGCTAGGTCGGTGGTTCAAGTCCACCCGTTGGCACCAAATATTTAACTATCTCTAGCTTTTATAAACCCCACTTTTTGAGTAGAATAAACATATGGAAACAAAAACCCCATTATTTAAGGCCACTAAAGCAGTAAAAAAGGATATTGTTATAGAAGACCGAAATATAACAATGCGCAACAAGCTACTGTATAGTATTGGATTTATAATTGGCGCGTTAGTTCTGCTTGCATTAATAGCTCCAAGTTTTAAACATTTCGGTCGTGTTACTATTCCAGGATTAAATGATAGTACTGAAAGAGTAGAATGAAAAAAAGAATTTTAACCGGAGATAACACCACTGGAAAGCTACATGTTGGGCACTACGTAGGCTCTCTTGAAAATCGACTTAAATTTCAAGATGAATACGAAACAATAATTATTGCAGCTGATTTACACGCGCTAGCTTATCCCAAATATATTGTTGATACTACTTTAGTACGTGACGGTATTGTACAAGCAGTGCTTGGTAATTTAGCCGCAGGACTTGATCCTGAGAAAGTTACTTTCTTTGTTGACTCTGGTGTACCTGAAATTTGTGAACTGTCTTTCATATTATCAACCCTTATATCTAGTAATAGAGTGCTTAGAAATCCTACTATCAAGGATGAAATAAAAGAGAAAAGTTTAGGGGATACTTATTCACTTGGCTTTTTAAATTTTCCCGTCCTTATGGCCTCGGATATTTTAGCTGCAAAAGCAGATCTTGTGCCGATTGGCGAAGATCAACTGCCTCATCTAGAGCTTACCAGAGAAATAGTTGCTAAGTTCAATGGCGCTTTTAAACCTGTTCTTAAGGAGCCTTCTCCCCTCATTGGTAGGGTTGCGAGGCTTATGGGTATAGATGGCAACGCTAAGATGTCTAAATCTTTAGATAACACCATTTACTTAGATGAATCTACACAATTACTTAAAGAGAAGATTAAACGCATGTATACTGATCCAACTCGTATTCATGCAACAGACCCGGGAAAGGTGGAGGGTAATCCGGTATTTGATTATCACGACGCGTTCAATCCAAATAAAGAAGAGGTCACCGATCTTAAAGAAAGATATGTACAAGGTAAGGTAGGGGATGTCGAAGTAAAAGATAAGCTTTTTATAGCTATGGAGACACTCATTGCTCCTATGCGGGAGCGTTATATTACATATGCTCAGAAACCCGATTTTGTGTATGAACTGCTTCACGAGGGTACAAAGAAAGTACGTAGAATGGCCGAAAGTACACTTGACGAGGTGAAAGAGGCGATGTACCTGCCGAAATTTTAAATTTTGTGTATAATTGGCAGGTTATGCCAAAAACACAACAAAAAACCCCCAAGAAAAAAGTAACTGACATTAAAAACAAAGTTATAGGTAAACTCCAAAACTCACAAGTTCCTCAAATGCCTTTCTCTAAAGATGGTGAGAATCAACAAAGTCTATTTTCAAATATTTTTTTCTACATCTTTTTATTTGCAGGGATTTTAATTTTATTAGGTATCTTTGATAAAACAGTTGGCGTTAAAGAGATACCTATAAACGAAACACTACAACTGATTAATGATGGTAAAGTTAAAGATATAGTTATTACGGAAAATAAGGTGGAGGTTACTCAAAAAGATGGTACATTTTCTACTTCAAGAAAAGAGCGTACAACCTCTTTCGATGAGCTGGCAAAGAATACAGAAACAGATTTATCTAAAGTTAGCGGGGATATAAAGGTCGAAGAAAGATTCACACTCGAATCAATTCTTTCTCCTCTTATGCTTTTTGGATTACCAATACTTATTTTATTCTTCATTTTTAAACAAATGAAAGCTACTAGTGGGGATATAGTTTCATTTGGTAAGTCACGTGCAAAAATGTTTTCCGGTGATAAACAAAAGATAACGTTTGATGATGTAGCGGGAAATACTGAGGCTAAAACAGAACTTAAAGAGATAGTTGAATTTTTAAAAAGTCCTGAAAAGTTTAGAAAACTCGGAGCGAGAATACCTAAGGGTGTGTTACTTGTTGGGCCTTCCGGTGTAGGTAAAACCCTTCTTGCTAAAGCTATTGCCGGGGAGGCCGAGGTTCCTTTTTATAGTGCAGCAGGCAGTGAGTTTATGGAAATGCTTGTTGGTGTCGGTTCTTCAAGAGTTAGAGATCTTTTTGCAACTGCAACTCAAACACAGCCGGCACTCATTTTTATAGATGAAATAGATGCAATAGGTAGGCAGCGTGGTATGGGTATTGGAGGAGGCCATGATGAGAGGGAGCAAACTTTGAATCAGATATTAATAGAGATGGACGGGTTTGATACTAGAACTGATGTTATCGTGCTTGCTGCTACCAATAGACCGGACATGTTAGATCCTGCTTTGGTAAGACCTGGTAGATTTGATAGAAGAATTACTATCTCACTCCCGGATCTTGCGGATCGCATTGAGATTATTAAAATCCACATGCGAGAAAAACCCTTTGAGCAAGTTTCTGTTGAAGAGATTGCTAAAAAAACAGTAGGTTTTAGTGGTGCTGACATTGAAAATATGCTCAATGAAGCTGCAATTCTTGCTGCAAGACAAAATAAAGAAAAGATTGATGCAAGTGATGTTGATGAGGCAGCCTTAAAAGTTACTTTAGGTGCTGAGAGAAAAATGATGTTAAGTGAAGATGAGAGAAAAGTGGTTGCTTATCACGAGGCGGGGCACGCTGTTGTGTCTGCTTTTGTACCTGATATGGATCCGGTTTACCGGGTTTCAATTATTTCACGCGGTGGATCTTTAGGACACACCAGCTATCCCCCAGAACGAGATAGGTATAACGAGACTAAAACAAGACTACTATCAATAATTTCAACAATGTTGGGGGGCAGGGCTGCGGAAGAAATTGTTTTTGGTGAGATGACGATTGGTGCTTCGGATGACATAGACAAAGCTACAAAGCTTGCAAGAAAGATGGTAACTGAGTTTGGGATGAGTGCATTAGGTCCAATTTCATTTGAAGGGCATCAACAGAGTATTTGGCTTGCACGTGAACTGGGAGATAGCCCAAGCTTTAGTGATAGTGTTGCTTCGCAAATTGATAATGAAATTCGCATAATTATTGAAGGTGCTTACAATAAAGCTTTAGAAATACTAAAATCTCACAGTGATAAACTCCATCTTGTTGCAAACAGATTGCTTGAGATAGAGACCATTTATGATGAAGACTTTAAAGCCCTACTAGGTCTTATATCGGACAATGAAAAAACTACTAATAATTGATACCTTCAATTTTTTACATAGGGCGTATCACGCAATTCCAAATAACTTTTCGGATAGTGAAGGAAATCCTACCAATGCCATTTATGGTGTAACTTCTATGCTTGTTAGTACTTTTGAGCAACTACGTCCGGATTACGCGATTTGTGCTGTAGAGAGTAAAGAACCGCTTCTTAGAACAACAGAACTTGAAAGTTATAAGGCACATAGAAAACCTATGGACGAAGCACTTGCTGTACAGATCCCAAAAGTATTTGAAGTAATTGATGCATTCGGTATTAAGACAATTCAGTCTGAAGGTTACGAGGCGGATGATGTTATTGCAACCCTTGTTGCCAAATATTTGGATCAAGATATTGAAATACTAATTCTTTCGAATGATAGAGATTTATGGCAAGTAGTTTCTTCCAAGGTTTCAATAATGTTGCCTGTAAAGGAAGGCAATATTGAATTTATTGGTCCTGATCAGATCCTTGTCCGCATGGGCTTTTCACCAAAGCTAATAGCTGACTTCAAAGCTCTTAAGGGAGATCCAAGTGACAATATTGCAGGTGTTAGTGGTATTGGAGAAAAAACTGCCAAAGAACTTGTAGTACGGTATGGGGATTTGGATAGTATTTACAAAGCAGTAGAAGATCATCCACAAACCTTCCCACCTGCTGTGTTAAAAAGATTGGTTGATGGCAAAGAGTCTGCCTACAAATGCAAAAGCCTTGTATTGTTAGTCAATGATCTGGACTTTGTTGTTGATTTGAATGACTGCGTTTACACAGAATTTAATAGAGGAAGGGTAAAAGAGGTTTTATTTAAATATAATTTTAAATCAATAATTAAAAGACTTGGGTTTGAGAATCCGAAGTCACTAAAACATGAAATTAACGAAGATCAACTAGGATTATTTTAAATGCTTGATGGAAAAACTATAGCTCAAAGAATAGCAGAGCACTACCCAAACCCTAAAACTGAGTTAATTTACGCAAATGAGATGCAGTTAGCTATCGCTGTTACTTTATCTGCTCAAACTACAGACAAAAAAGTTAATGAGATAACAAGTACTTTGTTTAAGAAGTATCTGTCGTGGGAGGCGCTTGCCGGTGCTAATATTGCCGAGCTTACGCAAGACATAAAGGGTGTGAACTTCCATATAGGTAAGGCACAAAGACTAGGTGATATGGCAAAGAAAGTAATAGCTGACTTTAATGGTAAATTGCCAAGGGATATGGCAAGTCTGATAACACTTCCTGGTGTTGCTAGAAAAAGTGCTAATGTAATTATGCAGGAGCTTTGGGGTATAGCCGATGGTGTTGTTGTAGATACGCATATAACAAGAGTTTCTCAAAGATTAGGATTTACAAAAAATACTGATGCAGTAAAGATTGAGAAAGAATTAATGACTATTATACCTAAAGAGTATTGGAGAACTTATTCAGGTGGGATTGTTTTGCATGGAAGATATATCTGCACTGCACGCAAACCAAAATGTGCCATGTGCTTTCTTAACGATGTGTGCCCTTCTGCTTTTACTGCTTAGTTACTCTTTAGAAATATCATAAGGCAGAACGTAACCGAATTTCAGAGATTTTTCATCGTAATAATCAAACCTGTCTGTTTTATATGGTTTGAATTCGTATTTTTCTTTAGGTTGAATTGTTACCCCTTCTTTTAGTTCCGGGTACACCTCGTTTTTTAAATTAGGTTTTAGTAGGACGGGGTTTTCTGTGTTGTTAGTCCATACTACAATTTGTCCTAGAGCAATTTCAGCTTCTTGTGGTTTAAAGCCCTCCGAGTTAATTTCAATTTCATAGGTTGGGGCTAGTACCTTATCCCCTTGATCTTCTATTAGTATATCTTTTTGACTTCTTAATTTGTTACTGGTTGGCACTTCGTTAGTTTGCTTCTCTTGTTCTCCTTTTTCAACATTTAGCTTTTTAAACTCATCAGCAATTTCACGTCTTAGATCCTCGAATTGATTTAACTCTAGCAAACGACCGTTTAAAAAGAATGTAGGGGTGGAGCTAACGCCAAGACTATCCCCTGTTTTTATGTCTGTTTCAATCAGTGTTTTAACTTTTTCGCTTTTCATATCTACCTCAAATTTCTTTGTGTCTAGTCCCAGATCTTTTGCATACTGTATCAGGTCTTGTTCTTTTAGATCGCTCTGGTTCTGAAACAGTAGATCGTGATATTCCCAGAATGAATCTTGCTCCCCGGCTGCCATAGATGCATATGCTGCTTCAAGTGCGTCAGCATGTTGTGGTAAAGGAAAGTGTTTGTATACAATTTTAAGTGCCGGGTATTCAAGTTCTATGGACTTTATAGCGGTTTGAAACGCAGCACACGCCGGGCATTCAAAATCAGAGAATTCGACTAAAGTAACCTCTGAGTCTTCGGGTCCTTTGAAGTAATTAAAATCTGCTACCAGGTCACCTTCATTCACTATCTTAAGTGCTGTAGATTTGTTTCCTTGCTTTTCTCCGGCAATAATTATACCTACAAAAACCAGCAGTGTTAAAAACCCAATAATAAATATGGGCATATTTCTTTTAATAAAACTTGCTATATTCATTTATATTCTTGCCTTTCCTAATACATCTGTATTTACTAAATTTAGTGGGGGCCGTTTGTTTATAAGCACCTCAACTACGTTTTCAGCAGCCATTTTGGCCATTTGGATTCTTGCTTCTCTTGTAGCACTTGCGATGTGGGGAGTTAAGATGATATTTTTTAGGTCTCTAAGACCTTTGTACATTTGAGGTTCTTTTTCAAAAACATCTATTGCAGCTCCCTCAATCCAGTTTTCTTTTAAGGCTACATATAATGCATCTTCTTCTACAACAGCGCCTCTTGAGGTATTGATTAAAAATGCAGTTGGTTTCATTTTCTTTAACTCTCGCTCAGTTATTAAGTGGTGAGTAGTTGGGAGAAGGGGGACGTGAAGAGATACAAAATCAGATTTCTCTAATAACTCATCAAGGCTTGCATAAATTATTCCTTGCTCGTTTTCAACTACGTCGTTTCTTCTGTTATCAAAGTATATAACCTGCATTCCAAAGCCTTGTTTTGCGATTTTAGCCAGATGTGATCCTATTCTTCCCATTCCAATTATACCAAGTGTTTTTCCTGTTAATTTTGCACCAAGAAAGACCATTGGATCCCAGTAATTATAATGCCCACCTCTGGTATAGTAATCAGCCTCAATAATTTTCTTGCCGATTGACAACATAAGTGTCATTGTAAATTCAGCAACATCTGCTGTTAGATCCCCAGGTGTATTTGAAACGTAAATCCCATGTTTTGTTGCAGAAGCAATATCAATGTTGTCGTACCCTACAGCATAATGTGCAACAACTTTAAGGTTATCTGCAGCAGATAGTACTGCCTCATTGATCTTATCAGGTATTACAGGTATTAGTGCATCTACATCTTTAACAGCAGTAGTCAGTTCTTGCTCTGTCATTGGAGCACCTGTTCGCATTTCAACTTCAAGTGCGGTGTGTTTCTTTAAAATTGTATACGCGGTACGGGGGATTTCTCTTGTTATTAATACTTTCATTGGCTTGATTTTAACAGATGTAGAGAGAGAATTTAAGGTTTTTTGTGCACACAATACTATATTATATTTCTTTCAGTAGATTTGGGTACTTACTTCTAATTGTATCAGGACCATACTGCTGTAGGAGGAGTTGTAGTCCTTTTCCCCCTATGTCTTTAGACGGGTTGAGATTGAGAGGGCGTCCTGCACCTTGTAAAAAATCATATATGTTACGTGGCTCAAAGCCTTCGTAAATTTGTGTAGCATGCAGACCCTCCTCAAAAAGTAAGTATGACAATAATTTCTTAACTGGGAGCGTGCTCCATGCTTCAAAAAATGAAATAGGCTTAAGGTTGCCTATGATGCTTGAAAGCGTATCAGTTTCTAAGGCCTGTAGTTTTGCTATAAGCCCTTCAGTTCTAGTAGGTACTCTTTCAAGGGCTAACCATCTGGCATGTTGAGTATTTACAATCTGTATGTCCAGTGGCTCGTTTATTTGTTCCATTGAGGCGGAATGAAACAGCAAGAAGTTTATGAATGTACGCAGATTGTTTTCGTGGAATAGATCTATCGGGAGTCCGAATTTAAGTTCCCAGGTAGCTGCTTTGCCTGCGCCATTCCAACTTGCTGGATTAGCACAACATTCTACTGTTCCAAGCAAGGGTTGGGGTCTTTCGAACTGGCGTTGATCGAAGTGCATGTGGCTGGAGCCTTTGGCTCGATGTGCATACAGTTCTAAGTATCTTCTGAGTTCATCGATTCTTAGTAAGTAGGCTGCGTTCATCTCTATATTTTCGTTGGTTGTTCTGATTTCATATTGGACTGGGCCCTGAGCTCCGGAAATACGTGTACTCGTGAGGTTGTCAGGTATCGGTAGTTTGCCTCTTGGTATATATTCCACCTCTATACCTACCTTTTTACCATACCTGGTTTCGAGCGCTTCTATATCAAATACTACTTTTCTAGCCGCATCGCACATCGTACTCATAAACTGGTAAGAACCTCTTTCAAGTGGGGTAGATTCCTCATACACTTCTTTTATAATCCTAGCTCTTCTGATCTGTTCCTGCACAAACGGTGTTCTATACTCTCCTGATTTGTGAAGTACGTTTATAAGTAATCTTGAAGCAAGTGGTGTTTCTAGATCACCAAGATCGTCCATTCTCTCTAGTATGCTTTCAGCAAACTCAATACTTACTTCAAATAAATCTAAAAATCGATACAACTCTCTCCGCGAGTCCTTATCTATTACAGATTTTTCCAACACTGAATATCCAGCCTTGTAAACCTGCCCGCCCCGTAAACTTATGATATCTTGTGAGTATTCGCTTGCAGTATGTGCATGCGCTTTTATTGCTTTGACGCCAAATGATGTGAGTTTAGCAAGTACTAGTTTTGCACCAGGTGTATTTGGTATATCTCCTACTGTGGAGAGAATTTCCAAAATCTTTGTAGCCATTTCTTCAAAATCACTCGGTCCTGTGTGTTCCACAGGCAGTCGTTTGCCGGCTCTCTTATCGAAGTAGTCGCTTGTTGTAACCTTTGGTTGAACTAGCATTGTGCGTATGTCGTCGTCCAAATCCATCCCTTCAAACAGACTTCCAATAAGTAGTTTCTGTGGGACGGTTGGTTCATTTATAGAATCTATAAGTTTGTTACGCACATATAATAGTGGATTTGAGCAGAATCTTACCATCTCTGCTTGGTTTAAAACATGGCTTTCAACACTGTCTGGTGGTGTAGAGTCATGCGGGGGTACAAATATTCTTTTCTCGGGACTTTCTAAAGTGGTGAGTGGTACAACCAGACCATCATCTCTTATTGTAATAGCATCGGGGGCAGGAGAATTGCCCGTTAATCCTACTACACTTAATCCGCTGTCTGTTTGTCTTACTCTAGCCGGAAAACCTTCTATAGTTAAGTCTTCATGTTGTCTTATTGTATGAATTGTTTGCTTCATATTAATGGTTTTGCAAAACTTGGTTTAGATCTCACAATCTTTTCGAGTTCCCTCATTTCCAGTAGTGATAACTGACCGTGAATAGATCCAACTCGTGTTATAACATTAGCTGCATTAATTGATCCCCAGATCAATGCATCTTTAATACTTTTTTGATGATGGAGTGCTGAAAGAAAAGATGCTGAGAATGCATCTCCGGCTCCGGTTTTATCAACTATTTTTTTATCGTGTAAAAATACCCCCATTTTCTCAAGTCTATTTCCGTCAAATGCACTTGATCCGTTTACAGAGTCAGTTATAACAGTGATCTTTGGTCCCATGGTATGTAGAATATCATGCAAGTCTTCAACATCTGTTGAATCTGTTTGCAGAATAAATTGAGCTTCCTCAAGATTAACAAATAGGATATCTGTAACACCTAGAAACTGTCTAATAGCTGCAACTCCTTCTTTTATATGAAAGCTTCCGGGGTTAAAGCAAACCCCCATTCTATGATTGTTCTTTATATAGGCAATTAGATCGCTTTGAAAGTCTTTAAAATTTGGTGGCATTGATGTGTAATATAACCAATCGGGATAATCACTCTTCTTAACCCATGCTATCAAATCAGCGATTTTATAATGTCTTTTGGGATGATGGGAGAGTATGGTGCGCTCAGTTTCAAAACTTATTATTGTATGAACATTTGTAGAAGTAGACTCGTCAACTAGACAAAGCTCTGTGTTAATACCTGCTTTCGTGAAAGTTTCTATAAACTTATTACCATTGGGATCGTTACCAAGACTAGTAAAGACCGACACTTTAAGACCCAACTTATTTGCAGTTAGCGCAACATTACACGAGTTACCCGCAATTGTTGCTCTGTATGTTTCAACGGGAATTTTTCCTCCGTAAAGTATCTGAAGAAATTTTACGTCATCTTTCTCCACTACAGATGCATCTTCAATTTCCATGTATTGATCTATAGCAACATCACCGATTGTGAGCAGGTTTATATTAGGCATGTACTTTATCTATGATAAAGGTTTTTCGCGTTCATTTCTATATGAGTTGCACAGAGTTCGTATTTTTCAAGGAGGGCGTCTCTTGACCCTGATTCGCCAAAGGTATCTCTAACGCCCAAGATTTGTATCGGTATAGGAAGTTCTTGGCTAAGGTACTCTGCCACGGCAGATCCAAGCCCCCCAATCTGTTGATGTTCTTCGACAACAAGCATCTTGCGAGTTTTGCGTCCGCTGTTAAGAAGAGTATGTGTATCTAAGGGTTTTATAGAATACATGTTCAACACCTCCACATCAATCTTATACTTAGTAGCTAGGTTATCAGCAGCCTTGAGTACTTCGCTTAATATTGGACCTGCTGAGACGATAGTTAAGTCTTTACCCTCTCTTAAGATGTGTGAATTACCTATTTCAAATTCATCTTGTTCTGTGTAAATAGTTTGAGAGTTTCCTTTAAAGCTTCTAATGTATACCGGGCCTTTGTGTTTTGCAGCAAGAGCAACTAAGGCCTTTGCTTGATGAAAATCTGCAGGACAAAGAACAACCATATTTGGCAGTACTCTTACAAGGGCTATGTCCTCCAGCCCTTCATGAGTTGCCCCATCGGGCCCGTTAGAAAAACCTGCATGAGAGCCGATAAGTTTAACATTAGCTTGTGAATAGCAAATCGATACTCTGATCTGATCCCAATTTCTACCCGGGGAGAAGACTGCAAAACTAGACATGAAAGGCACTTTTCCTGCAAGTGCAAGACCTGCAGCTATACCTGCCATATTTTGTTCACATACTCCTGTTTGAATAAAGCGTGTTGGATATTTCTGTTTAAAGAGGAGTAGTCTGGTTGATTCAGTAAGATCTGCACTTAAACAAACTATATCGGGGTTGGTTTCGCCAAGTTGAAGAAGGGCTTCTCCGATACCATCTCTTATCTCTTTTTGGGCAGTTACTTTTTTCATTGATCGCTTGGTGTTGATTCTTTATCTTCAGAGTCTGCTTCTTTGTCCCCGCATTCTTTAGTTTGTTTTTCTCTTCCGAAAGAAAATTTCATATCAGTTTTTTTAACTTTTACCATATCAACTACCACATTTGTTACGTCTTGAGTTTCACATGTATCCCCCGGTTCTGTAAGTAAAATCATTACCTTTAGTTCGTTCTCATCTTTATCCTCATAGATTCTTCTTATCTTCATTTTGTAACCATCTTCTATAAGCGTTTCGGTATTTACAGCAACCACATAATATCTATTAAAATCAATATTCTCCTCGACCCTTGTAGATCCGGTTGGGTCAATTGTTTTAAGATAGTTATTCAACTCATCTTGTGACTTAAGTACCTTTCTGTCTTTTACTAGTTCTTGCAGAGTTGGTACTTCTCGTGGAAAATTGACTAGGTGGGTAGCACTTACCTTATTGGAAGGCATCCATGGTAGATCCAGGTCGTCCTTTGTTAGAAGAAATCCTGCAGCTGCAATAAGTATTGCAATTGCAATAATTGGTAAAAAGTTTGCTGTTGAGGCTTTTGATTTAGTCATAGTCTGTTAATATTCGGCCATCAAGCGACCTTAACTGTTTAAGCGCTGCCTGAGATTCTTTGCGCGAAGGAGGCTTGCCGTGCCATTCAAATTTATACTGCATAAAGTCGATACCGTATCCTGGTATTGTATGTGCAATTATAGCAGTTGGGCGTTCAAAAATCGCCTTCGACTTATTTAATGCACTAATTATCTCCTCGATATTGTGACCATCGATTTCGATAACATAAAAGTTAAACGCCTCAAGCTTTTCTCTTAAAGGTTCTAGAGGAAGAACGTCTTCCGTATATCCATCAATTTGAATGTTATTTCTATCTATAATCCAGACAAAATTATTAAGCCTTTTACTTCCTGCAAAAAGCACTGCTTCCCAAGTTTGGCCTTCGTTTAAATCACCATCACTGGACAGGCAATATACCCTTGCAGGCGACTCTTCAAGTTGAAGTGCAAGTGCCATTCCAATTGATTGGGACAGCCCTTGTCCAAGAGGCCCGCTTGAGGTTTCAATACCAGGAATGGTTAGGTTGTGAGGGTGGCCTTGAAGTAAGGAATTAATCTTTCTTAGTTTCATTAAATGTTTTTTATCAAAAAATCCTCTTTGGGAGAGTGCTGCATAAAGAACAGGACATAGGTGTCCGGAAGAGAGTATAAATCTGTCTCTATTAGAATCATGTACCGTATCTGGTGAAATATTTAGTATATGGAAATACAAAACAGCTATGATATCTGCGATCCCAATAGGCCCCGCACTGTGTCCGGATTTTGCTTCCAGCAGCATTTCAATAACTGAGATACGTAACTTCATAGCGATTTGTTCTAGATCTGAAAGTGAGCAATCTTTATTACGATGAGTGTTTTCTGAAGACTCGTTATTGGAGGGCATTGACATGATTATAGACTAACAGTTGATGTATTTCTATATTTAGGGCTGCCTGAATAATTGGTATAAGTGATTCTAATTGATTAAAAACTCAGTTTGATTTCTATATAGTTCTTAACTTTCAGAATAGGAGGCTCTCATCGTTTGGTTTCGACTGTTATAAAATCGCGCACGTCTTTCCCCCTCTCTCATATCATTAATTATGACGTCTGCAGATGTATAGTAAGTGTTTCTTGCTGTGTTGTACGTCACACCGTGGAGATTAATATTACATCTAACTTCGGGGTCGTCTGGTTGTTTCTTTTTTGATCTTCTGTCATATTCCTCAGGTCTTTCTAAATCTAAAGCTTCTGCAATTTTTGTCAGATCTTCTGGCGCTGTTCTTGCTAGATCACGATACTCTCCTGCTTCATTACTTAAGTAGGTAATTTCAAAACCACGGAGGAGCATTGGTAAAAGATCGCTCTCATTCGGTGGTACTACCAGTATTAAGTCGCGGTCATATCCTCCGTAAATGGTGTCCGAAGGTACGGGTTGAGTATGTGCTATGATTGTAAAGGATGAAAACTCGGCCTTTGCTTCAGGCGTTTTCAAATACTCAGCAACTCTTTTTGCTGTTTCTACCAATGCTAGTTGTTCTTGTTCTTGTTTGATTATCGATTCAACTATTCCCATATATCAATTCAAATTGATGGTGGGTGGAGTATATATAGAAGCGATTTGAAATGCTTGAAAAATCCTGAATAGTTCATTTATTGAACAATTTGAATAAACACTTCAGAATATTATTATGTCTGACGCTCGAGAGGAGTATATCGTAGGTTTACCATATAATACTAACGATGGTGCAGCACACGCTGTAGAACAAATGCTGGGTGATGATGTTATGCTGTTACTTTCTACAGCTGCAGCCTATGGGGATGTAATTGTAAGTGGCTCAACGATAGTCAGTACACTATTTACAGGAGGGTACTTAGTTGATAGAAATGGGAGGGTTATAGATGAACGCGTATCAGATGTTGATGTGTATGTAGGTGATTCTGCTCATCAAATGTTATGTGCCTTAGGTAGGGAAGTTCAAGTGGGTAAATTCTCATCAAAAATTGTTTTAGGTGGAAGAGAAATCGATGTAATAAATGTAGATGAGATGAGACGGAATTGGATTGCTAGTATTAACGAGTTGGTGGATAAGCTGGGTATTGTTGAAGAGGAAGCAATACCAGAGATAATAACTGTTCCTCAGCATGGGTTGTCACTCTCACTTGATAGTCAACATGACATAAAAGTATATATGTCAGTTCAGTTGAGGTCTATTGTAGATTCATTAGAACGTGACACAAGGCCAGCAAACTTCTTGAGACATAACGGAATGTTAAAACCTGACTCCGTAGGAGTTTCAATTGGAGTAGACGGAAAAGCAGTTATATCCGACCCTGATGGTGTTATTTCAAATCCAGAGTATAGAAGACAGCAGATAAATCAGTACCGAATTGAAATTTACACGGGAGAGGTTGAAGTAGAACCTAACCCCAAATCGCTATCCACTGTCTTATTCATTGCTTCCCTATTAGATGAATCTATTGAAGTTACAAACCCGTTGCTACCTTACAAAGCCGCCACAGGGATTGCGCGGGTTATAAGAAACGCTGGGGCAATGAAACAGTTAGCGGGGGTTTATAGGGATGGGGAAGTTAGTCCCGCCGATCTATGGTATAACGCCTTATACTCATACGCTGAAAGGCTTTCTTTAGGGAATAGCCCATTACTAGTAGAAGACACACTCGAGCAAGCACAATTGGATGTTCTTATTAGGCGTAAAATGCAGGAAGAGTTTGCTCGTGCTGCTGCCAGCAATCTGGGTTTGGCAGTAGGTCAAATGTTTTATGCTCTGCCTTTAGGGAACTTTATCTCCCCGCATTTAAATTCACCATTTCTTGATTATCATCGTCTTGTACTGCCAAACAGTGTATTTTTGGGGTCTTTTTTCGAAGGTGAGTTATATTTGGGTAAAGATCACGAACGACATCCGCTTACTCCTGAGCTTATAGATGCCCGGGAGTTTATGCTTAATATACTTTCTTTGGAACATACTTTCTACCCACCTCTGGAGGTGTCAACTCGTTATATAGGAGATGTAAAAGCAGGAAGCGGGTTAAATTTCTCTAGAAGTAATACCGCAAATATGTCACAGGTTATAGCCATGCTATCCTTATGTGCTGGCCACCTTCATGGCCATGTTAATACTATAAGAGATATTTGTGATAATTGGTTGTTGCAGGGCAGGTTACCGAACTCGTTCAGCACAAGAGTGCAGAATGAGTTTGATATGGGTGTAGACGAGGCTACAGTTCTTTCTGGACTTTTAGATCTGGAAACAGCCGTTAGTAGTTTTTACTAGATCCCGATATCATGAACCCCTCTTTTTTATACGTTTTAACATTTAAAGTTTCTTGATGCTGTGTCAGCTTCTTTTTGATATTTGAAATTACTTTATCTATACTCCAGTCTGAATACTTGTCATTCCATTCATCCAGCCACATAATTTTTGCAACCTCATCTCTTGTAACAATTTTGTTTTTATTCTTAAGAAGTAGGCTATAAACTTTTAACTCTTGTCCGGTAAGGTAATCTTTTGGTGTTTTATTGGCCTCCATTAGCTGATCAAGTTTAAGTCTATTCTTTAAGTAATACTCAAAAAGAGGATGAAAATATGTAATGCCTCTGGTTCCATTGGCAATCAATCCGGCTTCAAGACAAAATTCAGAGGTAGATACTTTTCCAGCACTGAGTACTTTGACGCTTTCGATTTGGAGATCTGTAACGATTTCTTTGTAACGCCAGTCAAGCCAGTCAGAGCCTATCAACTCGTACTGCTTTGGTATCGAATTGGTAGCTACAAACATTTCTTGGAATTCTTCCTCTCTAAGTGCTTTTACTTCACAGTATTTATAAAGCGTGGGATCACCGTCTACAAAATTAGCAAGCTTGTAGACAAACCTACTATCAAATCCTTTATCTTTGAGCTGGATATCTGCAGATTTTCTGTCAAAGGCAAAGTCTTTGCCCCATATGATGTGTGCCGAATAGTAACCCCACAAATCACCTAACAGTTCTTGCTCGTGCTGATTATACTCGTGGCCTGAGAGAAAGATTACAGCAAGATCAGATAAGCTCAATCTCGCTATACTAAGGGCGAGTGTACGATGGTGTTCAAACGGTGGTTTAAATAAATTACCGAAACTTTCAAAGACTACGGTTAGCTTTTTACACTCATCAAGAATCAGATACTTTAGAAAACCGAGATACGCAGCTTCAGTTATATCAGAATTAGCTATTAAATCTTTTAAGATACTTAATGTGTTTGACTCTAACTTGTTACCGTAATGTGTTTGCAGATATTCTAAAGAGTTGCGTAATAATGTAGGTATCAAAGGTTGATCAAAATCAATCCAGAGTACAATTCTTGATGTCTTTCTAAACGCTAATGCTTGTTTTAGCTGAAAAGGTACTCCTGAGCCTCTGAAGCTGTTGATAGTTATATTTGAGTTCTTTTCAACGACTTCAAGTATGTTTTTCTGAATGTAGTCTAAATTACAATCTGCAACTAGCTGTTTGGCATTGATGGGCACGTTTAAAATATAGCATATAGCCAACTCTCTATCTTCAGGATTATTCAAGCCCAAATATACTACAGGTTATATACTGGTACCATGAACACAATTAACCGAATACATATCGCAGGTTTAGTAGGTCTTGCTGCAATATCAGTGTTGGTTCCAGGAGATAGACCTACACGAGCCGAACAGCTTGCGGCGGTTTCAGATCCAATCGCCACTTTAGCAGAAGTTCCTGCTGAGCCTGTGTCTCCGTTTCAACCGGCTTCAGAAAGACTTCTTGTTGAAACAGATGAGGAGGTAGTGGAAGGGTACTCGGCTTTTCTTAATACTGCTGAAGATGGTTCGTTTGTTACTTTAGCGGAGTACATAGCCTTTACTCCAGAGACTCAACAAGTAGTCACCACATTAGCTGAACGTGGTATATGGGGTAATATCCGTGGAGCAGATGGAAATAGACTTACTCGTGAGGAAATCTCACGACTTGGTGATTTGTTTGGAGTAGCCACGGAGTATGTTCACCCAAAACCAGAGGAGACCTTATATATAAAAGCCGGGGTATTGGCACAGCTTACTAGCATGAGAGCCTTAACATTGAGCGGTGGGGCCAGTGTAGATGCAATTACATTAAGTAAACTGCATACACGTGTGAGCATTCCGATCCGAAGCTATAGAGGTCCATTTTTAGATCCAAACGAACCGTTTGAAGGCAATCGAAGGATTGTTCTTGGATCTGAAATCAACACATCTGGCACCTCGACCATATTGGATATACAACCTAATCCAAATGGTGGTTCAATTCAAACTGTATTGATTCACCCATCGTGGATTCGTCCCGAGTTGACGCGTGTTGAGCAGAATGATGCCTATCGGTTTGCTCTAAGTCACCTTATACCTATCACACCTGATTTGGAAGAAGGGGTAGGTGTGCAGGCGTTTTTGGGGCAGGCATTTATACATCCCGATGGTTCTAGACTCTACTTTCCTGCTGACTATTACGATCTCAACCTAATACAGTTGGATTTCTACCCATTAGTCGTTATCAGAAACAAGCAAACTGGTCAAGAGTGGACTATTAGGGCAAATTACTATGAACAAAACTTCGGCTTACCTACTACTCTTAGATACTCTGAGTTAGTGAGTGGCTTGAGCGTGTCCCCAAATCCTAATGACCAGAATAGGTTAAATTGGACATTGCATCGTGGTTACCCCACCGGGTCACCTTATAAAGAGGCGGTTGTAGCTAGTGATCTTACATTTAAAGGCGACCTGGACTGGCCTGCTCAGTCAGGTTTAGCTGAGAGTTACGAATCTATGCTAGGTAGACATCCAGGTATTAGGTTACTTGTAGAATTGGGTTATCCATTGGATGCTTCACGAATTGCCAATGTGTCTATGCAACAAGCCTTCATCCGTGCTTTTGATGGTGCCTACTACGACGCACACCTACATCAGGGAAGTATAGTATTCCCTGCTGGTACTTATGAATGGGAAATTACTTCTGCAACAATAACTATAAAAGGCACTGATCCTGAAACTAACGAGTCGGTATTCTTAACTTTGCTACCAGAGCATTTTGATCCCTACTACGGCGACCCTGCTTATGCCAGTGCCAGTGACGGGGATCTTATCTATAACTCAGGTGGTGTATGGTTATTAACAGATAGTGGTTCATCCCGTGTTAGCTCAAGTGTTAAAGCGTCTTTTATAAGCGATGGCACAGCCTTGGACGATGTAGAACTTGGCAGTACACCTAATTTTGAGTAGTTGTCTTAGCCGTAAGCATCATAAGGTAAACAAATGCAACTATTGAGGTTATGAAAAACTGCGAGCTTATTACTAGAAGTAAGAACGCATATTTATAGCTCCATAGATTAGCTGAAGACAGTCTATAAAGTGTTAGTGAGAGTAGCGCAATTAACAATGAAAGTGCTAGTACACCGCCCTCAATTGCTATGTCTATGATGATGTTATGTGAACTATCAACAACTAAAGTATCCAAGACCGGGTACTTTCGCAGATTGTCTCTCATTGCAGGCTCAATCATTGCTTTCCCATAACCTATGACAGGTCTTTCTAATATTGTTTCAATGCCTGCTGCGTAAATTGCAAATCTCTTTTCTCCATATAACTGCTCTTTTGATAAGAAGAAAAAGTTTCTCTGCAGTTGATAAAGTCTAGGATTCTTTCGAATTTTGTTGTATATCTCATCTGTCCTAACAGTAGTAAAGAAGATGATGGTACCGATAGCACAAATAGTTAAAAAACAAATCCCCAGGTATTTTATTTTCTTATTAGCAGCTCGAAGTATTGAAAATATTAGTGCAATAACTATAAGAAGTAAATTAAGTCTTGAAAATGTTAGTGCAAGACACATAACAATAATGCCGAGCCCAATGGAGTGAAACTTCTCTTTGCGTATGAAGAACGGTAAAGAGGTGAGTAGGAAAGCAGAAAGGAAATTAGGTTGTCCTAATGTTGATGTGATTCTACCGTCAAAAAAATAGTCTCCGTTCCAGATAGTTGTATATCCTAAAAGGAATTGAATCATTCCCAGTATGGCTACTGCTAGAGCCGATGATTTCACACTCTCTATTAAGTAGGTTTCAAATTTGTACTCATATAATATGCAAAACCCAAGATACACAGAAAAAAGGGACCAAATACTAATTAGCCCGTCCCTTCTAAAAGGGGAGCCTAAAAGGGAGTAACCAAAGTAACCATTAGCTAAGCTTGTTAAGGTTAGGACAAAAAACAAAGCAAAAAGCAGTGTTGTTAAATTGTCCTCAAGTATTTCTTTTAAGTCGTGTCTGTTTGTAATCAGAGTAGGCAGTGTGATAACAGCTACTAGTGTAATTAGGAATTGTTTTGGTGTTTCAAACCACTCTATCTCAAGCGGGAGAAATAATAGTGGTAAGAGAAAGAGAAATGCTTTGTAGATTTTGGCAAGTCTTATTAAACTCGGCTGCATGCTAAAAGTATAAACCAAAAATAAAAAAAGGCCTTGGTTTTACCCAAGGCCTGAATTTTAATAACCTATTTACTTAACTTCTCTGATTCTAAAATCTTCAGTTATAGGTTTGTTATTTAACACTTTAACAGTCACCTGTTTAGGATTAAATGTATATCCTTGTCTGGTATAACTTGGTATTATTCTATAGACTCCTTGTCTATCGATCTTAACCTCATACCTGCCACCTTTAGGACCGAAATCTGATTCTGTTCTAGAATAGAATACGAATTTATCACCATCCTTTCTATAAGCAGTGATGGTTACGCTCATTACAGGCTTTCCTTTAATATCCGTTACCATGCCTCTTATAGTTCCACTAATAGGCTTAATAGTTTTACTAATAGTTCCACTAATAGGTTTTTTAAGTAATGAAGCAAAAGGGCTGTTTTGAGCTTTAGTTGTATTTGCTGTTGCAAAACCAAAGAAAAGAGCAAACATCATACTAATTAATAAATACTTTTTCATTAATATCACCTCCTGTCCAAATGTCAGAAGTCATTATATATCCTATAGTACACAATAGTCAAATGAGGGGATGGCATTAACTTGGAACTAAATTAGGTTAAGAATTAAGTTTTTCATATTGTTTTTCTAAGTTGTCTATTTCTATGTCTAATTTATTGATAAATTCTTTATAGAATACTGACGTTTTGCTATTTTCGTTTAATCTTTTAAATTTCTTATTGTCAGTAATATTAGTGACTGTTCTTAAAGACTGGGTAAAGATCATTTGCCATGCCTGTTGAACATTTTTTGCTTTTTTGGATCTTATTAACTCTTTAACTATGCTTGAAAATAGCTTTGGTGCACAGATGTAATTTAATTCATAAGATGTTCTACCGTTATTAGAGTTGCATGGATTGTTTATGAGCTCATAAATACTAATTGCAGTATGTTTTTGATCTCTTCCGTCGTTTCCTAAACTACCAGCAATTCCTTCTGGTATAGTACATGTATCTGATATCCTGAGGGCTATTGGTATAATTTCATCTAGTGGTCCGTGAGAGCCCTCGTGCTTAGCTGTTTGTATTAGTTTGTTTTCAATGTTATCTGCTTTGCCGTTCTGTACCTCTTCGGCCGCATAAGAAAAATAGTCATGCCTTCTTATCTGTTTATTTCTACAAGCTTGTGAGGCGAATATAACTCCTGACTCATGAATTTTTGCATAAGGAGGAATTCGATTTATGTGATTGTGCTTAAGTCCGCTTTTTTGCCACAGCGATTTATTATCTGCGTAGTATGGTATACAGATTAAACTTGTAGGTATTGTGTTTCTATTCAACGGTATGTCCCCGATTAATACGCCAAGTTTATTTTTTTCGGTTTCAGATAAGGTGTTGTACGCCTTTTTAAATAGCCTAAGATGTTTTTTTCGAGCTTTCTGTTTGTATGGTATGTATTTTTTAAGTGCACATAGTGCTTTCTTTGAATTCCAGGGCAACTTAATATCGGGGCTAAGTTTTGCCATTCGATCTTGGATAGAATTAAATTGTTTATGTATAAGTATTCGCGAACTCTTATCTTCTACGACAATCCAATCATTTAGTGGTAGTTTTTTAGTTTCATACAGCTGGTTTGCATATTCTACCATTCTTTCTTGTATTGGATTTGATGACAAATCCCCATTATTAATCTTATAAAATGCTCTGGAAGCCGGGGTTTTATACATACGTTACTGTTGCTATGTTTAAGCTAGTACAGCTTTGAATAAAAGCTTTACATCGCTAGGCTTCATGCAGTCGCAGTCTGGAAGTTTATTAATAGATAGGTATGGAATTTTACTTTTAATTAAACCTGTGTTAATTGTTAGAGCTTTTTTCATAGTCTTATCCTTCTGGCAGTAAATAGTAAATGCCTGCAGTTTAATCAGGTTTTAGTCAATGTTCTTGACTCCCGATTATCCCAGATTATTTTGATTTTTTTTTGAGCAAAGGGCGTTCTATATGTGAGTAACTAACTTGCCTAGTTCGTTAATTCTTTGGATATGCGATAGTATTCTAGATTCAGCATGTGATTATATAAGTGTGCATATAATTCTGTAGCTACAGAGCCTGCTATGTTTGTTAATCCTTTTTCTTCGATCAACATATTACGTGGACATCCGGAACCTCCATGTAGTGATAAAAATATGGCTGTTCTTTCATCAAGTCCTGGAAATCTTTTGTAAAAGCCGTACAGAAAGCTTGTATTTTTCTCGTACTCCTTATTTACTAAATCAAAAATATTCATCTCTGTATTAAGGTTATCAGTCATATTAAATAATCCTTCGTGGCAAGAAGCATAGCCCCTTGGTCCGACTGCAATGTAATTAAACCCACTACCGCACGTCATCGGGCAAACATCGTATATGTTTAAATAGTCTAATCTTTCAAGCGCTTGTATTGGAACCCCTCTGTCAATCATATACTTTATAGTTTTAAATGCCTCAAGTGTACCATTTAACATCGAGCGGTAACCTTGCTTCGCTAGATATTGGCTTTGTCTTAGAGTTTGAGGTCTTAAGTAACTTAAGCTAAGTGGTATAGGTCTTTTTCTGCCCTTCCAGCACTTAGCAATATATGTCCTGTCGCATATATCCCATAAAGTTGTCAAGAATAAGGGCAAGGTAACAGAATTAGATGGTGTAATAACATGATGTATGTTAAAACTATAATCGTTCTCATAAAGATATCGAATTCCATTTTTTATATTTTCAAAATTGCCATTTGGTGTTTTTGGATTTCTTGCTAATGTGTTATCTTCTTCCAGACCCCACAAACTTACACAAAAGTGAAATTTGCCTTTATCAATTTTAGATAATGACGCAATGTTCAAATATGATCCATTGGTTAACACTCTTTGCCTTGTCTCCAGGCCAAGTTCATTTTCTAGTTTTTGTAGATAGCCTTGACAGTTAGTAATAAGTGAGAATGGTTTTGGCATCATAGGTTCTCCGCCAGACCATTTTATGTTTATTTCATTAATTCCCTTTTCTTTAGCAGACTTGAAAATTTTGTATAGGATTGTTTTTAACTCTTCAATCTCTAATGATTTTGTTAACCCGTTCTGGTATCGATCCACGCCAACAGCGCATCCTGGACAGTTGAAATTACATGCTTCAGTTAACTCGACATATATTTCTGCTGTGGATGGTTTAAACACCACTCCGTTTACTGTTACCCTACTTCCTGCCTCAATGATTGAGTAATGTTTCTTAAATTTAGCTAGTTTTTGTTTTGAAAAATGACTTATTTCGTCATTATTAAAATTTTCAATAAATTCAGCAGTATAGGGGTTGTATAATGCGACAACAGGTTTCCTTTTAGTATCTGTTAGACCAAGTATATCAATTAAATATGGATTTTTTATCATCTAAGCTGTGGGAATTCAGTTTAAGTAATCTGTCTCAAGCGTTTAAACCCGTTGACTTATAAATTAGCTTCACGTCTTTTGGTAGCATACAGTCCTCTGTTTTAAACAGATATTTTGAATCATGTTGCTTTATTCTTTTACAAAGTTTTTGTTTGTTCATAATGTTCGTTTCTTGGGCTAACCAAACAATACTTAGTAATATCTCATACAACGTAATAAGAAGTTTGATAGAGAACAGTGAACGCAGTTATTGAGCGTATCTTGACTTATAACCTATAGTAGACTAGAATTAGCCATGTATAAAAATCAGCTATTTGTAGAAATTGTGGGTGATCCCGAGTATGCGGAGAGGTATTATTTATATCTTGCTAAACGAATATATGAGAATTTTTATCAAGATCGCGGTTTTATAATACTTCCCAAAGCATGTGTTCGTAAGCCATTAGAAGTCGTATTTCCTAGATCAGGTATATTTTCTCAAGATAATAGAGCATTGAAACTCTTTTCAGCATATGCAGAGCTAAAAAACTTTCCCTTGTGGGTAGATAGAGACTTATATTCTAAGATTAAAGTTTGGAATATTATGGATCAGATAAGTTCCACTAATCCAGACGTTAAGGATAAGGAGGCTGTTGTTAATTTCTTCATAAAGTATCAGCAAGAGTTCCTAAACTACGCAGCAACTTACGGTATTAGCACAAAGACATTCAAACTTATGATATTGCCGGTGTGTTTTGGAACAAGTAAGACGTTTAGCTATGACGAAAAGACTAATACCATGCTACTTACGTGGAGGTACGATTTAAAGGGCAGTATGCTATACCTTGTTGAAGGTTTCATATCTGCACTAGTTACTTCAGAAAAAGTACACAAAGACTCCTCAGTATTTGGAAACAAACAAGGTTGGTTCCAGCGAGAGGCCATTTGTGATTATTTAACTGTTCGTTTTTTACATCAACTTGGACTTGAACATGAAGTCAGTCTGTTTAATAGTACGGTGAAAAGTTTAAAATCTGCACCTAAGTATGTTAAAGAAAGAGAAGCCTGCAAAAAGTATTTGGCAGAGTTAGGGGTTCCGAATACTAAAAATTTAGTAATATCTAATGTTGAAATTAATAACAGGATACTTACTATTGGAGAAAAGAAACTGAAAATAACGGATATGGAATCAAAGTTTATGGATACAATTATAAAAGCATATCCTTATGCAGCTACATTTGATGAAATTGCATTAGGCCTTTGGGGCGATGATGCCGAAAAGTTTTCACTTCAAGCACTTGCAAGAATACAGTCTAACCTAAGATTAAAACTCAAAACTTTGGGGTATGACTACCTACTAGCGACTCTTAGGGGAAGTGGTGTGTTACTTAATCTAGAGTCTATTGATTAAGAAGTCCCCTCATTTATTTCTGTTAAGAATTTTACTACTTGAGAGGGCGTTGTACATACCTTCATCATAGCCTCCTCATCTTTTTCAAGTAACATGTTTCGTTTTATAACATCAATGTATTCGTACCAAAACTCACCAAACAGAATTATTGGCTTGCTGTTGGGATAGTGTATCCAAGAAGATACCCAAGTCATCCCAAGTTCACTTAAAGTGCCAATACTTCCGTTAAATACTATGTGAGCATCTGTTGTTTCCAGCATAACTTTAGTTCTATCAAAGTAGTCAAGAGTTACAATTTCGTGATTAAAAGGATTTGTGCTATCAACATCTTCGTAATGTCTCTTTGGTTTGTTTGGATGATAGGTAATAGCAATGACATCGCCACCTGCAGCTTGTGCTCCAAGAGTTGCTGCCTTCATTACTCCCGGACCCCCACCATTAAATATTTCAAAACCATTTGCAGTTAGTAGTTTTGCGGTTTCAAAAGCATCTATGTATGGCTTCTCATTATCTTGCCAAGCAGCGCCACCAAGAAATGCAATGTTCTTAATCTTTTTATTTTTTGGTTTTATATCCCACATAATTCTTTGTATGCTTGAATATGACTCTCTGCTTTAAGTATAAACGATCCAACTGCAAAAGTAGAGGCACCTGCGTTAATTAAATCCGGAATGTTGGTGCTGTTAAGACCTCCATCGACCTGTATAGGTAATGTAGGCATTGAATTATTAAATTTATGAATTTTTTTTATTACTGTTTGATCAAAAATACCGTGTTGTTTGCCCGGTATTACACCCATGAATTGAATGAAATCTATTTTGTCAAAATAATCTGGGGGAGGGGTTCGTAGGTTTACACATATTCCGACCTTATAGCCAAGCAAATGAAAAACTTGTGCAGTTTTCAAATAGTTTTTTACAGCTTCGGCATGAAAAATAACACTATCGATTGAGTTGTATTTCTTTTGAATCTGGTTCTCAGGGTTTAAGCACATCAGATGTACTTGTAATTTTGCACTAGTGGTTAAATTGGCCACATCTTCGATTGTGAATTCTGATTTTAATTCAACGAATTTGCTGTCCCCAAAATCTACGTGTAATAATGGACTGATTTGTTCAAATAACTGAACCTTAGTCTTTAAAGACGCAAGACTACTTTCTAATAGGGCAGGGATAATCATTTAACATCCAAGTCTATTAATTTTATCTATTCTGCGAGTATGTCTTTCTTCATTCGAGAAAGGCGTATTTAGCCATTCATGGAGTATTTCAACTGCAGTTTCTTTTGTGATGTAATCTGCAGGGATAGCAAGCACATTTATATTGTCATCATTTCTAGCGCTAATGACATGTCTTGGGCTAAAGCAAAGACCTGCTCTAATGCCCTTGAACTTATTAGCAGCAATGGAAACACCAACTCCATTTCTACAAATAATAATTCCC
>ERZ724505.225-NODE-225-length-38995-cov-7.445480_pt1 | contig 38995 bp, 49 predicted proteins | sample MGYA00376038_ERZ724505 | MGnify/ENA primary metagenome ERZ724505 (study PRJEB28724, sample SAMN07190884) | wastewater metagenome | isolation source: effluent of sewage treatment plant in Hong Hong | place: Hong Kong | collected 2016-03-17 ...
GTTCTCTAATCCAGATAAAATTGATGGAGCAAAAATCATACAAGCAGTAGAATACTACTTGCTCGCATATGTAAAGTATGGGAGAGAACCATATTCAGTAATATTTGAGGAAGTAAAATACACTAAAAATTCAGACGGGACAGGACAAGTCAGACAGTACGAAATTATCTTTGGTGAAAATGATTTATTCTTTGACTTCTATTTCAGACTCTATGAAGATATCACAAAAGCATTGATGGGTGAAATGGTGTACGTTCCAAATGTACATACATTGTTTGATAACGAAGTAGCTATTATTTCATATATTCACAGACTTGATGAAAAGGAAGAAGTAGCAAAGTTGATGAAGAAACATAAAGTGGATACGATCACCGAATTATTAAAAAAAGAGATACAAAATGCCGGTAATATGCGCAAGCTTATGAAAACAGTCGAGGAGGGATTTGTATCAGCAAAAAACTTAAATTACGATAAAATGAAAAACGAAGAAAAAATACAAACTAAACTGATGGAACATGGAATGATGGTTCACTTTGATAGTGTTGTGTCCGGTAATTCAGTGGACTTATACCGATATTCAAGCAGTATTGGGCTTAAAATGAGCCGTATTAAGGCGTATACTGATGACCTTGAACAAGTACTCGGTATTTCTGGAATTAGAATACTTGCACCAATAACTAATTCTTCTTTGATTGGTGTGGAAGTACCAAAAGAAAACAGAACTTTTCCAAAACTACCTAAATCTACAGGTGATTTCAATATTGCTATAGGTGAGACAATACTCGGGGCAGTAAGATACTTTGATATACGCATGGCACCTCATATTCTAGTAGCTGGGTCTACTGGATCGGGTAAGAGTGTATGGTTGCATGGATTGATAAAGCAATTACAAAAAATACCCAACGCAGAACTATACCTATTCGACCCAAAGCAAGTCGAGCTATCCCATTTTGAGAATACAAAAGGAGTAGAGCAATACGAGAGTCATCCGGAAGCAATAACACACTGTTTAGAACATATCGTGGAGGAAATGGAAGATAGATACTCACAAATGAAAAAAATAAAAGCAAAAAACATATCCGAGACTAATTTTGCGTATAAATTTATCGTTATTGACGAGTTTGCTGATCTATCAATGAGAGGAAAGGTAGGTGCTAGTGTACAGCTTCTTGCTCAAAAAGGACGAGCTTGTGGGATCCATCTGATACTTGCTACTCAAAGAGCTAGTGTGCGAATCATAAGCGGTGATACAAAGATAAACTTTCCAGTACGTGTTGTATTTAAAGTATCAAAAGCAGTTGATTCTACTGTAATGCTAGACGAGGGAGGGGCAGAGAAATTACTAGGAAAAGGTGATATGTTATTTTATGGGGATAACGGGATTGAAAGGTTACAAGGTTATGTAGTATAATTTTACTATGAGAACCAACTATGAACAACATGGGCTTTCGCACACAAAATTGTATGGTATTTGGAAAGCTATGCGTAAGAGAGTTAATAATAAAAATACTACTTGCTATAAAAATTACGGTGGTCGTGGTATTGAAGTTTGTGAAAGATGGAAATTGTACACAAATTTTCATGAAGACATGTCCATATCGTATCGAGCCGGTCTAACTTTGGATAGAATAGATAATGAGAAAGGGTACTCAAAAGAAAATTGTAAGTGGGCGACTCGAATGGAACAATCTAGAAATAGGAGAAATGTTCCTATTTATAACTATAAAAAAGAGAGTATGACAGTAGGTGAGTATGCAAAGAAATACGGAATAAAAATGGGTACACTACAAGCAAGATTAAAAAATAAAAATATAACAGAAGCTATAAAGATGGGGCCGGTTGTTCCAAAATATTACTATATGAATAAAAGAGGTGCGTTTATAGTGTGTGTTACTAAAGGGATAAAACCCATACGTGGTGGGCAATTCAAAACAGAACAAGAAGCTCAAAAAAAAGTTGAAGAAATATTAAAAGAATTAGATAAAAATTTATGATCTATGGTAAAAAGAAATAAAAATGAGCAATTGCTCAATGACTTCAATAATCTAGAAAGAAAAGCACGTACCGGATCAGTGCAAATAACACCAGAAGACGGCTTTGCGCTTGGGTACTTATGCGGTAAATATAATCTCGATAGATTGTGCGATGAACACAAAGGGTGGCTCATTGATGCTGTACAAGCATATGACAAGACAGATGACCTAGCGCTTCTTGATTCAATTGGTAGAATTTTGGTCGAATTAGGAGAATTATCCGAGTTTTAAAGTATGGCGCAAAGACGAATGATACACGAAAAAATGTTAAGTAATGCGTCTTTTGGTACATTAAGTGCAAATGCGAAGCTACTTTATATCTTTTGCATCGTTTTAGCAGATGATGACGGGAGATTAAAAGCAAATGCTATTGCTTTAAAAGGTAGAGTGTTTGCTTTCCAGTCGGATATTACAGAAAAAGAAGTACGTTCTTATCTCAATGAAATCGCAAAAAGTCGTTTAGTTATATGGTATAAAGTCGATAATGAGTATTTTATTCAGCATCCAAATTGGGAACTTTATCAGATATTACGAAGCGATAGAAAGAAAGATTCAGACCTACCGTCCCCAGATGACAACCAGATGACAACCAAGCGCGGCAGAAGTAAGATAAGTAAGATAAGAGAAGATAAGGAAAGTAAGACCATCTCATATCTTTCAGAAATACCAGAACCAGACATACAAGAATGGCTAGCGAGATTCGATGTTGGGAGAAATAAAATAAAGTCAAAGGCAGAAGATTTTTTACTGTATTGCAAAAGTAATGCGAAGTGGTACGCTGATCCGAAATCGGCATTACTCAATGCTATGAAAAAAGACTTTACAGAGAAAAAGAAAACATTACAGGTACACGTACCAGAACCAGATCGGGAACGAGTACCTATACCACAAGAACTCAAAGATCAAATTAGAAAAATAACACGAGGAATGAAGATATGAATCAAATATATTATGTAAATGGAGGCGGAGACGAGCAATACACGCCGAGGGGGGGGGTAGAAATTTTACTACCACATATACAACATCTAAAAAACAAAATCATCTGGTGTCCCTTTGATAAAGAAGATAGTGAATTTGTCAAAGTATTTCAAGAAAATGGGTTTAAAGTAATTTACTCACACATAGAATACCTAGAAGACTTTTTTACGTATGAGCCACCAGAGTGGGATGTTATTATAAGCAATCCGCCTTATAAAAATAAACGAGCTTTTTGGGAAAGGTGCCTTGATCTTAAAAAACCGTTTGCACTCTTACTACCATTGAATATACTTTCTGATAGTGTAATAAACGTCACAATGAAAGAACGAGAACGAGAACTACAACTACTGATACCAAGTAGGAGAATGAGGTTTTACAACAAAGTTACTGGTGAAGTAGGTAATCAACCAACTTTTAAAGCATCTTATTTTGGAGTAAATATATTCAAAGAACAAATTATATTACAAGATATGAATTTAAAATAATTATGGAAACAAAAAAAATTGTAGAAAAAGAAGCAGTGCATTGTGTATCAGACGAGAAAGGAAAATTGATAGCTATTTTGCGTCGTGATCCGGTAACAGGAAAACACATCACGTATTTGACAGAAGAAGCAACGTGTGATGATATTGTCGATAAGTTAATACAGCCAGATTTTGCGCTTTCACTCACAAGAAAAACAGAAAAGAAGTTATCCACAACACCATAACTTGCATAATTTATCGTATACGAATATAATAAAAGTATTAAAAGATTAGTAAAAAATTTATGAAACAAAAAATACAAATTATTATCTTCGTACTTACACTCACAACTATAGGTGTATATGCAATAAAACAAGCAACAGTCAGAGAGGATCGAATTATGAGTGTAAATTATTGTTTTGATTCCGAGCAAAATCACTATGTTGCGCCGGATGAACGATGTAAAAACTAATATGGAAAATATGTATTTAGGACACCCAATAACATATTGGCTGGAACTACAAAAGAAAGCAGAAAAATTAGGACTTGAAGATTATATTTCAGAAATTGCATACCTGCGCGGTAGAGTAAATTTCTATGAGAGTCGAATTCTTGAAATGTCGGAAGTAATGCAGAAAAAATCTATATGGCGAAAAGAATAATGACACAGGAGCGCGCAGTATTTTACGTACTCGTACAAAGTCAGAGAATAAACAAAGAGGAATACGTACCGGCTTGGAAGTTTGTCGGAGAGCTAGAAGTCAAAGAAATCAAAGAGTGGTTTTTTATGAGCTACAAATGCCCGGCGAATGGAATCAATATCTTCTTTAAAAATCCGAATCTTATTGAAAGAATCGAAGTTGTCGGACAAACAGGAGCAAAATACTTCTCTTACAGAATCAATCCAAATTCTACACCGGATGATATTATTGATCCAAAGCTAAAACAATTTTATAAGTTAATTAAAAAATAATATGATTATAAAAATTTGTGACCGTTGTAAAATAGATACTAGAAATAATCCTGCCAGAGTGACACCAAGAATTATTGAAATATTCTATGAAAATTGGGATGGAAGTCTCAAAGACTGGATCGGTGTAAAAAAATCATTTGATTTGTGTGATGAGTGTTTTAATGAATTTTTAAAATTTACTAAACCTAACGAGTAAAAGAGTATGAAGAAAAAACCTCTCACAATAGAAGAAATACTTGTTGCATACAAGATAGGTAAAATAACACTTGAAGAAACAATTATCATATTAAAAAGTATCAAAGAGTAACCCTATGCCTATTGAAAAACAAATCTTATGAGAGCAGACTTAAAAGGTTTAATAATAGGATTATTCGCAGGTATATTGATTATTATTTTAGGAACTTTATACACGAATTTCGTCTTAAACAAAAACCACCCAGACCTATTACAAGCTAATCAATAACATATGAAAATACTTAATCTGTACTGTGGCATAGGAGGTAATCGAAAGCTCTGGGGCGATGAGCATGAAGTAACAGCAGTGGAGAATGACCCAGCAATAGCAAAAATTTATCAGGATTTCTTTCCGAATGACACAGTAATTGTTGGAGATGCCCATGAATACTTGCAACAACACTACAATGAGTTTGATTTCATTTGGACTTCACCTCCTTGTCCAACACATTCAAGAATGAACTTTTTGAATAACCTAGATAAAAATGCAAAATTCCCAGACATGAAACTTTACGAAGAAATAATACTGTTGAAAACTTGGTTTAAAGGAAAGTATGTTGTAGAAAATGTCCGCAGTTATTATAGTCCTCTCATAAAGCCACAAGAAATTCAGAGCCACTATTTTTGGTCGAACTTTGAAATACCAGACACAGGACTAGCAAGAAAAAAAGTCCGTAATGATAAAGGTATGACTCTCAAAGTAAAAATGGAACAGCAGGGATTTGATATAAAAGACTTTCATGGCTATTCAAAAGATAAAAGAACTCTCTTGAACAACTGTGTCGAACCAGAGCTAGGAGAACATATATTGCAAGCAAGTTTATCAACCAATCCACCCAGTGGACTAAAGTAAAAGGGAATGGAAGAAGTATTGAAACAAATGAAAATGGTGTATGAAGTCATGGGTCAGAAAGAATTTGCTGATGCTATCGCAACAATGCTTTGGAATATATACACTTCAAGTAAAGAAAAAGGATTTAGTGATGATCAAGCTATGGGGATAACATTGAGCTTTGCAAAGAGTCAAGGTGCAAAATAAAAATGGTATAATTAGAGAGAAAGATGGAGTATCTATGGGGGAGTGTGGAATCGCTATCCACCTGAAAATGACGAGGACGTGAAAGACTGTACGCGTAGCTCGTGAGTCCTGCCTCCTTCCCCACAGGTACTTCATTAAATCACTCTTTAAAAACTACATAATGTGCAGAAAAAAAGTAACATTAGACTGGCATCACAAATTGCCAAAATCTATGGGCGGAACAGATTACTTTCCAGAAGGAAATCTTGCTAAAGTCTCAAAGAGACAACACGCTCATTACCACGCTTTGTTCGGAGTTAAAAATCCTGAGCAAATTGTTCACTATCTCAATCGTAAATGGATTGACCCTCGCTTTCAACTTGTAGTAATTCCAAATCCCAATTACCCTAAAACTCAAGAAAATGTCACTACTTAAATTCATCAATGATGAACCAACTACACTTGCAGAAATTTGCATGGTAAAACCAAAACCGATAAGGATTGGTGAAACCATAAACGAGGATATTGTTTTTGAAATCCATACAGAACTTTGTACTTTTTGTGAACTACAATCTGACGGATATGGATGCACACTAGAATTTTGTCCTTATGTAAAATCTTAGTCGTACGACTAAACCAAGCCACAAGACTTAATCTTGTAAGCCCTCTATTGCAGAGGGCTTTTTTATGCTATACTTTAGATGCACCAAATCTACCTCTTTGATAGAGAGTTGCAAAAAAGACTTCTTCTTGCCGAGGGTGGTCTTTTTTTGTTTGTAATATTTTATATGGTAAGCCGGCTGTAATAGTACAGGGATGGAGTCGGTATACGGTTTTTCTATCCCCAACGTACGAATATAAAATATCCGGTAACCAGACTTTTGATCATGGCCGGATATTTTTGTGTGGAAATAGTTTTCCACAGTTTTTTATATTGTATACGAAAATCAGCGTGGTATAATTTATATATTAAAAGTTAATTATAAAATATAATGGACGCACAAAAAGGTAAAATCGTGACACTCAATGAAAAAGGATTTGGATTCTTAAAAATTGAGGGACGAGAAAAGGGAATGTTCTTTCACGCATCTGGTCTCACTGGCGGTGTAAAATTTTCTGAACTCTTTATTGGAGATGAACTTTCTTTTGAGAGTATAGAAAACGGAGAGAGAGGAGAGTGTGCAAAAGGATTGTCTTTGATCGGGCATATACCGGAATAAAATGTTTGAATTTGAGGTGACATTACCGGAAAAAGTATCTATGAATAAGATATATGCCGGTATGCACTGGAGAAAACGACAAGAATTAGCAGACTTGTATCATGGAGAAATGCTTGCTTTGAAAGGAAAAATCAAGGTGACGGAGTATCCGGTGAAAATACATTATGATTATCACTTTACAGGTACACCGCTTGACTCACTCAATACGGCCTTGATATCCAAGATGATAGAGGACGGAATGGTTCACGCCGGAGTACTTGAAAAGGATGATCCGAAGTATGTCAAACGGTCCATATTGGATAGTCAGAAGTCAAAGAAGTATAAGCATGATACAGTAGTGGTAAGAATCGAGAAATTTGCTCCTTAAAATGAAATATCACAAGCTGGGGCTATCGAAAAATGGTACTCACAAACCACAGGCATGAGGAGGAGTATCACGAACCGACGTTCTGGGACACTATAGTCATAGAAAATTGGAATATCTACAAACATTTTATATTGAAGTATATGACAATTATCTTTTAATACTAGGGCCGTTGATATTTCTTTTTAGGGAGTAAAATAATTATAAATAATTTGTAAAAAACAATGTCAAAAATCAAATTTTTTAAGATGGATGAGGAGAATAGCGACGCAGTAAATGCCTTTCTGGATACTGTACGAGTCGCGCAAGATGGTATGTTCTGTTCAGAGGGAAAGCTCGCTGTTGTCTACAAGGACAAGGACGAAGTCGGAATGTCACAGGACGAAAAAGTCGCGGCTTTTAGTGGTCACCTATCCAAGTGGCAAGGCGATTTGATTGCAAACTCAAACTTATACCGGTCTTTTGTAAGATTGGTGGACGAAGTGGGAGTACAAGCAGGACAATTGAGCATAATTGCTGATGAAAAGAAAGCAATCGTTGAGCAATTTCAAGCAACCTATGATCCGACACTTGAAGATAAGATTTCTAAACTTGCTATTTCAAAGAAAGGGAGAGAATCAGAGGAATATATTACACTCCAATCAGAATTTAATACATACAAAGCTACTTTCGATGCTCGAGTAAGTGAATTAAGCAAGGAAGCAACAGAAGCAGTATTTGATCACGCAAATCATACCGCATTACAGAAAGAATACGCCGGAGAAGTAGAGAAGTACAAAAAGGCCGTTGAGAAAGCAAATATAATGATTGAAGATATTGAGAATTGTATTAAAGACGTTTTGAGTAAGTAATCGCACAGGGGTATGTCTATCCCTGCCTCGCAGTCTAAAGTTTGAGTTGGCCGATCACAGACTTTGGACGGAGGCAAAGGTAGATATATTATAAATAAAAATAAAGTATATATGGCAAAACAAAAAACAAGAGAAGAGTTATTGAGAGAGATAGATTCATTGATGGGGGAAAAAACAGAGTCTGATAGTAGATTAAGAGAGAATATTAACAACGATATTTCTAGGAGAAATGAGATATTGAGTATGCTAGGAAAATCAGTACAAGGTGGCGGTGTTATTGGTAATGTACGGTTTCAAGCAACACCAACATGGACGCATGTATTCTTTGAACTCGGGAAGCTCGTAGAGAAAGCAGAGAATAATAACTACACTTCTGTTTTACTAGAAGAAAGAGACAAGTTGCACAGTAAATTACATGAAGTACTCGGAGAAGAAGCTGATTGTGGAATATAAAAGATATCAATGTGCAGAAGATTGTCCGGATAGAAAAACAAATCCAAATCATCCGCACTTATTTCCAAACAATATACTATTCTGGAATGAGAGAGACAAAGATGGAACACTAAAACAATTAGCGCAAAAAGACTTTGAATACTGGGGTCGTCACCATAAATGGATACTAGAATAAACATATGACAATACGCATCATCAAAAAAGGAAATACAGAACCAGTACCGGAGATCAAACCGGCTTTTGATGGTGTGAAAGTTGTAAAAAAGAATAAGAAAGTTGTCAGAAAGTACCCATTGACGGATAGACAAAGAAAGGTTGTTGCATTGGTGGGAAAGGGTGGAAAAACGAAGTCAGCTATATTACGTGAAGCTGGATACTCGGAAGCAGTTGTAAATACACCACAAAAAGTATTTGATAAACCCGAAGTTGCAAAAGCAGTAGACGATGTTATCAAGAGAATGGAGCGCAATAGAGATAAAATAATTGAGGCACTTGCTAAAAAGGATATGGATAAAGAAAATGCTTTCAATCTCTCAATGATGATGAATATGCACAACAAAGACGTACAATTGCTTTCCGGTCTACCAACATCTCGAGAAGAGTATCAAATATCACCAGAACGTAAAGCTAAATTGAAAGAGTTATTGGATATGAATAGATAATATGTTTTCGCGCGAGATGATTATAGGAGCGGTTATCATTTCCTATGTAGATAATATTTTAATGATGAAGAAAGTCGCTTATCTTGGGAGAGTCAAAGGGATGGTATATATCGGGATACATACGCAGTTAAAACAGGAATGTTCTGCTTTTATAGCTGATGGTGAGGATGTAGTTTTTAAGTCGATTATTTTAGATCAGATTTATAGGAGATTAAAACGATATGAACAAGCAACCTAGTATAAAACCACTGTCAGAACTACCAGAATTCGCTCTAGCGTGTATTTATCAGCTACATGGTACGGATATTACAAAAATACCAAAAGACCTCGTGGTGACGTATTTTGACGCAATTTACACCAATACAGCCATGCCTCAAGACCTATTTGTGCATGAATGTGTACACTTTGTACGTCAAGGGTCCGGAGAAAACGAAGATTTGGCCAAAGAGTTTTGTATTAAGTACGTAGAAGACCCACAATTTAGATACGAAGAAGAACTACTTGCGTACAGAGAACAATATAAATTTTTACTCAAGCATATGAATAAACCACAGGCATTTATACATGCAAAACGGCTCGCTATGAGTCTTTCTGGTGCATTGTACGGTAGTATTACAAGCTATACTGATGCACTTTCTGCTATAATTAAGAAATGATCACGAAACTTGACCCCGTTGTATGGGATATAGTTGAAAATGGCTCGATAGAAGACAGACTTTGTATATGCGAAGAAAGTTTTGCATATTTCCTTTTCTATTACTTTGCCGATTATTTTGTATACTCCACACCTCCTTTCCATTGGGAGTTTTTTGATGATTGTGAAAAATTAGCGAACGGTGAACTCCGAGACGTACTTTGGATTGGATTCCGAGAATGCGCGAAGACAACAATTGCAAAAATCTTTGTTGTTTGGTGTATTTGCTATAGAAAAAAGAAGTATATTGCTTGGGATTCATACGATGGAACGAACGCCGAGTCAGCTTTGTTTGATATTTCACTCCATTTGCAGACGAATAAGGATATCTTGCGAGACTTTGGCCGGCTGTATAAGAAGAAAAAGAGTCAGAAAACCAAAGAAGAACAGGAAGAAGACGCGCCAGAGATGAAGCGAGGACAGGTATTTATCACTACAAACAAGGTCAAAGTAGAATGTTTTACCACTCAATTTTCTGCTCGAGGACGTATCTCGGGTAAAGAACGACCGGATTTGTTTGTATTTGATGATATCGAGAACAACATCACAAAGGAATCACTGGCCATTACTCAAAAGATTATTTCACACGTGGATGAAGTAAATACTGGGTTACAGAACATGGGAAGTCAGCTATTTCTTGGGAACTTCATCACAGAAGAGGGAAGTATTGCGCATATTAGACAAAGATTTGAGGGTAAGAAAGGAAAGATTGTGCGAGATATTAAGATTATTACTAATAATCAGCCAACTTGGCGGAGTAAGTACACTATGACAAACAAAGAAGCGCTTGAGAAAAACTTAGATTTACCACGTGAAAAGCATGTAGTATCACTCGAACAGAAGCGAGAAGACTGGGGAGACAAGATGTTTAACACAGAGGGTATGAATGATCCGGGCAAATCTGGGGACTATTACTTTGACCGAGACAAGGTACGATTGGCCAAAGAACGCGCGTATGACCCTAAAAAAGAAGTTGCCGGATTTAAAACATGGGACATATTCAATCCAACACACCGCTATGGACTCGGAGCAGACACAGCAGAGGGTATTGGGGCCGATTCTAGTACAACAGCCGTCTTTGACTACACACAGCGTCCAGCGCGTCTTGTGGGGACGTACAAGAGCAATGAGATAGCACCGAATACCTTTGCACATGAGATTATCCGTCACGCACGTTTCTTTGGTGAGTGTTTTGTTATACCAGAAATAAATAATACCGGATATGCTACTGTTGCCGAACTGATCAATGAGCGATATTTTAATATGTATACTCGGGAGGTGAAGAATAGAACCACAGGAAAAGCTACTAAAGAATTTGGGTGGAGAACTACATCCGGAGTAAAACACGACGTATTTTCTCAATTCAAAACAGATTTTGAAGATGGTCAAATAGATATTTTTGACATTGATTTGCTTAATGAAATGTATCACTACACAAAACAGCAGATGCGTTCACTACAAAAAGAGGAGGGAATGACAAAGCACTTTGACTTATTGACCGCCGCAGTATTAGCTTGGGAGGCCAGAAGACATGCAATACTCTCAAAAGAAGACAAAAAGGATATTTACAAGTCACCAAATGCCGGTGCGAGAGGTATACAAAAGCCATACATCGTGTAATTATCCACAGATATACTTGATTTATTATTTTGTGTTATAATATCCATATAATTTGAAAATTTGATTTTTATCAACTAGAGGTCGGCAAAACCAACTAAATGATAAACGTACCAGAGCTTACATTTCAACTAGCTGATGAAATTAGTAAAACCGCAAAGGTTCAATTACGTACTTCTCGTACGTATAAAATGCAACGGATGACAGATATTGGCGAGTCAGAGGACTTATATTTTGGTGTTGTTAAAAAACAAATAAGAAATCCTTTTAATGACTCGTATCCTTTCATGTCCGGATTTGTCGATGGACTCATGGCGAAACTCGATGATGTACCAGAAGTAGAATTTGTACACAATGACGAAGCAGACTACAACAGCGCAAGAAAGTATCAAGCATTGTTTGATCAAGAGGTATCGTCTACACTACCGCATGCAAAATGGGCGCTTAAAGACAGATGGTGTCGTAAATTAGCCATTTTTTCTGGTGTCGGAGTATATCAAATCTATGGTGAAGAATTTGAGGGTAATTTCCGATGTAATTTTAATACAATTGATTATTATGATTTTCACTGTGAGCCGGGGGGAGGTGGAGATTTAGAAGAACACCTATTTTGTGGCCAAGAGAATATCTTTTTGACACGTGAAGAGCTACTTGATGGTGTCGGTCTCGGATATTATGATAATTCTCAAGTCATGCAACTTCTTACTCTCGGGGGAAATTCTGAATACAAAGAGAATACAGCTACTCAAAATGCTGAAAGGACCAACCGTCATAGAGCTATTGGATTGGATCCGGTAACAAATAACTATGTCGGACAAGATTTGTATAAATTCGCTCAATGGTACTTAAAATATAAAGGCGTACGCTGGTACTGTTTATTTGAAGAGAATACTGGCCGATGGATACGTGTAAAACCATTACGAGAGCTATTTCCTATCGTTCCACAACTCGGTGAAGCACTTTGGCCATATGTAGCGTGGCATACACACGAAGAAGCACGTGTATTTTGGTCAAAAGCACCTTGTGATGATGCACGTCCTATCGGAAAGAACATGAATCGTCTCTTAAACCAAGAACTGTACAACCGAGAAAAGAAAAACAACGGGCAACGCGCATATGATCCGGAAATGTTTACAGATGTAGAAGCGCTTGCTGATAATCGTCCAGATGGTCTTGTACCATTTGACTCAAAAGGAGGTAATAGACGTGCAAGTGATGGTATTCATATGTTCCAAGTAGGAGAATTGGGAGCAACTCTTGACCTTGTTCAATTTCTTGATGGATTTACCAGTCAAAAAACCGGTACAACAACAAACCAACAGAATCAGAAGCCAGCAGATCAGAAAGTCGGTATCTTCTTTGGTGAAATGAAGCAAATTGAGGAGCGTGTTAGTCTTTACAACCGTTCTTTCAAGGAAGCATGGGCGCAAATTGCGTATCGTTTCATCCAAGCAGTAGATGACCATGTTACAAAACCTATGGCGATCAAGATGATGGGCGCAGATGGCCTTGAATGGGGTGAATTTACACCAGAAGACAAGGTACGTGTACGTGACTTTGGTATTAAAATCAAAGGTGGAAACGATGAACTACAAGAAACACTTGCAAAAAATGCACGAAAGGTCAATGCTCTTGCTGTAGTACAAACAGTTAATCCACAATGGAAAGACAGACAGACACTCAAAGGCGCAGGATTTAGTGATGATGATATTAAAGAAGCATTTTCAAGTGTACCAAGTGGGTCAATGGAGCTTATTTCAGAAGCATGCAAGGCGGTGGATGATATTGCCGGAGGTAAAACACCAAAAATCAATCGAAATGCGAATATATCTTTTGTTCAAAAACTTCTTGATGAAGCAGATGAGATAAATGATGAAGAAATACAAGGTAAAATCTATGATTATATTACCGCGCATGCAACGATTGTCGCAGAAAACCAAGCACGTACCGCAGTTTCAATGATACAGGATAAGAGTATGGCCAATTTTAATGCAGGAGGCGCACCAGTTATAGGAGGTCCAGAAGTAGATACTATGAATCAACAACCAATGACACAACAACAACCAGCACCAGCATTACCAGCACAACCGATGATGCAATAGTATGGACGAATCAGAGGCAAAACTAAAAAGACTGAAAGAGTACTACTACGATGATGATTATGCGCTGAAATGGATAGATACAATTGAGAGAAGTATCAAACAGTGTATCAAGGCAACCGGTATTGAAGAGAATGAAGCCGTCCGGATGATCATAGAAGATGCCGAGAAACGAATCAATGTTATCAACATAGTATTGCAGAATGACGAGAAATTGACGCAAGATGACAGAAACAAATTATTTAGCGAGCGAGCGGTTCACAAGTTTTATTTGGATAGGTTCGATGGTCGAAGGGTTTCGAATCGATACAAATCGGCGCAAAGTTTGCTCGATGAAGAAGTAGCAAAATTATAAGAGTAATTATTTTAATACAATGGCTAAACCAAAAGTAACAAAAAAAGAAGCAGAAGAAATTAAGATGGTAGAAATCACAGTCACAGAAGAGTATTTGGCTTCAAACCCAGAACTCCGAGAGAATGGGATCGAAGTTGGTGACCTTATCGAAGTAAGTGAAGCAGAAGCGCAAGCGTCTGAAGAAGTTACAAAAGAAACACCAGCAAAGAAAGCGAAAGCAATGAAAGGAGCAATGGCGGTTTTGAAAAATGGTACACAATATATCCGTACTTATGGAGCTGACCAAGCTGATGCGCTCGCTGAATTTCTTTCAAAGGATAGTGCATACAGTGCCGTCCCAGATGAAGATGTTGTTTCTCTTGAGGTAAAGTATGAAGTAAAAGGAAAAGATGGATCACGTAACCACACTTCAAAGACTTTCACAGATAAAGAAGAAGCTATTGCGTTCAGTAATGAGCAAAGAAGTAGCTGTACTGTTGTAAAAAGTAAATAGTTTTGAGTCGCTATCGGAACGTGTTTTTTATCAAAGTATGGCCAAGCCGACCCTGTATTTTAATAGAAAGCACACTCCGGTAGCGAAAGTACATTGAGCAAAGTATTGCTTCGTCCATCTCGACGCTAAATGGATTTTTACTACTAGTCGGTAGTAACGCTAGATTTAAAAATAACAGACTGATAGCCAGTCTTTAATCAACTATGTTTGGAGAAAACCAAGAAAACAAGGATATCATTGACCCTGCGCTCGATAAAGCCAAAAAATCAATGGGATGGAGAGTCGATCCCGACGAACCAACCGAGCCAGTAGCACCGGTAATTGAGGCACCTGCTGTTGTAGCAGACCCAGAGCCAGTAGCACCGGCAACTGACCCAACACCTCCGGTAGTAGAGGAGCAAAAGATCGCAGAACCGCCAATCGAACATAAAAAAATCGAACGGCCAGAAGCTTTTATCCCTATGCCGAAGTATCTCAATGAGAAGAAAGAAACCGAGAAACTCCTTGCTGATAAAGACGCAAGAATCGAGGAACTCGAGCGGATAGCTTCTCAACATAATGGAGCCGATAAAGATGCTGACATACAAGAATTTATGGAACAGACAGGATTTGATGAAGATACTGTCAGAGGATTCCTTGATCTTGCTGAAAAGCGTTTTGGTAAAGGTCAAACAATGTCACAGGAAGAGCGCGATGCTGTTGCGAAAGCAACACAGATAGTCAAGGAAGCTGAATTAAATGCTTCTTTCAATGAGGAATTTAAAACCTCTGGAGAACCAACTATCAAAAAAGCATATCCGAATGCTACGCCGGAGCAATTAGCTCAAGCGAAAGATTATTTGGACCAACTCGCTCATACTTTGGAATTGCGAGACAAACCCCTAGATTTTATTGTGTGGAAACACCAAGAGGAACTAGGTAAAATCTTTACAGAAGAAACACCTGCAATGCCTAAAAAGACTATTGAGTCATCAAGAGTCGGTTCTGGTAAGCAAAGTGTCTACACTGCTTCTGATTTTAAAGACGGTAAAACAGATTTTGCTGTGTTAAATGATTTGGATCCATCAACACAAGCACAGATTGTGAAAGATATGGACTCTAATACATATGGTAAATTCGTTTCCTATGTAAAAAATCAGAGTCAAGGCGTGGAAGTTATGCGAGAGGGCAGAAAAGTTATTTTGAAATAAATTTTTACTAGCAATTTAAGCATAAAATATATATGTTTGGAGCAAACCCTAACACATTTGGTGGCATCCCTGAAACATGGGCAAAGGAATACCAAATTGTACATGATAAGATTCCAGTATATCCTGCTATCTCAAACTACCGCTTGGCGGCTGGATTGAAAGTGGGCGATACTGTACACCGTTCATACCCAATTTCTCTCGTTGCTAACGTGATGGGAGCTGATGGAAGTTACGTAACACAAGCTGTTACAGATACTGACGAAACATTACTCATTGATAAGAACTATGAAACATCATTCTACGTAAAAGAGCTTGATGAACTTCAAAACTCTTTGCCTGTACGTACACAGTACGCAAAGCGCTCAATGACTGCTATCTTCAATCAAATTGATGGTGATATTCTTGGCCTTTATGACCAATTTACACAAACTCTTGATGCTGGAGATATGGGCGGAACTGTTGGTGATGGTGTTACAATCACATCGGCAAACGTCAAAAAAATGTTCTTCACCGCAAAAAGACTTCTTCAAAAAGCAAATATCCTTTTGGATAATGGCGCACGATTTACTGGATTCAAATCAGAAGATGATGCAAATCCAATGGCCGTTGCAGTCATTTCACCAGAAGTGTATCAAGCTCTTTTGGAAGCTATTGATGGAAAGGATACTGTACTCGGCGACAAAGTTGCACAGTCTGGTAACCAAGGTATGTTTGCTGGATTCAACCTCTTTGTTTCAAACTCTGTAGGATGGTCAGCTTCAATGCCATTTGCAACAATTCCAACAGCAAACGATACAATCACTATCAACGGTGTTGTGCTTACAGCGAAAGCTAACGGCGCGGCTGCTTCTGCTGGTGATTTCTCAATCAGTACAACAAACGACCTCGCGGCCGCTAACCTTGTACTCTTGATCAATGGAACCGGTACACCAGCAGCTTCAACTTACATTGAACTTTCTGCTGCAAACCGTCTTCTCTTGAAAAACATTACTGCGACATACAACTCAACTACTGACTTGCTTACATTGAAAGCAACTGGTAAAGGTTCTGTTGCAGTATCTGAAACTCTTACACCGGCTGCTAACATTTGGACCCTCGCACAGCAAGTACAACACTGTTTGTTTGGTGTTGCGAATGCAATTGATGTAGTTCTTCAAAAAGAACCAACAATGCGTGTAAAAGACGCTCCATCTGCAAAAGTCGGATACGATATCATTACTTGGGCTGCTGCTGGATACAAAGTGTTCAACGAAGCAAAAGCAATGATGATCGATGCTTGGATTCGCACGGACAGCTATTAGTAACCATCTGTACTTGATATAAATATCCTTATTCTGTATAATTAGTACATGAATAAAGAAAAAATATGTCTACAGTGCAAAGTTACATTTTCAAAACCTAGTTACAACAGTAAAAAGGTTTGGGAGAAACGTAGTTATTGTTCGCAAAAATGTACCGGACTCGCTTGGGTAGGACATGCCCCGCCAAAGTCTGCTTTTAAAAAAGGAGACAACACTGGTTCGAAAAATAACAAGTGGAAAGAAAACGCGGGGTATGTAGCTATCCATGACTGGGTAAGGCGATACAAAGAAAAACATAAAAATTGTGAGGACTGTGGTATAGGGAGTGATATTCGTCGACTTGAATGGTCAAACATTGATCACAAGTATAGGAGAAATCTTGATGACTATAACGCTCTGTGTCGTTATTGCCATGAAGCCCATCACAGGAAAATGAAATTATTAGCTAAGTAATCAAATATAAATGAATACTAACAAATTAGCTATAGGAGGTATCGTTGTTGCTATCTTTCTTTCTCTCTTTGCGATTGGGAGTAAAGGTAGTAGCGTGGGCGGAGACTTTAGTTCAACAATTAAAGACTTTGCTCAAGGTATAACCGTCAGTGGTAAAACACCTTTCGGATATACCACAGGTTCTGGCTGTGCAGTCACACAGATTACGTCTCGAAGTACTGGTGTTACGTGTAACGGCGCAAGTGGTGCAATTACAACTGACACTACTTCTTTGGCGGCTGGCGCGGAAGCAGAATTTACTGTTACAAATTCTTCTGTTGCTGTTGGTGATGTAGTAAACATAGCTTTGCGCTCGGGTACTACTGCCAATACTTCTGTTGCGTTTGTCACAGTTACTGCGGCCGGATCATTCAAGATTGAACTTTCAAACTTGCATGCATCTACAGCAGACACTGGAGCTTCAATTATTAACTTTGCGGTCATTAAGGGCGCATCGATATAACTTGATTCATTCTGCCCCTTTACGGGGGTAGGATTGAGTTAAGTTGTGCGCGATTTTATAAGAGATTTAAGTTTAAAAACATTATGCAAACAACATATCAAACAAGAAACATTGTAGCGGCGGACGCTGGTACAACAGTCACAATTCGAAGAAAAGGTGATAACTCAATGGGAGAATTTGGGTATATGACAGTACTTTTGGATTCTGCGCATACGATTGCATTTTATGATGGTGATCCGGCTGGTTCAAATTTCACTTTGATTGCGACAAAACCTGTATCAATCGCGGCTGGTACATATCGATTCGACCGGCCTATTGCTGGAGGACTCTTTGCTGTAGTTCAAGCGGCGTTCGCTGGAAACATTGTTATCGGATACAACTAATAACCTATGATTTCACTACAGCCGACAGAAAACTATACGATAGTACGTCAATTGCCGGATCCAAGCGATGCGACAACGTATTATGTACGCGCGGTTGTTAGAAATTCAATTACTGACACAATTCTAAAAACAGTTAATTTGACAAATCAAGGATCAAGACGTTTCAAAGTTGCGTATGAAGTACCAGCAGATGTATCCGGTCTCGGTTTTTATATCGACATTACAACAACGGTATATACCGATGCAGGGTACACAGTAAAATCTACAACGTATTCAGAAGAGCTTGAGTCATATCTTGTATTTGATCGGACCAAAGGAACAAGTGGTGGCGGAGGTGGTGGAGCAGATATTGATTACAAAAAGATACAGAAAATGCTTGATGCGCTTGTAGAGAAATTCCCCGAGATTAAACCGACTGATTTGTCGCCTATTCTCAAGGGAATACTTGAAGTCAAAAAGGAAATAGGAGCTATAGAAATACCGGAAATGCCAAAAATTGAGAAAATTGACCTATTGCCGGTAATAAAAGCTATCGGAGACAGTGAAAATTCTATTATCAAGGCCATTGATAATAAAGAAGTCACAGAACGTACTGATATAGAGCCAATACTTACGGCAATTTCAAACGGTACGAGCGCAGGTGAGGAGCAAATAGCGAAAGTACAAGATACTGTGGATGAAATAAATGATGCTCTTAAAACTCAATTTCAAGCGTCAGAAGACGAGAAACAAAGTGAACTTGATGCAAAAATCGAGATGGAGAATAAAAATAAAAAAGAAAATCGTGTCGATAATCTTTTAAAAGGATCAGAGAGAGGTAAAAAACTACTATGAGTACAATAAAAAAAGTTATAATCGCTGGATTGATTCTTATTGCGAGTACCGCTAGTATATTTATCTTTCCAAAAACTCTTGATTTATACCAAAATGTTGGTGGTGGAAGTGGGACAATCACAAAATTGCCTACTTCTATAGCGTATGGTACATCTTTTGACATCCCATACATGAACTCTGCTGGTACTGGATTTGAATATAAGGGTGGATATTTTGAATATAACCCAAATCGTTTCTACTTAGACTTACAAACCACAAACGGAGGTGAAGATGGTGCTTTATACATGACCGCAAAGCAAGGAAGTACGATATTTACAAACTTTAATCAGACTTTTGATACTTTTACGAAGTATGTACTAGATTCTGAACTATTCACAACTGGATTTGCTGCTGATAGGGGAAGTTGGGGAAGTGATGGGAATTATTTTGGTGTTAAGTATAGTTTAGATGACGCAGAGTGGGGGAAAGTTTTGTATAAAAGTTCTGATGGATATATCCGTAGTCCAAATTATCCTATTGATGGAACAGCTGGTATAAATATCGATACAAGAGACGGAGGATTTCTTATCGGTGACCTTTTAGGTGCTGGAGATAATATACTTTTACAGGTTGGTTCGGGACAAGTTGTTTTTGGTAACTACTCTAATACGAGTCTTTATCTTGATGATCCATCAGGTCAAATCATCTATGCTTTTGGTGCAATAAACAAAATATTTACAAATAGTGGTGGTGTACAAATTCAGCCCGGAAGTTCAACAACAGATGTGGCATATGTTGGAGGTAAAATACATTCTAATACAACGACCGTAGGTAACATTGGAACTGGAGAAGACGACCTAATGACGTATAGTATTGGAGCTAATACTCTCGATACTAATCAGCAAAGTATCACAGGACGCGCATCGGGTACTATCGCAAACAGTATCAATGCAAAAAGATTACGTTTTAAATATGGAAGTACCACATGTATGGATACTGGAGCGGCTGGAATACCAGTTTCAACGGCAATTTCTTGGACACTAGAATTTGAAATAATCCGTACAGGTGCAACAACACAGAAATGTAATGCAAATTTAAGTACAAACAATGCGACACTTGCAAGTTATGTAGGATATAGTACCGCTGGAGAAACACTTTCTGGTGCTGTCACACTGAAACTTACAGGAGAAGCAACAACAAATAATGATGTAGTCGAAGAAACATTAACAGTAAATTGGGAGCCACAGGCATAAATATATGATTTACACATTGAAAACAATATCACCGGTCACAGTGGTAGAAAGAACAAATACACAAGATTATGCGTATATGGAAATAAACGATGTTAAGTATGATGGTGAAAGTTTTACAGCAGACATAGATTACTATTACGAAAAACTGGTCAATAGTGGTCGTGTAGATGAAAATGAAAACCCTATTATGAAAATACAGCGCATGCCTTTGCCAAAAAGTTCAAAACCAGTAACTTTTTCTATTCAAGAGGCCGTCGATATTCAAGAATACTGTGCAGGTGGTATTTTACCAAATCTCTATTTACCAAGTGTACTCAATACACTTGTATATGCTAGTATTTTTTATCAACTTTCAAAAACTCCGGTGTATAACCTTGATCATACAGGATGGACGGTAGTCACTGTACCACCAGTAGTACCATCACCAACACCATTACCAGAGTAGGGCGTATGAAGAAGTTTATCGTCAGTATTATTATACTCATAGTTTCAATAATACTTTCGATAGTATTCATTCCTTTTGGTTTAGGATATGCAATAGGATACAGATTGATATACAAAAAGGACTTGACATATATATCAAAGATATTTATAAAAATTGCTGTATCACTTGATCAGCTTGGAAACGTGATTTGTGGAGACTTTTTTGATATAATACTTACTAGAACAGGTAAAAATTTTGGTCTTGAGGACGACACAGTGTCGGAAGTTATCTCAAGAAACAAATATCGTTGTAATTTGACAAAGACTGGTACATTACTAGCTAATACACTTGAGAGCATTGATCCGGACCACTTGGAGAAAGCACTTGAGGAAAACACATATTAAATGGAACAAGGATTTATTGCAAAACTAAAAGCATTTTCTTATTCAATCATACCGCCTATTTTTGTATTGAGCGGGCTAAATAAAGATATCGTGTATATACTCGGAGTTTTCATTATGGTTGATATTTTTACAGCAATCTTGAGAGAGGTTGTTGTTGTTGGTGGCCGGTTCCGATCACGTACTCTTTGGGTAGGTCTAGCGTCTAAAGGTCTTTTGATTCTGATTCCTATGATGTTATCATTTGTTGGAAAAGGTATCGGACTCGATTTGAAATGGCTTGCAGAATTGTCTCTTTCAGTTCTTATACTTGCAGAATTTTATAGTACGCTCGGGAATATCATTCAAATACGCAAAAATGATAAGTCTATTGACGAACAGGACGCCGTCACAATGCTTATTAAGGGTATTGAGCATATAATCAAAGACATCATTACAACACTTTTATCAAGACTAAAAAGAGAGAAAGGGGATGAGTAAATTTACTATCACAAATGATGGCCTTAGAGAATTGCCGGACGATACAAGGGATTTTTCACTCGGTGGAGTATTTGGATTTACTAAAATTGAAGATGTGCCGGTAACTGATTTTGTGGTAGCAACTCCGCTTGTGATTAAAGATCAAGGCGATACTGATTTGTGTAGTTCATATACAGTCACAGCAGTATCAGAAGACCAAGAAAATATCGAGCTACTACCAGAGTATCAGTTTTATTCTACAAAGCGTATATCGGGTGATTTTAGCGCTTGGGGGGCAAATTTGCGTGATGCGTGTAAGAGCGCAACAGAATATGGGTCACTTCCGGTATCTTCTTTCCCCCATATGAAAGGACAGTCTCGGGATTATATTCTTAAAAAAGAAAACTGGGATCCAGCGGCTGATATGATTGCAAAGATGTACAGAAAATCTACTTTCTTTGCTGTTACGGGCCAATATGATTTATTTGATAATATCCGGTGCGCATTGTGGCAACACAAAGAGAAAAAAAATACAATTGTCACTGGTGCATTGTGGAAAAATGGCTGGATTCCTGCTGTACGTGGTATAATACCGAATATAGGAGGTGATGGATTTGGTCATGCGTTCAAAATCTTTGGTCAGAAAGTGATAGACGGTGAATTATTCCTTGTTGCGCAACTTTCAAACGGTACACAGGTTGGAGATAACGGACTGTATTACTTCTCAAGAGAGGTCGCGAATAGAGAATTGTCAAAGTATGGTGTGTATATGTTTAAAGATATTACGCGCGAAGAAGCAGAATACTACTTATCAAAACCATACACAAAAAATACTGATATATTTACAAAATTGCTTTATATTATAAGAGGATTTTTAATGAGTAAATAAAAATGACCGGAGACGAGATAAAGACATTAAATACAGAGATACGCGGAGGTCGCGAGATGGACGACACTATTTTCTATATTCTCTTGAACCTAGCAAAATCTAATTTCGAACGTCGTCGTGCTTGGAGAAAACTTGTAAAAAAAGATACGACAAATAGTTCAACAGGCGCAACAACATATGCAACAGCATTTACTTTGCCGACAACTTTTATAATGACACTACCACGTCGTACTCTTAAACTGGTAAATACTTCAAATGCGTATATTGATTATACAGAAGTACCATATGAGCGCTGGGATGAGTACAAGATGAGCGCTGGATATTTTACTATTGATCATATTAACGTTCAATACTACCTATCTGGTGTTGTTTCTGGGACATATACACACAATTTTTACTTCATTTCTACTACAGCAGACATCACATCTTCAACATCTTGGGTATTTCCATCAGAATTTCATTCAGCTTTGGCTTTTGAGGTGGCCGCTATTGATGAACTTGGAATTGATTATGATGATATAAACGCCCGACAAGGTAACGCAAACATTGCTCGATCAGAAATGATAATGAAATTAGCAGGTAAGTGGGACGACGCGCTTCAAAGAAGTGCGCTTGGAGTATAAAATGGCAGAAAAATACGTCAGAGCATACACAAAAGGTCTCTATTCTCGTTTAGAGGCAGAAAGTATACCAGAAGATTCAGCTTCTGATTCTTTAAACTGGCAGACGTACGGTGACCATATCGAATTGCGACGTGGTCAAACACTACTTGGAACAGAGGATGTGGCCGTTGGAAATATATCCGGTCTCTTTGTTGGTGAAAGATTTGATGGTACACAAGTACTCTTTCATTCTGTAGATAGAAAAATAAAATACTACGATACAGTAACAAGTGATTGGATAGAAGTATCAACAGCGGATATTTTGTCTATCGGAGCAAGTGGTGAAGACGTTTCATTTGATCAATATCAATCTCTCGCAGGTTCTTTTGTATATCTCTCAAGTAAAAACAGTGGAATATATAAAATACCTGTAGCAAATCCGGCTTCAATTATCAATCTATCTTCTGATACTTTTAGAGGTAAAATCCGAATCAAACAAAATCGTATGTTTCTTTGGGATAGAAAAGACTCATCCGGTGGACTTGACCCATCTGGTTTTTATGGTTCATACATTGATAAAGATGAATTGTCAGACTATCCAAATACACTTGGTGAAACTGTAGGAACAGGAGATGGAATAACTCCGACATTTACTGGTACGCTCAATGTAAAAAAAGGTACAGCTGGTACAGGAACAATTACGAGTAGTGGTACAGCTATTACTGGTGTAGGTACTTTGTTTACAACAGAACTTGTTGTTGGTGGATCAATTACAGTGGGTAAACAATCACGCATAATTTCTGCAATTACAAGTACAACAGCATTGACTATCACAACAGCATTTACACCGGAAGTCACAGCGGTACCATTTACTATAGGTAATCCAAAAGCAACAGTCATGTACGTACGCGTAGCAGGACAAACTCAAGCTGGTACTACAATCACAGCAATCACACAAGGGAGTGTTGCAAAAGTGACTTCAACAGCTCATGGACTTGCAGAGGGTGATAATATCATCATTTACGGTGTTGTGGGTATGACACAAATAAATAATCTTATCGCAAACGTGTATGCCGTTATTGATGCGAATACAGTGTATGTAAATATCGCTACTACATCGTACACAGCGTACTCTAGTGCTGGAACTATCGCAAAGGTAGAAATACTTAATGACGGGCGAAATGGGACGCTTACAGGACGCTATGCCGGCACAGGGACGATAAACTATGCAACAGGAGCCGTATCAGCTACTTTTAATACAATACCGCCGGTAAGTACACCGATCGTTGTAGATTATTACTGGGAAGATTCAACAAATCAAGGTATCGCAGACTTTACAAAATCAACGCCACGTACAGCCGGACAAGGATTTACTTTTAGGCAAGATGACGGTGGAGCCGAAATGCAAAATGTCTTTACTTTTGAAAGTGAAGAATACACTATGCACAAGACGAAGACATGGAAAGTAACACTCTCAAGTGATGATACACAAGCGACTAATCTCTCATATCGAGATAATGTTGGATTGCCGTATTGGCGCGCAGGTTGCGAAACGGCCGATGGTATTTACTATGCAGACGCACCAGACACATCAGAGCCATACATCCGCGTACTTGCACCTAATCAACTCAATACAAAACTTTTACCATCAGCAATATCTGATCAGCTTGACCTAAAAAACTACTATTTTGATAAGTGTGTCATTAAAGACTGGAGTAATTATGTTGTTGTTGCTTGTCGCTCAATCGGTTCAACTGTTAATGATACTGTATTTTTATACAATAGACTCTTTAAAATATGGGATAAATTTGACTATCGTGTCGGTTGTCTCGCAATCCTTAATGGGACACTTGTTGCTGGAGATTCAGCAAGTAAAAATGTCTTTACTCTCTTTTCTGGATTGACTGATGAAGAAGTGGAAATACCTAATCGATGGGTCAGTAATGCAACGTATCTTGGGTCAGAGGGTATAAAGTACTCAAATATCTTTCAAATAAATGGACTTATACAAGATGATCAAGAGTTTGAAATATGGCTATCTTACGATAACGGAGAATTTGTTAAGGTAAAGACACTCAACGGACAGGGTTCATACGTGGACCATACACAGAAAGTAGATGTCGGGTCAAATACACTTGGTTCAAAAGAAGTTGGAGGTGGAGGGACAGGAATAGAAGCGTCACCATATAACTATGAATTTAGAGTAAATACGCCAAAGTTTGAAAAAATACGAGTTAAGTTTATTGCTACCAAAGTCGGGTATCTATCAATATCAAAGTTTGGTTTTAAAGATATACGGAGAAAAGGTAAATATCTACCATCTCAATATGTCGAAAATTAAAATAGTATTATAAGAGTTTTAATAAAAAAATATATGTTTGATAAAATACTACATACAATTGCAAAAGGAGTCATTACAGTCGGTGTTGCTGTATCTTCTTTATTTGGTGCGCCAACACAAAATAATACAGTACCGGCAGAAAATGTCGGTGCTACTATACCGGTTGTTGTAGCTGTTTTTCAAACATCACTACAAACGGGTATTACCGCAACGGCAACATCAATGACGCTTGTTACTGGTACTGACAAAGCTGGAAATAGCTTGTCTGGGTATATATGTTTCAATATTGACGAAGGTACTTCTGTAGAAGAATTTGTCTGTGGAACAGTATCCGGTACTGCTGTCACTAGTATGATTCGAGGAATTGATCCGGTGAATGGGTCACTTGAAGTCACTGCACTCAAAAAAGTACATAGACGAGGAGCAAGTGTTAAAGTCACAAACTATCCATCACTCGGTATTGTATCTCGCGTACTCAATGGAACTGATACAATTCCTAATGCAATAACATATGCGTCTGGAGTAGGTCCTGTTTCATCGAATGATTTGGCTGATAAGGAGTATGTTTTATCTGTTGTCTCTGGTGGAGCGGTATCTTTTGAAAAAGTAGTAGTAACTGGTACAGCTGGCGAAACAGTCGTGGCTGGCAATCTTGTCTATCTCAAATCTTCTGATATGCGATGGTGGAAAACAGACGCCGATACTGCGAGTACTGTAGAAAACGTAATACTTGGTATTGCACAAGGTTCTGGAACAGCAGGAAACACAATCGGTAGTGGTGTCCTCATACGAGGAACTGACACGAATCAAAGTGGATTAACTACAAATACAGTGTACTATGCTTCAAATACTGCTGGTGCATTATCTAGTACTGTAGGAACTAAAACGGTTGGTATTGGTGTTTCACTTTCTACTACATCAATCAGTTTTTCACCACGTTTTAATCAACAACTTACACAGGATCAAATCAATGCGATGGGTGGTTCTCAAGGTGTACCATCTTCTACTAACAAATTTGTCACACAAGATAATCTTTCAGAGTCTACAACAGACCAGACACAAACAACACAAAATGCTACAGTGGCTTTTGGTGAGACAAACAGTGCTGGTAATAAATATACAATTAGTCAGTCATTTATACCAACAAAAACAAAAATACGCGGAGTAAATCTCTACAAAGTTGCTAACACCGGTACTTTTACTGGTACAGTTACTATTTCAATTAAAGCAGATTCTGGAGGAAGTCCGACTGGTGCGGACTTGGCTAGTTTGACATTAACGAATAATCAATGGGAAGCAAAATCAGTAGGAGAATTTGAAGCTTTGTTTTCTGCGGAATACTCGATGACTGCAGGTTCACTATACTGGATAGTTGCTACTTCTTCTACTGGAGATTCTGCTAATCATCCGAATCTTGGAACAAACAGTGCTGGTGCATATGCAAATGGATCAGTAAAATACAACAACACTACCGATGGATATGTTGCAATTTCTACAATAGATTTGTACTTTAAAACTATTGAGGGTATTAACAGCCAAGTAGTCAAAACAAATAGTAGTGGTAAAATAGACAACGATTTTATTAGTGTATCTTCTTTGTCTAATACACAAGGACTTGTTCCTCAAGTGACACCAATAATAGGGACAACAACTACATCAACGATGTACGCGGCGGCTTCAAATATTACAGGTACTGTCCTTATTTTTACTTTGTCATCTACTTTATATAGATTTGAAAAAAATACAACGACAGGATTATTTGAGTATACAACGTCTGCCGCTGGAGTTGCTGGTCAGTACGCCGGTCTTGTCATTATTGGTGATTATGTGTATCAAATATATGATGGTGGTAATAATCTCGCGGCGCAAAGATTTGACCTAGCGACACTACTAAACTCAACAGTGATGACTGTTCCGGTTGTGGATACAGCTGGATCAAACTACGAGACGGGTACTTGGGGTGATGGGCAAAATGCGTATGTTGTAACAGCAAAATCAGGTACAACAGGTAGAAAATGGTCTGTCTCTGGTACAACATTTACTGCCGTTTCTACATCAGCGGTAGATGCAACATTTTCTACATCAGCAAATGGTAACACATCTCTTTTTGATGGAAGTACTGTATATTTTCTTGCTAATTTCACTGGTGAACAAGGGGCAGGAGCAACAAATAAACTATGGAAATTTACAGCAATTGATGGCTCATCAACGACTGCAACAAATATAAATGTTCCATTATTTTCGGGTAGTTCTATAACAGGTGGTGGGGCGATTTTAATTAACATAGACTCAACGAGAATGTATGCAGGTAGATTATATTTTGCATCTGATCCAACAACAACTGTAAAAACTGGGTTACATCTATACCCAATAACAAAATCTTAATAGTAACTAACATATAAATCTATGAACTACGTCACAAAAGGTCAAAACTTGAGTACAATCGCAAAAAATGCCGGCATGACACCGGCACAGTTTGCGACACTCAATCCTCATCTCGCTGGGAGTGGGGCCGGTACATATAAAGGACTCAAAAATACTGTTTCAATCGGTACTGGGTATAATCTTTCTAATCCAAATGCGACAGTAGTTACACCATCAAGTACAACACCGGTAGTTACAACAGCTACAGGTGCAAAATATTCACGTACAGCAAATAAAACTGATAAAGCAATACAATCTGTGTATGACAAACTTGACTCGTACAACACAGCGCCAGACCTTGCGAGCATCACAGCAGGAAAACGTGCAAATGCGCAAGCCGTCATTGACTCTGTGAATGCACAATTTGCAGGAGTAATTGCAGGGCAACGAAAAGAAAATGCCGGTATGAATGACAGAGTACGCGCTTCCAATATCACAAGTGGCCTCGCTGGTTCAGATTTTGGTACAGCAAATGCTATAGGGCAAGAACAAAAAGGTCAAAAAGCTATTGATATGATCGAAAATGAAAAGGCCGCTAAAGTAAATGCAATTTTGACTGGTATTGATACTGGTGCGTCAGAAGAATACCAAAGACAACGTGCAGAATACGTCAAAGGACTCGGGGATAATCTCGATAGACTTCGTGAATTTAGAAAAGAAGAAAAAGAGCAAGCTATAAACAACATCAAAAATCTTGCTCAAATGAATGTTTCACTCGAGAAAGTAAAATCAGCGGAACCAGACGCGTATAAATCACTTCTCGAACAAACAGGAGGTTCTGAAATGGACCTTGAGGGTATTTGGAATGACTCTTTACCGGATAATATGAAAGTAAAATATGAGCAAAAAATCATACAAGGTAAAAATGGTAAAGCGACTGTATTGCGTTATGGATTAGACCCACAGACAGGTACAGTATCTACTAAAGAGTATGATCTCGGTGTAGATTATAATACTCTCACAGGAGCAAAACCGGTCAATGTGGGTGGTAGACTCTATGCAATGACAACTGATGCCGATGGTAATGAAATAGCAAAACCTTTGACGAGTTTTGCAACGAAATCAACTACACCAAAAACTGTTAAATTCTCACAATCTACTATAGACGCATTTGGAAAACAAATTGATGCAACAAAAGGAAAAGATACGTTTGTAGACCCATATGTATATAAACAAGCATATGATGCGTGGACGAGTGAGGGAGGAGACCAAGCGAGTTTTGTGAAGAGTTTTCCGCCGAATAAGTATGTCAATCCGGTATTTAAAAATGCACAAGTACTACCAACAGCGCTACAAAGTACTGTAAAGCCAGCGAAATCAAGCACAGCACGTCCACCAATACAATGGTCAAAAAAAGCTAGTGTACCAGAAACTAAATAAAAAATATGTCTAATCCTTTCCTAGACATATTAAAAAAAGTATCCCCACTCGGAGTAGCATTTCCAGCGCCAAAAAAAGGTGCTATGGAATTTCGTGTAGGTGAAAATCTATCGACAAAACAAACAAAAAAAGCAGAACAGAAAGTGAAAGAACCGGATTATATGGCCGAAGCTCGATATGCAAATAGTCCACTTGGTTTTACTGCGAATGTTGTTAAGGGTATACCGAAAACTACTGCGAATGTTTTTAAAGAAATTTTACAAGGTACTGCTCGAACAGTAGGTACTGTTGGTGTTACAGCTGGGAATATTCCAAAGAGAATGTCGAATGCTACACGTTTTGGCGATCAAATAGAGCTTTTACCTAGTGAAATACCAACAGACCAGACAAAAGTAGGGCGTGTATTATTTGGAGGTAAGCCGATAAGAGACATACCAAATGCAGGAGCGAACGCGGCCAGAACTATTGACGCGTTTCGTGAGACATTGAAAGGTGGAGAGGTAAAACCGACTAGCTCAAAATTTAATATACCGCTCGGTATTGCCGGATCATTGATAGACTTGACTGGTTTTGGAGGTAAAGCAGGAGTGAAAGCATTTACCGCCGGAGAAATACCAGAACAATTTTTGAAATATGTTGCAAAAGAAAAAAGCGCAACAGTACTTGAAGATACATTGAAAGGTATCGGACTTGATGATATCAATGCAAAAAGTCTTTCTTTGGAACTTGCACCGACAAAACAAATTGATGAAGTCAAAGATGTTTTGTTAAAGTATACGAGCAAAGATGCAAATCCAGCTGAAAATCCTTTCATAAACACACTCAAAGGAGATGTACAACAAACAGCAAGAGATACTTCAATGTTTGGAGACGAAACAAGTAGTATTGTAACTAATCCAATAAAATCAATTACACCAGAAACACAACCGCTCGATATTGCCGGCAAGACACTTTCTGTAGAAAAAGGTACATTTGATGACATACCAATATATGATGGGAATGGAACACTAAAAGGTACTATTGGAGAATTAAAAACATTTAATGAACAAGGAAATCTTGTAGATAAAGTACCGACCGCTGATACTGCTGGTAATGTAATAAACAAAACTACAGAAAATATACCAACTGTGCAAAATTCTACAGCTCTTTCTAACATAGAAAAAGATATACCTTTGGATGTTGCGATTCGCGCACATGCAGGTACAAGTTTCACACCAGAAAAGAGAGGAGCATCGCGCGTGCAGGAGTATGTACAGTACATGAAAGAAACATACGATGATTTGCAAAAACTCGCCAAAACAACAGAACAGAAAACACAACTCGATGAAATGTTTACTCGTTTTAGAGATGGATACAGAAAGAGAAAACTTGCAATTTTGAGTACAGAAGCGCGTTCTATTTCACCGATGATCAGTGGGCCGGCACGTTTTCCTGTAGCACGTAATAGGAAAGTACTTGATTCTGCACACAATAAATATGTAGAACTTGGAGAGTACGAAGACAAAGCGCTCAAAGCGATAAAAAGAGAATTAAGCGGTACTAAAATAATCACTGGAACCAAACAAGACGCTATTGACGCGGAGACACAGATTCTTGCAGATATGAGAAGTGAGCATGAAAGAATGAAACTAATCAATAAAATTATACGTTCTGGGAAAAATGTAACTGAAAGATTGATAAATGAAACAAAATTGCCACCAGAAGCAGCTGCTGAAATACAAAAACCAGATTATGCCGGCAGAAAAGGATTTGCTGCTTATCAGCTTACAAACTTTAATGCACAGATAAAAGCAAAAGAAAGTAAAATTGCAATGATGTCTAAAAAGAGACAGATAGCAGATACTATCGGTAACACGACAGAGAAATTTGACGGCGGTACAGTGGTTCGAAATTTTGAAGAAGACCGTTTACAGATTCATTTTGATTCAAAACCAGATGAAGCAATGCGCTCACTTATAAAGTCAAAGGGATTCCACTGGTCACCAACAAACGGTGTATGGCAAAGAAAACTCACACCGGATAGTATTCGTGCTATTAAACAGTTATTTCCGGACTTAAAAAAAGTAGAAAGTACTTCAGAAAAAGTAACAAACGAGCCAAAAGAAGAAGTAAAATCTAATACTTTGATTGAAGAAGCAAAGAAATATAAGAGTGTAGAGGATTTTATAAAATCACAGGGTGATATATTTTATCATACAACACCAGTAACTTTTGATAAGTTCGATAAATCTTTTCTTGGTAGTAATACCAACTTTGATAATACTAGAATAGGATTTTATTTTGCAGATAATCTAAAGCAAATTGCTGATTTCAAAAATATTCTTGAGAAAGGTTTTGGTGGAACTTTTACTACTGATGCAATTAAGAAAACACCAGAAGAATTAGCAAAATACAGAACAATAGAAAAAATAACAAAAAAGGAAAACTTCTTTAATTTTAATTACGATGCAAAAGATTTGACGGCAAGTGAGGCACGAGATTTTGCAGAATTTGCTCATAAAAAGATGGGTGGATTATATAATCTTGATGGAGATATAGTAAACGATAAGGAAATGACCGATGCACAACTTGGCAAATTTCTAAAAGAAGATGTTTTTGTTGAAGACCTTGATCCAGATTCTAGTTTTTTGCCTAGATTTACTGATGAATATTTAGAAGACTTTGTGAAATTTTTAGAAGCAAAGGGATATAAAGGGATGATTAGTAACTATGGAAAAGGTACAAACGAATACTTGATTTTTGATCCTAATATATTACCTACTAAATCAGAACTAACTGATATTTACAAAAAAGCGCACCCAGAAGTAAAACCAGTAGTATATGATGTACCGGGACTTCGTACCCAAGAGGAAATTGTAGCCGAGAAAGCAAGAATTGCAGAGCGTGATACTACAAAAAAACAACCTAGTAATTCTGGTTTGTCAGAAGCAGACAGACTTATTGCACAAGGAAAAATCCGAGTAGTATCACGCAACGGCCGAGACGTGTACCAAGTCAAGAAAGGTACACAATGGATGAATGCGCGCGACGAAGATAGTGCGGTAAAACAAGCAACAAAAGTACGCGAACCTGTAAAAAAACCAGAAATGCCAGAGGAAATACAGAAAAAAGAAATGGAAGTCGAGCAACTTTCAATGGAAATATCTCGAATAGAGGACAATGTAGACCAATTGCCGGGAAAAATATTGAAAAAATTTGTCTCTAAAAAAGAGGGAGATTTTCTTGATTTCAAAAATATGGATGTTTCTCGAATTTCTACACAGAAAGACGCAAATTTGTATAAGAGAAATAAAGAAGTCATGCGACAAGCTGAAAAAGCATTTGAGGGTACAGCTCAATTTGACCAATACGATGATCCGGATACAATCCGAAATGCAATTGATGAGTACAACACAACAAAAGAAAGACTCGCAAGACTAAAAATCGAACGTGCAAAAGCTAAACAAGAACTTTCAAAAGAAAAACTCGCTGTAAAAGACGAGCAAGTACTTAATAAAATTGCAGAAAAAGAAACTACAAAGACAGAAAACGAAATAAAAAAAGCAGAACAGAAAAGAGAGCAAAACACACGTATAGAAGAAAAGAAGAGAGCTTTTGAGGAGGGCCAGAAAAATGCACTAGAGAAGCAGAGGACTGAACAAGAGAGATTGGAAAATAGAAAGAAAGCTTTTGAAACTCAAGGGAAAAAGCTCGGTTTTTTTGGTCATCTCGGGCAAGCACTTGATCCTGTTAAATACTTAGAAAAAGAAACCAAAACGATTTTGCAAAGTTGGAATAAAGAACTTATCCAAGCAAAAGTGAAAGCTAATAAAGAGATTGGTTCATTTTTGATACCAGAAAAAGACGGAATGAAGATTATACACGATTTCCAAGCTGGTATAAAAACACCATACACTGATATAATTAAATCCAAGTTTGATGATTTTCTTGAAGAAGCACGAAAAAGAGGTGTTGATGTAAAAGAAAAGAAAAATTATCTACCACAAGTATATAAAGAGACGCCGTCAGAGATACAAACAAAGATTGAAAAGTACTTCATGGATAAAGGAATGACAGTAGAAGAAGCAAACGCGTATGTAAACGGTAAAAAGTTATCGGATGAGAAAGTAAACCGACTGGGTCTTAATCCTTTCTTTACAAAAGAGTCAAGTTTCCCAAGCTATAAAGTAGCTATGGAATATGGTCTTACCCCGAAGTACACACACCCAGATCAACTAGCGGCGTACTACAGAGAACAGCTTGAAAAAGGAATTGCAAATAGGAAACTTATTGATACTCTCGTGTCAAAAGCGAAGATATTACCGGTAGAGTCTGCACCAAATAACTGGAAACCTGTGGAACTTCCTTTCTCTCAAAAAGGATATTATGCTGATTCAAAACTTGCGAAAGTACTCAACGGGATATTTAAGAGTGAGGATGATGTGGGTATTCTTGACGTAATTATGAAAGGAATAGCGGATGTATCAAAAAAAGCACAGGAGATCACTCTTTCTGCTGGTGTTCCATATACGAATATAAACTTTTTCTCAATGGGCCAAACAATAAAAGAAATGACAGCCGGAAATTTCAAAGCTGGTTTATCTTTCTTACGTGCTAATTCAGACAGCGCAAGCGCTCAATGGGTAAAAAATAAACAGTCAATAATCGAAAAAATGGCGGAGGAGGGGCTAGACTTGAGAAGTACAAAATTCTCATACGATCAAGCGTATAAAAATATGGTCGCAAAACCAAAGTTTGCTGAAATTCTTGGAAAGCATTTTGATAGGGCATTCAATGAGAAAACATTTCAATCTTTTATTCCACAAATGCAGGTACAGCTTTTTGAAGACATTTACAAAGGAGCATTAAAAAACGGTTTAGCCGACGGAGAAGCACAGAAATTGGCGGCGGACACAATCAGAAAAAACTTTGGACTCAACGAGTTTAATGGTCGTTCTAAACTTGTAGAAGATTCTCTATCCGCTACTTTCTTTGCGCCAAAGTTTCGAGAGGGTATTATAAATACTTTATACAACACAGGAAAGTCTGGTTTTGATTTCGTAAAACAGTTGGGTGGCGCGCGGGGTAAAATGGATCCGACACTGAATAGAAACCGAAGATTACTTCTTGGGATGTTAATAACGTACGCATTATATAACGCTCTTAATAAAGAGATCAATGGTAACTACATGTGGGAAAATCCTGAAAATCGTAAATTTGCTTTGCGGATTCCTCGAAAAAATGGGGAGGTTGTATATGTTGAGTTTATGCCGTCATTCCTAGCGTTTGCACGTAATATGTTTTCTGGTGCTATTGCTTTGGGTAAAGGAGATATCAAAACAGGAACTCAAAAATTTGGGTCTGTGTTTTCTATGCCTGTAAAAATAAGTTCAGAGATATTTGCAAACAGTGATTATTTTGGAAATCCTATATACAAACCATATGATTCTGGTGGTATAAAAGCACTAAAGATTGCAAAATATGTAGGACTACAAGTGAATCATCCTTATGTAAAAGAAACAATCAATCAAATCCAAGATAAAAAACCACTATACCAATCTCTGACGGCGGCACTAGAATTTCCTTTGAAATACAGTACAGAAGATAAGGAGGAAGCATCTCGTATATTTAATGCGGTAGATGATCAGAACAAAGAAAAGTCACAGTTAAAGGATAAAGCCGAGAGACTTTTTAAAGAACTTGACCAATTAGAACCGGAAGAAGCAGACGCCAAAGCAGAAGAAATATACAATTCTGATCCGGAACTTTACCAAAAATTGATAGATGTAGCAAATGCAAAACGTCTTGATTTACAACCAAATGAGAAATATATGTTGAGTCTAAACATAGCATATCGGGCAAAGTATATTTATGAAAAAGTAAAAAAGATGGAGACTGATGAAGAAAAAGACGCATATATTTCAAACCTATCAGAAAAGAAAATAATCACAGACGCAACATATGAAGAAATAGCAAAATTAGCAGAAGCAGATAATCAATAAATTTATGAAGAAAGTTGAAGATATTGAGTTTAAAATGGTACTTGTTTTTATAGTCTGTGGTTTCCTATGTATGTCCGCTATAGCAAGAGATGATTCACCGGAGTATAACGAAAGGGTCTATGACACTTGTGATGCACAGTATAGTTGCTAATTATAAATAATGGTATAATATAATCATGTTTAATTTTTTAAAATCTCTCTTTGGTAAAAGTATAAGCTATGGTATGGGAGCGTATGAGTCGCCACAAGACGCGCGAAATATCGATATTTCCACAGTACAGCAACCTATATCAATTCCAGATGAGTTCGAAACTATCTTACCAGCCGTTGAGAATCAAGGTTCTAAAGGAAAATGTGTTGGGTCCGGTATGCACAAAATAGCAGAATTATACCTATCTAAAGACAACAGTCTTGATCTTTCTGATGATGACCTATATGAGCAATGCAAATTGATAGACGGTATACCAGATATGTCGGGTACGTATCCGTCTATTGGGGCAAAAGTACTGTGTACATATGGTGTTGCAACAGTAGAAGCGTACAATTCAAAGGATAGTACAAAAATTAAAGAGAGTCGTGCAAAGCATAAAATGGACGGGTACGCTTTTGTACCAGCTGATTTTAATGTTATTTGTCAGACTATCTATCAGAAAAAAGCTATTGGCGCGGCGTTTCTTATTGACACAAACTGGTTCAATGGAAAAATTACTAAAGTATTGAAATCTATTGGCCGTCACTATACCGTCTTAAAAGGGTATAAAATGAGTTCTAAGACACTCAAGGGGCGAAATAGTTGGGGAGTTGGATGGATAGGATATATCGCTGGTATCGTCAATTCTAGCGTAAAATCGGGCGAGTTTGAGGTGCTATGGGACGACGTAAAGGATACAATCGGTGATATTATCGCTTTTACATATATACCACCACAAATTCTTGAAGAAGTAAAGAAAACAAACTACCGATTCACGTCCGATATGAAACTCGGGTCATCTGGATATGAAGTAACAAAGTTACAAGAGAGACTCGGAATTTCACCAACGACCGGATACTTTGGTCAAATTACAAAAGCAAAAGTTATTGAGTATCAAATCAAAAATAATATACAAAATACAGGTACTGTCGGTCCGGTAACTCGAAAAAGTCTTAATGTCGGAACAAAAGCCCTGCTTACAGACGCAATAATTCAAGTGGAATCAATGGGGAATGATTATGCTATCGGGGATTTAAACATCCCAGAGAGTCAAGGAGGTAAAGCATACGGGTGCATGCAGATACGACAAGGAGTCGTGGATCAAGTAAACGCCAGACTCGGGACAAAATATAAGTCAAAAGACTGTTTGGGTAACAGAGCGCTTTCTTTGCAAATGTGGGACGTATATTTTAAAATTCATACAAATATGGTCACAGATGAAGACAAAGCAAAAGCTTGGAATGGAGGGGCTGGATGGAAGCAGAGAGTCGGAAAGCCACAGTACGCGAACTATTTGAAAGCCATTGATCATTACTGGAAAAAAGTACAGTCGGCAATGGAATAGTGCGATTATAAGTTAAACGAGAAATCTATATGAATGGACTTTTCAGCGTTAAATTAAAGGATATTGCAGGTGCTGTTGTATCCGGAGTGATTGTAGCGATACTTGGGTATCTTTCAACAATTACAAATGTCACTGATATAAATATCAAAGACATACTCAATATTTCGATATTGACAGCGATCACATCTTTACTCAAAGCTTTTTCTACAGACAACGATGGAAGAATGCTTGGAGGGTGGGAAATAAAATAGTATAATTTGTAAGTGGTCCACCACCAAAAATACCCCAATCCCATAGGGGTATTTTTCGTATACGGAAGTTATCCACAGAGTATTGCTTGCAGTATTCGTATACGATAGTATACTAAAAACAAGGTCGGCAATTATAAGTAATAAAATACATTATGAAAACAGTAAAAAAGGTTAATTCTGGTAGAGGTGGTTCCGTATTGCTCGCAAAGCATGGGTCAGAGTATTTTAGTAATCTAAAAAAGAAATCATGGGAGAAACAAAAAATAGCGAGGGAGTTCTACGAAACGGAGATGGCCAAGAAGAAGTCTGCAAAACCTGCAAAGGTCTCAAAGAAGTAGATAATCCCTGTGATCCCCCATACTATGATTCATATCCATGCCCAGATTGTGTGGATACAGAGCCAATAGATATGAGTGGTGGAAGTTTGGGAGATGAAGATAGATAAACAAAAAATACCCCAGTCGAGGTATTTAGTGCATGAAACAGTTTAATTATAAAATAATGACCGAAAATAAGCAAGTAGTAATAAAAACAGAAAACGATTTACAGAATTTCTTGCATAAAAACTACATGAAAAAGATTCAAAACTTTTTTAATGATGAAAAGCAAGCAATGAAATTCTTGAGTTCAGTGATGCTCGATGTACAAAGAAATCCGAAACTTTTGGAATGTACACCGATGTCAATCGTCAATTCTTATATGATGATGGCGCAATTAGGATTTATGCCGTCCGGTGTTTCTGGTGAAGCATACGTCTTGCCGTATTCAATTAGCAAGAAAGACGGTGACAAATGGGTCAAAGTAATGGAGGCACAATTTCAGTTAGGATATCAAGGTTTAGTGACTCTTTTCTATAAAGCAGGAGTCGAAAAAATCACATCAGCAATCGTCCGAAAGAATGATATAACAACATTTATCAATGGAGAATTGAAGCACGAAATAGATATAACACTTTCAAGCGCAGAACGTGGAGCAATTATTGGAGCATACAGCATTGTATCTTTCAAAGGAAAGGATAGTACAAAGTTTATGAATGCAAAAGATATACTCGCGCATGGGGCCAAGTTCTCAAAGTCTTTTGACGTGTCTGGTAAATATTCCCCATGGAATCCAGAGAATGATCCGGAGGGATGGATGTTTGTAAAAACAGTATTAAAACAACACGCAAAACTTCTACCAAAAAACGAGACAATCTACAATGCAATCGCCGAAGATAACAAAGATAGTGTTATTTCAGACAGGATACAAGGAGTACTCGAGGAATCTCAAACATTAAAAATGGGCGCATTAAATGTACAAAACAATGAAGAAAACAAAAACAGTGCGGACGAAGAAAATCAAGATGGCGTTACAGATGCCGAAAGTGATCAAACCGCCAAAGGATTCAAAGAAAACACAATCAAAAGAGATTGATAGTTTTCCTGTAGACCATTATTCTGCAAGCTCAATGATATCATTTTCAGTCAATCCGATACTTTTTAAAATCAAACATATAAACAAAGATTTTTTTGACACAGCAACAGGAATTTCTGGTGTACTCGGTAAAGCGTTTCATCTTGCAATGCAAGTCTACTATGGTGGAAGTGATACGGTAATCATCACTAGTGAAGAAGAAGCGATCACGCTCGGACTCAAAACTGGTATGGAGTATTTAGAAAACTATAATGATGGTTTTATAAATTATTCAAAGACAATACCAAATAAACAAAAAGCGCTTGATTTACTTTCTTTTTGTTTCAATTCATATATCAAAGAAAAGAACTATAACCCAGAGCAATTAGTCGCAACAGAGGACCAAATCAAAGAGAGAATCAATGTAGAGTGGAGAGGAAAAGAGCTATCACTACCAATAAAACTCAAAGGATACCTTGATAAGATTATTGATGTAGATGGAAAACTTAAAAT
>ERZ724505.227-NODE-227-length-38924-cov-25.208907_pt1 | contig 38924 bp, 50 predicted proteins | sample MGYA00376038_ERZ724505 | MGnify/ENA primary metagenome ERZ724505 (study PRJEB28724, sample SAMN07190884) | wastewater metagenome | isolation source: effluent of sewage treatment plant in Hong Hong | place: Hong Kong | collected 2016-03-17 ...
TAAAAATCATGAAAAGACCAAGGAAAATACGAACTGTGTTGACGAGATACTTGTTACGAAAATTTGTTGACATATACAATAGATACAATACACTTAAAATATAAAAATATTACTTTCTTCTCTTATGACCCACTTACCACCACCGTAAAACCACCCATTGACATACGCTTCATATCAAATGGCATTTGAAACTCTTTTTTCTTTGGATCATACGCACCATACATTTTTTCCATTTCTTTATGAATCTGTTTATTGATACGATTACGATCAGCTTTTGATTTATATGTGATATAGGAAAACCATACTGTCTCATCTGGTTTTGCTTTCGTTAGTTTGGGGAATGTCAATGAGATATGTGGTGGTGCCGCATCATCAAGCATACATTCTTTGTAATCAACTGCACCGAGTTTGAGCCACATAGTTGCACCTTCTTTAGCCATTTTCTTGTAGGCATTCACATGTGCCTTAGGTACAACAAGGACAAATCCATCGACGTATGCTGTTTTTTTGATAGTTTTTTGCATATATAGAATTAATACATATGCGAGAAGTATACCATACAACTATTTAAAAAAACAGGCTCTCTCGAACCTGCTCATCCCGTTGTGCTCGACTATGTGAGCAATTTCCGAACGTTTATACTTACCTGTAGAGACTACTACTGGCATCATCAAACGTGTTTAGAAACCACGAAGGAAGAGTAACAAGCGTCAGTATAATAGCCTATATACTAGCTTAAATTAGAGAAAAAGTCAAAGGCATGTACTAGAAGGGCACATGTCTACACCAATTTTCTAAAACAATATACGATATACACAGATATCACTCCTATAGCAATACCGCCTATAATATCAATCAAATGATGAACATTTGCCAGGACGCGTGCCACGCCAATACAGAAAGCAAGGAGAAATAACAAAGTACCTACTTTTTTGTTGTACACAAACAAAACACTCGCAATGACTGTTGCAAACAGTGTGTGCTCGGACGGAAAACCATTATTTGCTACATGTGGGAACAAAGGAGTGATATGTTCTACTACAAACGGTCGAGGGCTTTCGATGAACTTATTTAAAATTTTATCTGCTACGAACGCAATAGTCGAAGACAATGTTCCTACAACGAGTATACTGGTTCGTATGGATAGTACACTTGATATAAAGAACCAAATAGCAATACTAACCACCACTAGATAGGCATACTGAGCAAAAAACATGATGACCAAATCAACCATAGCACTATCTATACAATCTCAACCCATTGATAATGACAAGAATCGCCACACCAGTATCTGTTGCTATCGCCACCCCGAGATGTGCTGTCCCAAGTACTGCTAGCACCACAAAGAGAAGTTTTGAACCAACGGCCATAAAGATATTCCACTTGATAGTACTAAGTGTTCGCTTACCCAAACTAATCATCTCAGGAACCATCTCAATACGGTCATTCATGATCACCATATCCGCCGTCTCCAGAGCAATGTCAGTGCCTCTACCACCCATAGCAATACCGACATCCGCCCGAGCCAAAGCTGGAGCATCGTTGACACCGTCACCAACCATAACCACGACTCCATATAGATCTTTCAACTCTTGTATTTTGTTTACCTTCTCCTCAGGCAAAAGCCCCGCAAAAACACGTTGTATACCCAATGACGCTGCGATATACGACGCACTGTGTATGTTATCTCCCGTGAGCATAGCAGAAGCTACTTGACCTTTCGCTAACGCACCTACAGTCGTCTTTGACGTGTCTCGTACTGTATCCGAAATACCGAGCATCCCCATCACTTTGTCTGTTTGACTCACCAAAACCACTGTCTTTCCTTCTTTTTCAAGCGTTTCAGTATCGTGGACAATGTCACTAATGGCCACGTTATGCGCATCCATCATTTTGAGATTCCCTACACAATGTTCCATATTATCACACACTCTACATACTGCTTTTCCGCCCTTACCTGGAATATTTTGGTAAGATTCCATCTGGTGTGGCGTGATACCTTTACTTTGTGCATACTGCATAATCGCCTCAGCCAATGGGTGTGTGGAAAACGATTCCATACCCGCTACATCCTCCAGCAATTCTTGTTCGGTAAAACCGTTGAGTGCAATTACATCAGTCACTATTGGTTTACCCACAGTCAGTGTTCCTGTTTTATCAAACGCCACAGCCTTGACATGACCCAATAATTCCAAAAATTTACCACCCTTGATCAGTATCCCCCTCTTTGATGCCCCGCCGAGTGCGGCAGTGACAGTCACAGGTGTCGCAATCACCAAAGCACATGGACAGGCAATAACCAACAAGGTAATCGCTCGCTCAAGCCACAAAGAAAAATCTCCACCAAAGAAAAAGACAGGAATAACAACGATACACAGGGCAACAATAGCAATACTCGGCGTGTAATACTTTGCAAAACGATCAATAAACTCTTCTGCCTCTGTCTTGGATTTTTGTGCACTTGATACTAGCTCGACTATCTTAGACATGGTTGAGTCTTTACTCACCTTAGTGACAGTCAACTCCAGATAGCCGTTGATATTAAACGTTCCTGCATATACCGTACTGCCGATAGTTTTGTCCTTTGGTAATGACTCACCAGTAATAGACGCCTCATTAATAGTACTTTCACCAAAAGTGACCGTACCATCGAGCGGAATGATGTCCCCAGGTTTCGCAATAACAGTCGATCCAAGTGCCACCGCATCAACAGCCAGTACTGTCCCATCCTTGAGCGTCGCCTGTTTAGGATTATTTTGCACCAATTCCTCCAGCGCTTTGCGAGAACGTTTTACACCAAAGCTCTCAAATGCCTCTGCCAGCGAAAAGAAAAAGATAACCGCTGAGGCCTCACCAAGTTCACCCAGATATAGTGCACCGACAGAGGCGATTACAACCAAAAACTCAATGTTCAAAAATTTCTTTTTCGTCAGACCACCTATTGCTCCTTGCACAACAAACACACCACCAACAACGATAGAGGTCAAAAAGAGTATGTTTGTTGTGCCCGTAGAAACACCTGCGTATGACAGCAGAAAACCAACCACCGTGCCAATACCAGAAACAACCGTCGCAATAGTACGCCAATTAATCTGCTTTTTTTCTACGACCACTTGCTTCGACGTATCTGCACAGCAGGTTGATGACATATAAAATTATTTATATTCAACGTAGTATTTAATTTTTGCGCTCTCAGTGAGACTAGACACCCATTGCTGTGCTTCAGTTTGAAACTTTTGCTGTCTTATCTGTTCCTCTATTTCTTTCCTAAAGTCCTCCTGTGTTTCACTATCATGAGGAGCCGCTTTGGTATCAATGATGAATGCGTCAATCTCTTCGGCAGAGACTGCCAGTTTGTCCCCCAGGGCAATTTCCAATTGTTTTTGCATGGTAATTTGTTCACGCAATGCATCAATAGTCATACCTTGCATTGCCAGTGCATCAACAAGCGTTCCCCCTTGTCCAGCTACCTGAGCTTCTATTTTTCTTATCTCTTCATCAACACTCTCTGGCGTAATACTGATATTTTTTCTCGCCAGTTCATCAGCGATAAGTTTTTTATCAATCATCACTTGCAACGTCTGTTTTCCTCCCTGCTTTTCCAGCTCTCTGATCACTGATAAGCGACTAATAGGACTACCATTCACCGTAGCTACCACAAACATGCCTTTGGCAAAAAATAGTGCAACGATAATAAGGAGTACGGCACCACCTGCCGCAATAACCATTGGCGTTGGTTTCTTGTATTTCATATGCAGGCCACTTGTTTTTTTCTCTCCTGTTGCTGGTTGACTTTCTGGTATATGTATCTGTTCCATAAAAATAATTATTTGTTAATCGCATTATCAATAAGAAGTTTAAACGAACTGTACCCTCGTGGATTGTCAATCTTTTTTCCATTCAAGAAAAATGATGGGGTGGACTGCAATTTGAGACTCACTGCCTCTGCATAACTATCATTCACTCGCTTCATTACCTCTGCACTGGCGACGTCTTTTTTCCATTGCTCCACATCTACACCAGCTTCCAAAGCATATGTTTCAAACTGACTTTGGTTTGTGATTTGTTGATTACCCCACTGTTCTTGTTTGGTAAATAACACATCATACATCTCCCAAAATTTTCCCTGTTTCCCAGCAGCTTCAGCAGCGTAGGCTGCGGTCTTTGAATTTTTGTGCCCTGGAAGAGGGAAATATCGTACCACGAGACGTACTGAGTCTCCGTACTCTTCTTTAATCTGTTTGATGATCGGATAAAACGCTCCACAAGCCTCGCACTCAAAATCGAGATACTCAATGATAGTCACTTTGGCATTAGTATCGCCCAGCGACCAGTCATTGGCTCGCACCTCAAGCGCAGCTGGCGGAGCGGTAGGTGTTTTCGTCGTACTCACCTCTTTCTCCTTGTATCCTCCTTTTGCCAAGAGAAAGACAACAACAATACAGGCGAGAATACCTGCAACTATTTTATGCTGCTTTTTCATATCTTTGTTTTGTTAGACTAATACAGGCCAGTACCGTGATGACGATAAAGGCGACAAGTGCCATAAATGGAATGGTGATAAAACCAAACCACTCAAAAAACTTGGTGGTGCATGAAACACCGAGCATGCAGGGCGTAATACTCTCTGGTATAATCTTCCAGTACAGCAAATTGTGGTAGATAGAGATGAGCAAGCCAGGGAGCGACAATGCCAGTACCGAGATAGGCAAACTTTTGTCATTGCGAAAAATACCAATAGCAGACAGAATCACAATCGGGTACATCGCAATGCGCTGATACCAGCAAAGTACACATGGTGGTAAGTTCATGACTTCACTAAAAAACAAACTGCCTGCCATAGCGATGCTTGATTGGATCAAAATGGCATAGTGTAGTGTTTCCTGAGAGACTGCGTCAATTATTTTTTTCATAGATAGTTAGCGTTTAAGAGTACAAACAAGTGGATTCTCAATTTGTTTGGCTGTTTTGTATATTGCATATGCAAGTAGGAATACGCCGATAATACCAAGCTCGCCACCTCCGAGTGGAAGGAACGTCACTACACCTGAGGCACCAACAAAAGAAAGAGTGGTAAGCAAGAACGAACCACAGGCAGCACACCCCACTCCCAGCACTCCACTGGCAATACCCAGTACTCCTGTAGCTGTACCACTATTTTTGACAGTTGCAATTCTAGATCGCAAGAAAAAAACAGTAAGCGAAACATACACCCCAAAGAGAAGAGTAATTACCACCATAGAGACCGCTGAAAACAGAGTAAAGTTGGTGGTAATGGAACCCAGCAAGCTCAATGGGAGCTGTACTTTGTGTACAAAAGAAATATCTCCCGATGCCAGTACACTCATGATGAGACGCACATTGGGAAACCACACTGTAGACACAAACACAATACTACTGACACAGAGCGTGAGGAGCGTGTACCATGGGTGTGTGTATACTGTTTGTAGTACGCGCAGTATCATATTTATTTTTCCTGCAATGCGAGTTCAACAAGTTGTTTTATTGCAGCTGGTGGCTGGGCACCAGAAAGTGGAAACTTTTTTCCGTTCTCCGCCACGACAATACTCCATGGAGTACCATTTCCACCAGTTGCAGATGCATTTTGTGCATGTTCTTCTACTTTTTGTGCGTACTTCCCACTACTCAAACACTCAGTAAACTTTTTTTCATTCAAACCCACATACACAGCAATCTTTGGCAGCTCAGCTGGGTCGAGTCCATCATTAGCTGGGGTCACCTCCATCAGACGATCCAAATACGCCCAAAACTTGTCGTTCCCACCAAGACCTGCGGCACACTCTGTGGCCTCGGCCTCTTTGCGTGCTCTTGCATGGAGCGAGTCGAGTGGAAAATGTCTATATACCCAGGCGACAGTACCGCTCTCTCCATACTCAGCCATGACTTGTTGCATCGTTGTATGAAACCGCTTACAAAACGGGCACTCTGTATCAGAGTACTCAACAATTTTGACTGGTGCATCTATATCTCCTCTAATATGATCCTCTTTGGTTACGGGATTCATTTGCTCTAAATCACCTGTCTCTTGGACTACAGCTGGACGTGATGGTGTTGGAGCCACCACAGCAGTACCACTCGTACTCTTTTTTCCACTACTATAGATCACCGCACCAGCAATCAGCACACCAGCAATAACGATAGCAGCAGGTATGAATAGTGCATTTGTTTGATTTGTCTTAGTAACATGTTCTTCCATAGAAATATTGTTTTATTTACCAAACCATTCTGAAAGCCAACCTTTCATCATGTTGATCTCAGTTGTTTGAACGTTAATAATATCGTTTGCCATCTTGATAAGTTCTGGACGCGTGGTACCTCCCTGCAATTCTTTTGCCATAGCCACCGCACCTTCATGGTGCACAATCATCTCTTCGAGAAATGCCTTTTCAAGATCTTCCCCTGTTTTTCCTTTGAGGTGTTCCGTCATTCCTGTCATTGTTTGGGTCATCGTTGAACTAGACATATAGTGAGGAGCACTTTGATTCGTCTTATCCACCATCCTATCTTTTGACGGTCGAGAGATGTATCCCACGCCAAAACCCATTATGACTGCCATGACGATAATAAGTATAGTTTCTTTGCTCATATATTGATATTGTAACGAACTAATGATTAAAACAAGAAACACAAGACGAACGAGCATCTTGTGTGAAAAGAAAAATCACTAAAAAACTTTGGTGTTCAAAACACCACTTGCGTACGCCTCCTGAAGTGGATTGTCTGAGGGAGCATATCTTAACGATTCTACAAACGCATGCTGCATGCGTAGTGCACGCTGGTATTGCAATGAAAGAATTTTTAAAAATGTAGATCTCGACAGAGATACTAGTACTGACAGTAGAGCCAATACTACCAAAACATCTTTTGTTAAAAGCGCAGTAAATGCGTTTTGCCACGTTTGTACGTGTTCAACGATATGCTCCATCGGTGACAGAGCACAAGGAGATGTGTGACCGGTTGGCATCAGTACACATCTGCTTATTTGGCCACCCATGTGCTGTATCATGCTGAAGTGAGAAACACCAAAAAACAGCACACCGACGGTAAGTGCGATTACAGCAAAAGATAGGATGTTATAAATCTTGTTTAACACAGATGTGACAGTTGTTCCCACATAGGATAACATATTTTTTATACTTACACAAAAACTAGACGCATCATTGTGGGTGTCACGTACAAATGCCATTTCCGAACGTTTATATTCACCTCTATAGATTACTACTGACATCATCAAACATGTTTAAAAGATAGCGAACATCAACATAATAAATCTACATAGTAGCCTAGATTACACAGGAAATCAAAGAGTGAAGCCTATATAAAACTAATCTTTATTTACACGGATAATTAAATACAACACTACTACATAAAGTACATTTTTAATTTTTTATCCACATTTTCTCCTCTAGACAATTCGGAAACTATTCGGATATACTGTGTATATGTATGGAAACACTCACCAAACGGCAAAAACAAACTCTTGACTTCATCACTTCATATATTGAGGTGCATGAAGTTGCACCTTCTTTTGAGGAGATCCGAGACTATTTTGACTTGTCCGCGCTGTCTTCTGTACACGAAATGGTCACTGTTTTGGTCGAGAAAGGATTTTTGAAACGCCACAAGCGTAGAGAAAGAGGACTTTCACTCCCCAAGCAACGAACGGACTACCTCGAGATACCACTCCGAGGAGCAATCGCCTGTGGCTCCCCTATCGAAGCCATAGAGGACACAACGGAAACAGTTCGTGTGGCGCGAGAGCACACCTTACGAGGAAAACTCTTTGCTCTCCGTGCCCAAGGTGATTCTATGATTGACGATGGCATCTGGGACGGTGATATTATCATAGCCAAACAGCAGAATACTGCCGAAAATGGTGATACAGTAGTTGCTCTTATCGACGGCAACGAGGCGACACTTAAACGATTTTATAGAGAAAACGGTACAATACGTCTACAGCCTGCAAATTCAAAATTTGAACCAATGTATAGAAACGACGTAGATATTCAAGGGGTAGTAGTAAAAATAATAAGAAATTTATAAGCTCATTTCAATTCATTATTTCTAGAGATCCTAGCGAGACGTACCGGCCACCCTTGAACGGTCGAGTTAGCTCAGGTTACAGCTTCCGGAATGTATATCTTACGAGGTGTATATCCCGGGGAGCGTGTAACACTGTCATGCTACCCGATTTATTCACAGTGTACCGTACATATTGTATGCCAAAAAAGCAGACAATTCGGACGGGCGAGGTTGCCGAAACCTCTGGTCAATATAGACCAGTAGGTTACCGAAGTGAAATCACTTTGGTTAAAGGTAAACGTGTCCCTCCCTATGACGGTCAAGCACAGCAGTTTATCAACGTCGACAAGACGAAACATAAACGATAGTGTCTGATCTTACTCTCGCTAGGGTTTCTATAAATAATCACACATGGGTGATTTTTATTTTACCCACATGAAACTCTCCGCCGACACAATCAAACAACGGATGCTGGAATTAACACAGCTTTTCACGATTGAGCGGAACGTGTTTCAACGATTTGTTATCGTTTACAAATATATCTACTTTCTCAACAGTGATCCTATCACCAAGGGCATCTTGCAAAAGATGTTTGATAGTACCGCCAAAATCATAGGAAAGTACAACGAGGAGTGCATGGACGAAACAGAGTTTCTCGATGTACGGGGAGAGGCTATCTTTTCTCGTGAGTTTTGGATGTACTACACCAACCTAGAGCTTATCCATGACAAAATGAAACACCTCAAGAAATGCGGTGTGGATGATAAAATAGAATTTGAAAACCTCTGCCGTCTCTTTTCCAAGCCCTACTCCAAAGACATGCTCGACTTGTCTTTTACCGTGGTCAATAGTGAAGTATTCACCCTCCTAGACAAAGAATCGTTTTTGAGTGAGGATAAACTCGAAGGAGAAACCTATTTTGACGAGACAAACAGTATTCTTGTGATCAAGGGAAAAAGAGTGCGAATCAATAAGATTGGCAAAACGACGAACGCTCACAAGATACTGCATCATATCTTTATCACCAACAAAAACAATCTTAACGACGAATTCTTCTATTCAGAAATTGCGATGGATGAATTTGAAGAATTGGATTATTCCTCTCGACAAAATAACTGGCGAACATATCACAATGCCTGTACTGCTATAAACGACAAGATTGAAAAGCAAACAGAGAGCCAAATCAAAGAGTTTCTCCTGTGTACAACTGGAAAAACAGGTAGTGTATCTCTCAACAAAAAATATCTCTAACAGATAATTTTCTACAACTTTTTTACACAAAACAGCTCTATACATAGGGCTGTTTTGTTTTTCTGGTACTTCTACTACAGAAAGATATAGAAGTCACTTTTTCTATGATGCCTACATCGCAAGCTGAAAGGTCGATTGCGAAACCATTATTCACATGTATATGCCACAAGAAATCATCAGAGTATATGTTCACATTAGCAGGAACCCTCAAAAAAGAAGAAGTTCGGGAGTTCACCCGAAAGGACGGAACACCAGGTCAAAGTCGGACACTCTTCATCGAACCAGAAGGAAGTGTGTACCCAATCCGTGTCAATGTTTCCGACATGGAGCAAAAGTTCGGAAAACAAGGAGACAAGATCACCGTAACTGTTGCCGTCTTTCCGTACTATATCGAAAGCGGTAAACGAAAACGAGCATTCACGGATATTTATATCCCTCACAAGAAATAATATGAGATTCCTTGTTGAGCGGTCAGAGGGTGTGTTCTTTCTTACACCCAAAGCAATGGACTTGCTGAATTTTTTCACCCAACTCTTTACGGTGTCATTCGCAATCCTCTTTGGTCTCCTCACCCTCCTCATTATTCTCATATTGTTTAAATCCTAGTTTCCTATGTCTGGTCTCGTCAACAACATATTCGCAGGACTTGGTTTGAGCCTCGTGCTCCCAGTCACTTTATTCATCATCGTCAGTTTGTTCTTGGCGATAACGTCGGGCAAATAGTATGTGTTCTGAAGAAATCGTACTGAGCAATTCGTGCTACCTAGATGAATTCCTCCTTATCGGGAACGTCTTTGCGACAGCGATTGCCCTTGGTTTGATACTCGGGACAGCGGTCGGCGTACTAGTGTTATTCACAAAACATTCTAAAGACGAACTCTTATGATGCACAACATCAAAAATCGCTTTATCGAATCTCGTGCCAAAGTTATGGCGTTTAGTCTCGCCCTTATGGGTGGACTTATCGCCGCAACCCCTACCTTTGCCGCAGTCGATCCAGCGGTCGCATCTACGACTGGTATGGTCGTTGATACCATGAAAGAAAACGTAGTCGGTGCCATCACAGCAAACATTTCGAATATCGTAATTGTTGGCGTGATCATCTTCTCTCTCACTTTCATCTGGAAACTTGCACGCAGGTTCATGAAGTAGACACATCGGGGGCTTGCCAATCATTAGCAAAGCCCCCGTTTCGTGTATAACAAGCTTATCTCTTTGTATGAAATATATTCACATTTTTCTCTTTTCACTTTTGAGCATTGGTGTGTTCCTTTTTCTCCCACATCAGGCAGACGCTACAAACGGTCTCACAGGAGACGTGGTTGACTTCGCACCCAGCTCCAATTGGCATACATGGATTGTCCGCAATGCCTCGGCAAATTCAGGACGAGGTCAAACTTTCATGACGGGTCCAAGTACCAATGCCATATCCTCTATCGCCCTCAAAGTCTGTCGCACAACAAACTTTACACAGCCAAAAACACTTACCATGTGTTCTACACCAACAAACGGATGGTATGGTGGCTGTCAAAATCCTATTGCTACAAGACAATTTAGTGCTCAAGAACTCAACACACTGATCCCCTATGATGCCAACTGTCCCGCAAATAACGAAGGAGGCAATACAGATGGTACGTATTACAAGTGGTCTGTATTTACTTTTGCCACACCAGCGACAGTCACACCAAACACTAGCTATTTCTTTCTCCTCAACAGCGCACAAGCCTCTGACAATGAGATAAACACCACATTGGCAACTATCTACAACAACTGTAATTATCTCGGCTCTAGCGCCGATTATACCAACGGAAGAACATACTACTATAAAGGATTTCAACAAGTAGCCGAAGCAACATCGTGCGACATGTTGTTCAAAGTATTCAGTGCCGATCCGATTATTATTCCTTTTGACATTACCTCACCAGTAACCAGTCAAGAAATTATCAATGACACATGGGTCACAGTCACAGGAACATGCCCGATAAATGGAACCAATAGGATTGGCTTTACTGACGACTGTCTTGGGTTTGAAGAAATAGAATACGAAACTGCTTGTGTAGAACACAAGTTTTCTGCACAGTTTTATCACACCAGTTTATCCGATCGAATCATTGCTCGTGAAAAAAATAGCGTCTCGGGAGATTGTGTCGATTACGACAATCTCATGGATTACATCACTGTTTCTGGTATTGAATTTGTCGATGGCTATCCCGAAGACTGGTATTTCAATTTTGGAATATATAACGACTATGACATCGTCATTAACAGCCCATCATTTGACACACTCCTCTCCTTGCCTCGTGGCACAACAGAAAAAGCATTTTCATTTGGTTTTCGTTTCCCCACGTCGTCACTGAACAATCTCACTTTTAAGATTACACAGTATGACCACAACGGCAACGTCACAAGTGAAAATTTCCACACACGCACACTCGCAAGTATGGCAGATACGAACGACTACACGGTCACGCTAACAGGTGGAACAGATACAATCCACTATGTCGTACAGCTCCTAGAAAACAGTACCCTCAAGCGACAATACCCCTTTGGTATTCACGTCTCTGATTTCACCTTTGTTGCCAATCCAGATGAACAAGACTATTTCTTTCCTCGTATCGTAGAAGAACTGAGAAACAAAATCGTCTTCAATTATTATTTCGCATTCCACGATGGATTCTATAACCTGTTCAATGGACAATACTCAAGCCCCTCACTCGGAGCGCTCGACATTACATTCAAAAGCGTATCTGGAAACGGACAGTACAATATCGACATGAAGATATTCTCTGCCAGTGATCCCAGAGTACGTGCCTTTGCCAGTGGTATTCGTCCTTATGTTGTCGCTCTCTTGTGGCTCTCATTTGCAACATACGTCGTCTTTCGTGTGACACACCTCTTTAGTGATAACGAATAACCTATATGCTCGATTTCATCCAAAGCATTCTGGTACGTGTCATCGGACTACTTCCAGATGCAGAACCACAAAATACAGTCACGGTGGCCGTAGCAAACGCATTTGCAACTATGGCGCCGACATTCTCACAAATTGATCTCATCTTTCCTATCTTCGTCTTGTTCAAAATTATGCTCCTTGTGTTCTTTGTAGAAATGACGCTCTTTCTCTTTACGCTCATTTTGCAAATTGCCACATTCTTTAAACCATAATATCTATGATCACCATCATCACAGGAAAACCAGGCGCAGGCAAAACATTATTCATGACCTACAAAGCACTGGAAATGTTTTTGCAAGGCTATGACGTCTACGCAAACTGGAAACTAGACTTTACTCATTACGTCGTGCGAAAACAAATTGATATTCGTACTGTTGGCAAAGTCTATTTTTGGTCAGAGATTCCAGAATTACTCCATATCAAGGGCGGACAGATATTTATTGATGAAGCCCAAGGATATTTTGATTCTCGAGAGTGGCAAGATATGCCACCCTCTGCCAAACAAAAATTCTCTGCTCACAGACACGATGTAAAAACAGACACAGACGGTAAACCAATTCCACTAGATATTTGGGCAGGTGTACAGCACACCAGCAATATCGACAAACGCATTCGAGATTTAGGGCAACACTTTATCGAAGTAAAAAATATGTTTCGCTATATGTTCATGGCATCATATTTTGAACTTCACGATCTCAAAGACGACACCACTCGTCGCCGTGCAGTCAAACGCAAATTCTTTTTGATGAATACACTCAAAGCCAATTGCTACAATACACACGAGGCCGTCAACTTCATTGAGTATCCTCCATTCCCCTACTATCGCTACTATGCGAGTACAATCTCAAATGAAAACACAGGTCTCATTCCACTCACACCATATACACCACCATACACCAGACATAGCTCAAAAAAACTCTATAGACCCAACCTCTGACCTTTATGTATGATGCGTATGTAATTCATTCAACCGTAAATGTATGCAAAGTAAGTACGACGAAAAAGCAACCATAGCAAACATCGAAGTGTTTGATCGCATAAAAGAATATACAATAGGCAATATCACAAAAGAACAGTGTCTCGCATGTGTTGCCAGAATTGAAAAACAATACGGATGCACAAACAGATTTCTACCAATCGCACAATCAATTATTAACGAAACAGAAAGACAGCAAAAAAGAGCGGTCTCCGTTAGGAGCCGCTCTGAATCTGTTCGACTTGTTTGATGTAAAACAAGTGTACTCGCTTCGGGTACTTCTCAACCACTTTGCCATCTTTATCTTTCTTTTCAATCATGATGAAAGATTCCAGGGCTTTCTCACCCTTTCTCACTTGATAGCCCACTGCGAGCCACTGATTGTACGTCAAACAATTATGCTTTGGATCATAGTTGTTTGCGTCTTCCTCGCCAAAACGTGCGAGGATTTGCTTGCGGACAATTTCCGATGTTACTGCGGAACCTTTCCAATTGGAAACAATTGTCTTGTTTTCCATACGAAATAAAAATACAGCCATGTTTTAAAAATCCGACGACAAGGCTGTTTGTTGCCATATCGGACGAGAAAAACACAAGCGTCTGATAGCTTGCTCTAGTCAAGGTGGAGACTTGTACTACCTTGATTTGAGATAAGCTGACGCTATACTGCATCGCCCTGATATGGAAACACACAACCATTGCATTGGACGGCTCCCATAAGGATGCCGTTTGACTGGCAAGCAATCTTTTTTGTCGGCTGCCCGACGACGAAAAAGATTGCTTGCGAGCGGTATTTATGACCGACACGCAAGTAAGTATCTTAACTTGATTATATCCACACATCTAACGAAACCTATGGCATTCCCCTACACCGTCAAGGTGGTAGTTTCGGGAAAGCAGGTCGAAGTGTACACCTACAAACAGGAAGTCTGGCGGGAATATGAAGTCAAGCCAAGGATAGATACAAAAAAGGAAGAACCCAAGCAATTGGACATATTTGAAGAGGAAGAACTCCGAAAAAAGAAATTACAATACTCGATCAATAGAACGAAAACGGAAATCAAACGATTGATCAACAGCAACCCCCAGCTGAATAAATTTATGACCCTGACTTTCGCTGACAATATCACCGATATTCAAACTGCGAACTACATGTTCAATCAGTTTATTAAACGTACCTCGTACCGTTTTCCAAAATTCGAGTATTTTGCTGTACCAGAGTTTCAAAAACGTGGAGCAGTCCACTACCATGTGTTGTGCAATCTCCCCTACATTGAAATGGACATGCTCGCCCACTTGTGGGGACATGGCATGGTCAATATCCGCCGTGTCGAACAAGTAAACAACCTCGGTGCGTACATGAGTAAATATTTGGGCAAAGAGCTATTTTCTGGTCGTATGTTTGGCAAGAAAAAGTTTTTTCGCTCTCAAACATTGAGTGAACCAGTACAGCTCTTTAGCTGGTGGGCGATGAAATTTATCGACAAGTTTCTCTCACGCCTCACACCATCATACGAAAAAACATTTATCTCCGATCACGTCGGTGAAGTCACCTATCAAGCATACACGCTTGAACGTCCAATATTTCTTGGTGGCACGTCTCCACCGCATTCAGTAGCCACAACAGTATGGTAAGCAATGCACTAGTAGCAAAGCTACAAACCATACTGAAAGAGAAATATGGCAAAGATATTCCTATCGGGGAAGTATCTCTCCTAGCGAACGATCTCGTCGATATTTTTGACGTACTCGCACAAGCCAAGTTTCGAGAAATACAACGAGAAAAACGGGATTGATTTATTCCAAACATTGTGGCAATATATAAGAGCTATCCAACAAAGTAACATACAGAATACACAAAACTCCTCTATAAAAAGGGGCGGTTTCTGCCGACGTGTGTATTCTGTACATATTGTTGGATAGCCAGGACCGTCCCTTTTTGTTTGTTAAATATATGTTTGATGAAAAAGACAACCGATGTATCGTATTGTGCCGTGTTTCTAGCAAGGAACAGGAAGATCGAGGCTACTCACTAGAAGCCCAAGAAAAACTCCTCACACAATACGCCGAAAAACAAAATTTACGAGTAGTAAAGATTTTTAAGATTACGGAAAGTGCGAGCGGTAAACAGATCCGAAAGATATTCAATGAAATGCTTACCTACGTCAAAAAACAAAAAGTAAATGTCATTCTCTGTGAAAAGATTGATCGTCTCACTCGCAACCTCAAAGATGCGGCTATCATTAGTGATTGGGTACACGCCGATGACAAGCGTATTGTTCACTTTGTCAAAGAAAACTTTAGTGTCAGTCGCAATACCCGAGCGCACGAAAATCTAGTATGGGATATGAAAGTCGCAATCGCACGTTTCTATACCAACAATCTGAGCGAAGAAGTGCGAAAAGGACAAAATGCAAAAGTAGAAAATGGCTGGCTCGCAAATGGATTTAAGCCTGGATACACGACGGTCGGAGAAAAAGGAAAGAAAACATGTATCGTCGACGAGAATGTCGCCCCTCATATTGTCCGCATGTTTGAACTCTACGACACTGTAGGATTATCCATTATTCAAATTGCAAACAAACTATACGAAGAAGGCGCACGCAACCGAAACGGTAGAAAGATTGGAAAAACATCAGTACATCGTATTTTGATTGACCCATTTTACGCTGGCCACATTCTTTGGCATGGCAAAAAATATGAAGGCAAACACAAGCCACTTATTTCCCAACAAATGTTTGACCGAGTGCAAGAAAAACTCCGCCGTCACTATACAAACGGACAATCACAAAACCACGACTACGTTTTCAAAGGTATGATTAACTGTACCAAATGTGGTTACCTAGTAAGCTGGGAGGTACAAAAAGGCCATTACTATGGACGATGCAAAGGACACACAAACTGCGTCAAAAAAGGATTCATCCGACAAGAGAAAGTCGAAGATCAACTCTGCGACTTACTGGACGCTATCCGCCCACAAGACAAAGACGTTTTGGATTGGATAAACCAAGGCTTAAAAGAGAAAAACCAGGAAAAAGTGACCTACACCAATGAGACCAGACAAAAACACACCGACGCAATCAACAAGATAGAGGCTCGACTGGATAGGATGTACGAAGACCGTTTAGACGGGGTTATTACAGATGAGTACTATCAACGGAAGTCTGAGGAATATAAACGCGAGAAAAGGGGTATTTTGGAGCAAATGGAGGGTTTGGAAGATCGGGTTGAGAACTACTATGAGATTGGATTAGAGATTCACAATCTCGCCTTCAACGCACGAGAACAATACTTTGACCCAAGTACAACATCTGAACAAAAACGCATACTTTTAAAACGTCTGTTCGCTCGTATTGAACTCGACACTGAACAAAAAGTTACAGTAATACCAAGTCCTGCATACGAATTTCTCGCTACTTGGATGCCACGCTTAAACCTCATTTCCGAACCTTCAAAAAAAGACTCTACAAAAAGAAAAACAGGCTCTTTAGAACCTGCTCATCCCGTTTTGCTCGAAGGGCGGGATTCGAACCCGCGACCAATTGGTTAACAGCCAACTGCTCTACCACTGAGCTACCTTCGAATATAGACATCAGTATACATGAATCTACGAAATAAATCAAGACCTATTCAAAACCCTACTTACGAAGAGAAAACTACTTTTTCATGATATCTTTTTTGTCTTCTTCGTCTACTATTTCCCCCAAAAGCTCTTCAATAATATCCTCTAGTGTGACAATACCGATTACTTTTTTCTCTTTGGTATTTGTATATACTAGGTGAATATGAACACCACTTTTTTTCATCGAACGACAGACATCATCAATCCGAGAACGTGCAGAAACAGAGGTAATTGGTGACACAAATTCAGACACCAATGACTGTTGTTTTTCTTCATGTTCCGCACGAATAATATCATAGTCAGTAATATAACCGACAATAATATTGTCCTCATTCATGACTGGATACCGTGCATACCCATCTGCAACTGCAATAGCAAATAGATCATCCATCTTCATGTCTGTACGAAACATCGTCACCTGTTCAAGCGGTGTCATAATCTGTTCGACTACAATATCATTAAACGAAAACACACGTTCAATCAACTCATGCTCCCCTTTTTCAATAAACCCACCTTTGAGCCCCATCTTCATCATATATCGTAGTTCTTCTTCAGTGACACCATGCTCTGTCTTGGCACGTGAGGCACGCTGTACTTTTTTCCCTAACCATTGAGTACATACAGTTGCTGGATACAGGACAAAAGATAAAAACAATAGTGGTCGAGCAACAAACAAAGCAATACGACGATTATGTGCCAATGCAAATGATTTTGGCACAATCTCACCAAAAACCAAAATAGCAATCGTGAGTAATCCTGTCACAATTCCAATACCATAGGAGCCAAAAAAGTGTGATGTGACAAATGTAGCATACGATGCCGCCACCGTATTAGCAATATTATTTCCAATCAAAATAGTAGATAATAAACGTTCAGGCTGACTACGCAAACGAAATACAATATCTGCATGTGTAATCTTTTTTTCTTTGAGATGCACCACCTCACTCTCTCGTAAACTAAAATACGCCGTCTCTGCTGCGGAAAAGAACGCGGAAAGAGTTAATAAAATAACAATAACACCGATACTAACAAACATATCTATAGCGAAGAAAAAACCATCCCGAAAAACGAGACGGCATTTCTAGCTCGGGGACTTGGAATCGAACCAAGATATACAGCTTCAAAGGCTGCTGTCCTACCGTTAGACGATCCCCGAAAGATTACGAAGCAAAAGAAATATGTATATATCTTAGGCTCGTAGATGCTTACGCATAGCCAGCAAACTTGAGAAAACAGTCAACACCAGTGTCCCAACTACTTGCAAACCAAGCAGCATGAGTATATGCGAAGAGAAGTAATTTGTCAACAGCCTATCCTGTTCAAATACCGCTCCTACGTACACATCAAGCGATGGTAGGACCAAATAAATAATACCTGATGTAAGCATAATGCTAATAATACTAAAAATACCCGCCTCCACGAGATACGGTCCACGAACAAACCAATTGGTTGCACCCACCAATTTTTTGATGACAATCTCGATACGATGAGTAAAGATAGCCACACGAATTGTATTAAAAATAATAACAAATGCAATTACACCAAACAACAATGACAATGCGATACTAAATCGCTCCACCTGTGTCGTGATCGTCTCAATTCGTGTAATTGCTAATTCAGTGTCTCCAAATGTTTTGGACTCAATAATGGAACTATACTCTGGCACCTGAAGGGAATCGATAATTTTTTGGTATACACCCGGTGTCTGTGTTTGGATCACCAAAGTTGCCCCAAACGGATTTTCCCCAAGCTCATCTAGTGACGCAATGATATCAGGACTCTGTTCATGATTTGTACGGAACTCTGCCAATACTTGCTCTTTTGAAATAACTTCTACTGATGTAATATCATTAAACAGTTCGACATATTCTTTAACCTCTTTGATCTGTTCATCTGTTGCTGTGGGGACAAAAAAGACACTTACATCTACCTGATCTTTTACCAACGACGTTGCTTGGTTGGTAAGTACATGCAGTATCAGCAATACATTGATAGAGAGTAGCATCAACGTCAACATCAACACCGTCATAAACGACAAACTCGCATTACGAACAATGTCTTGAAAAGCAAATTTAATAACACGAAGTATTGAATACATATAAAAAAATTACTGAAGACGATACCGCCCCCTTGTCTCATCAGAAACAATCACACCATCATGGAGTGTAATTACTCGTTCTTGTAGTTGATTGACAATATCTTTGTTGTGTGTAACGAGGAGTACTGTAGTACCGAATTCATGAATTTTTTTGAGTATTTCGACAATTTCTTGTGTATTGATCGCATCGAGATTTCCCGTTGGTTCATCTGCTACCAAAATCTTTGGACGGTGTACAAGTGCACGGGCAATTGCAACACGCTGCTGCTCACCACCTGAAAGCTGTGTTGGGTAGCGATCCATCTTTTGCTTGAGCCCAACAACATCGAGCACTCGTGGTACGATATCAGCAATACGATGCGGTGGCTCCCCTGCCACTTCAAGCGCAAAGGCAACATTTTCATGCACTGTCTTTTGTGGAAGTAAGCGAAAATCTTGAAATATCACACCGATCTGACGACGAAAAAATGGTACATCAGATTCAGAAAGATCAGTAATATTCCAACCACCAATTTCAATCTCTCCTGTAGTTGGTTGTTCTTCTGCAATAATCAACTTGACGAGCGTCGTCTTCCCGGTACCACTTTGCCCGACAATAGACACAAACTCCCCCGCACCAATATGCAAAGAGATATTTTTAAGTCCAGCACTATCTTTACTATACTGTTTGGAAACATTTTTGAGCGTAATCATAGGATATATATAGTATATCACAAAAAACACACTTTAGGGAACTAAAGTGTGAACAAATATATATGGAGCCGACATCGGGAATCGAACCCGAAACCTGCAGTTTACGATACTGCTGCTCTACCAATTGAGCTATGTCGGCACAGGCAAATAGTGTCGTCAGTATAGTCCAAAAAAAACCTTCCGTCAATCACTGTCATGTTCTCAAAAGTGAGACATCAATTCGTGTCACAAGTGACTGAAATGTATCCACGTTGCCAAAATCTACCCCCGTCCGATCAAAGGTAATAAGATTCATCTTGTGTCCGTGCTCGTTAAAATATGACTCGTGAGACTGTTGTGCGGGCATAATGACTTCTCTGTAGTACGTATCAGACGTATCAAATGTTCGTCCGCCCTGCTGCACAAAATCTTTCGTCCCTTCTTCTGATTGCTTGAGATAAATCACTACATCGGGATACCCAAGCATGTGTTCATCTTGTTTGGAAATATCTTGCATCAACTCCCGTTCAAATCCCTGCAACAGTGCATCAATATAAAGATGGGCACTCAACCAAAAAATATCTAATACCGAAGCTTTTCCTTGTTGTTGCAATATCTTTGCCTCAATATGACGATTGGTACATCTGGTACGAAACCATAACTGTCGTTCAAGTGGACGAATATTTTGTGCAAGATTTTCTTGCATCCGTTGCGGGTACCCAACACCATCATCTTCCAAAAATAACGTCGCATTATACTGCTCTGACAATTTTTTGGCCAAGTATGATTTGCCTGTGCGTGGGGCGCCGACGATGGCGATGATGGGTGCTATTAACATATGTACATATGACAAATCCCTGATGAGACAGCAGGGATTTACATGAGCGGGTAGCGGGAATCGAACCCGCGACTCAACCTTGGGAAGGTTATATATTACCATTATACTATACCCGCAAGAGAGGAAAAAGCACTGAGTGTAGCTCATGTATTTTTTCCGAACGCCGCGGGCTATACAACGTATAACCCGCGAAATGAGAAGAACACACCAAGTTTGCTTGAGTATTTTCTTCGAGTGAGCGGTTATACCGCGTATACCCGCGACACCCTTTTGTGTCGTTATTGTTGCACCTCGACCACTGGTGTAGTCGTATCAGAGACTTCACTCACCTCTGGTTGGGTAGGTACAGTTTGCTCGAATGGATTGCGAATGTCAAGAGTCATCTCAATTTGAGCAGTATCAAACACTTCAGAGAAATACGCCTCCACATCACGCACCTGGCGTTTCCCTTCGGATTTAATAATATGGAAACCATAGTCTGTCTGTACGAGAGCATCAGTAATTTGCCCTGGTTCTAACGCAAAAGCGGCCTCTTCAAATTCAGGCACCATCATACCACGAGCAAACCAACCCAAATCACCGCCATTGGCAGCAGATCCAGGATCTTCACTGACTTCTGTCGCTACCGCAGCAAAATCTTCTCCAGCCTTAACACGGCTAAGAGCAGCTTGAGCTGCAGCCTCTACGGTACTCGTAGCTTTTTTTGGAGAGGTCAACAAAAGAATATGACGAGCTGATACCTCCTCTATACCCATTTCACCTTCTGGCAGCACCTTGGCAGCATCTGTCAATTTACGCTGAAGCACAGCATAGTACAATACCTGCTCTTTGTAATCATCCATATCCCAGCCAAACTGAGAAAATTGTTCCATAAACGATCTCTCTGCCTCTTCACGACTTGGTGCCTGAGCAAATAACGTTTCTAATTCTGCATCAAGCTCTTCTTTTGAAACAGACACATTGAATTTGCGTGCCTCTTGCTCGAGCATCTTGTTTGCAATGCGGCGCTGAAGAACTACATCAGATATAGCAGGAGCATCAAGTTGACCACCTTGTTGTTCATTATATATTTCGATAATTTTTTTGTCTGCCACATAATCAGCATACAAAATGCGTTCACCATTGACAGTAGCCACGGGCACCTCAAAAAGACGCGTCAGTGAAACTACAACCGGTGTTTCAGAAAATGATCGAGCACCAACATAGGCAAAAATACCTGACGCAACAAACAACATCGTTGCCACACCAACAATACCACCAATGAGTACTTTAGTAAAAAAGTTTTTTGATACAGTTTCGGACATATATTATGATAGATATATATTAGATAATGAATAGAGTTATGGTTGCACCACCTCTGGCGCAGTAAAATAATACCACCATTTCATCATTACGCTCAAGTCGTCTGACCCAACCTTATGCACACCCTCACTAGCTAAACTCTCTACGTGTGCCTGTGGCACTACGAGCACAGACTCGCCTACTTTTTTCATATTAAGATCTGTACGAGCGGTCTCTTCTACAAATTGATTACTTGTCACATATTCTAACACCTTTAGAGATTCCAATTTTTTGGTATTGAGTTTTTCTATATCACTTTGCAGTTCTTTGATCTCCTGGCGCACCATATAATCCTGATAATACGCTCGAGCATACAAAAATGCCATAAGTGAGGTACACACAAGCAAGACTATCAAAAAAAGTCTGGAACCGAAAAAATTCCGAGCATTTGTATGACTACGTATTGAGTTCATATTTGAAAAAAGTATACCATACCATGCGTACGGCGTACAACACGCAAAGAAATCAAAATATTATACACCTATTTTTTGTAAGGCTTTTCGTACGGCAACTCTATCATCCCACGGAATCATCTCTCTATTTTCCACACAGATCCCCTGTTCACTCCCCTTTCCTGTCACCAACACCATATCCCCAGCACGCGCCAGTAAAATTGCTGTATCAATCGCTTCTTGACGATCCAAAATTTCTACCACAGTCTCACCGAGTTTTCTGCCCGCACTCACCGCACCAGCAGACACCTGATGAATAATCTCCATCGGATCCTCATCATAAGGATCTTCATTCGTCACAATAACAACATCTGCGTATTTCCCTGCAAGCAACCCGATTGGACCACGTCGAGCAATATCACGCCCTCCACCAGTAGACCCACAGACATGAATGATTCGTTTTGGTTTTAATGGTAACACGGTATCATACAGTTTCTGAATCGCCACAGGTTCAAATGCATAATCAACAATTACAGAAAATCCAAATTGTTTTGCTTCTGGAATAAACTCAAGACGCCCCTCAACATTCGTCAATTTCGATACACTTTTTACCAATACATCAAGAGAAACACCCATTGTTTCAAGTACTGTAACTGCACAAATAATATTGCTAATGTTATGAATGCCAAGTAATGGGGCTTGCCACTGTGCTTGTTTGTACATAAATGACACGCCATGTGCATTGGTACGAATATCACTCACCTCATACTGACTCTTTGGACCAAAAAAAACGTACTGATCAAACGGCTTATCAGCAAACCCATCTCGAAAATCAACCTCAGCTGGGATAAATGCAATTTTTGGAATACAACCATGTGCATCTTTGGGTACACGTATTTGTAACAGGTGTTTGCGATGAAGAGATGCCACATACGCAAAAATGTCCTGTTTTGCTCGTGCATATTTATCATATCCACCATGTGACTCAATGTGTTCAGGATACAGATTGGTCAACACCATGTAATCATACGCAATACAACGATGACGATGTTGCAACCTTCCTTCAGATGTCGTCTCCACAATCGCAACATCACACCCAGCATCCACCATCTGACGCAAATATTTCTGAATTTGAAAACGACCCAACATCGTCATCTTTTTGTCATTGATCTTTTTTTCTCCTGCAACATAAAAATCAACAGTCGAAAGCGACCCAACCCGATAACCAGCATCTTCAAGCATGGTACGCAAAAATGTCGTCGTGGTGGATTTTCCACTTGTCCCAGTAATGCCAATCACAAACAATTTACGTGACGGGAAACGATAGTACAACGCTCCAAAAACAGCATAAAAAAAGTGAAGCGCATTGCGCAATTTCTTTTTAAGTTTCATAGTCATGATTTAAGCGCAAGCTCTGCACTCAGTTCTTCTAATTTGTGAATCATGTTTCTCGCTTGATCAAACTTCGTTCGTAAATATTGTGTAAATTCAAACCCAATTAACGCACCGTATAATTCTTGAGACGCATCAACAGCACGAGTAACTTCTGTAATATTTTTTTGTGTCACTGCATGAAGTGCATACCGATACAGCTCACCTGGTACATCAAGTAACCCTGCCATATAGATTTCTTCGTCCGTTACACCCGCGACTTTACCCACTGTCTTCTTGGTGCAAAATGCAAAAAATAAAGACGCTTCCACATACTCCTCGGCAGCAGCACGATATGCTCCCTCATCAACAAATGGATAGTTTTTGAACTGCTTCCCGATACTAGCCAATTTTTCTTTGGCAATGGTAAGTTTTTCTGTCGCTTCTTTGATATCACGGCGGTGTAACGCAAAAATGACCCGTTTAGAGAGGAAAATCACTTCATTTGAAGCAGCAATCACTGCTTGACGCGTCTTGGCTGAGACGCTGATGTGGGTTTGAAGGGAGGAGAGGTATTTGATATTAAGAGACATATAGGTAATGTATATAGACTGAGTATATCAAAAACCCTCGTTTTTGGAAAACGAGGGTTTTGTTTGTGGGACGGGCGGGGATCGAACCCGCGACCATTGGCTTAAAAGGCCACTGCTCTACCGACTGAGCTACCATCCCATATAACTTTTGCGAGAGGAGTATACAAAATATAGCAAAAAAAGTCAAGATTTTTGTGCATAACTACCATATCCAAAAACACTATGCTATACTATGACATAGTTATTTTTATCTATAAATACCTCTCATATGAATCGAAAAATAGCACTCTTCATCGCCATTGCACTCGTACTGTGTTGTGGTTTACTTCTACTTTGGCAAAAAGATACTAGCACACCAACAGATCAAAAAGACACAGCACCAGCCATTGATCCTTTTACCGCCACACTCCAAAACCCAAGCCCTGAATCACTCCAAACAATCAGTAGTTTTGTCTTGGAGCAATTTGAACAAAAAACACCCCAGAACCTCGCTCGCATCATGACAAGTGCTGGTGTACGTTTTTCTCCTTCTCTCGCTGTTGATGCCACCAACGATCGCATCATCGGTATCAGCGGCCTCTCACAACTCTTTACTGACCCAAATACCTATGTGTGGGGCACACACAGCGCTTCAGGTGATCCTATCAACCTCACAGGGAGTCAATACGTAACCAACTACATCACCAACGAACCATTTGCTACATTTACCCCAACACTCAACCAAATCAGTAATCAAGGAAACATTATTCCAAATCTCAGTACAGTATACCCAAATGCACAATGGATAGAATATCTTGAACCCGGCACAAGTGGGAACAGCAATATGGATTGGAATAGTTTAATCTTGGTGTATGAATACCAAGGAAATCAATGGTTTTTAGTTGGTATCGTCAGCGGTGCCTGGACTATTTAAAACACAAAAACACCGTAAAAGACGGTGTTTTTTAATATACAAAAATATCTCTTATATATTCCTAATGAACTAAAGTCTTAAGGATTGAGATCACCTTAACTTCATCCGCTTGTGGAAGTATCTCATGAAGCTGCCCACCCATCTTTTGTCGCCCACTTTCATCTTCGAGTAATTCACGAATAGTTTTTGCCAGGAAATTTCCATCACTAAGCTGTTCATCGACAAATTGTGCCGCATGTGCGGTAAACAAAAATTTTACATTATCTTCCTGATGTCCTGGTTTTGGGATAAGAACAGCGCATTTTTTGAGGGCAGCGAGTTCAGCGATGGTCCCAAACCCACCACGTGACACGACAATATCTGCTGCAGCATATGCATCTGCCATCTCCTCTGCGTTAAAAAATTGTGCCGTATGATAATACGAAAAAAATTTTTCTGCACGCTCCACCAACTCCTGAGGTCGCTCAAGTCCAGAGAGATGAACAACATGAGCAAAACCATTGAGATGTTGAACCGCACTCGTCGTCATCTGATTAACTTTCATTGATCCTGTTCCCCCGCCTGTCACAAAGACGATTTTTTCATCTGCAGGAATCTGAAATCGTGCACGAAACCGCTGCGCATCTCCAGCAAACAACGCTCGTCGGACTGGATTGCCTAACCACAGTACTTTTCGTTTAGGAAAATGTTTGGTCTGTGACTCAAGCGCCGTAGTAATCTGGCTCGCAAAAGGTACCATGAGACTATTAGCAAGCCCCGTATCGACGTCCTGCTGATGTACCCACGTCGGAATACCCAGCAGCCACGCTGCTGCATGAAGTGGGACCGAAATATACCCACCTGCAGAAATACAAAGATCTGGATTATATTTCCACAGCAATACAAACGACTGAAAAAAACCAATCACAATTCGTACAATATCTGTTACATTCCAGATAGAAAGATACCGACGAAATTTACCCGATGACAATGTTACAAAAGGAATACCAGCTGCCTCCACCACCGCACGCTCAGGTCCACGTGTCGTCCCTACCCACAAAAACGTCGCTGAAAGATCGTACGTTTGAATCATTTCGCGTAAAGCGAGAAGCGGTGTCACAGGACCCAATGTTCCACCACCAGAAAAAATTATTTTCATACACGTCGTGAATAATTAAGAACAATACCAACACCAGCGAGTGCAGTCATCAACGCCGTTCCACCATGTGAAACGAATGGTAATGGCACACCAGTGAGTGGAAGTAACCCAACAATCGCACCAATATTAAGAAATGATTGGACTGCAATCCATGTTGCGATACCAGCTACAGCTAGTTGTGCAAACTGATCATCCTGGAGACGAGCAATGCGGTACATACGAACAATAATAAACACAAGAAGGATCAAAAATAACACACTCACAATATACCCCATTTCTTCGGCCAACACAGCAAAAATACTATCAGCATGTACTTCAGGAAGATACTGAAACTTTTGCAATGAATGACCAAGTCCGCGTCCAAATAATCCACCTGAACCGATAGCAAGATATGCTTGATTAATATGGTATCCTTGACCCTGTGGATCCAATTCTGGATGTAAAAACGTTGTAAACCGAGCTAAACGATACGGTGCAATCGCGATTAACACCGAAATCCCTACAAGCCCAATAGCACAAAGCAATCCAATATGAACCATACGAGCACCGGCAAAAAAAAGCATAGCAACAATAATCACAAATAACACAGACAGTGTCCCAACATCAGACTGCATCAACACAAGAAGTAGTGGAAGTGACAACATCACCAATGATGGTAGAAACCCCTCTTCGAAATGAGACAAATTTTTTCTTCGAGATAAATACAATGCAGCAAACAAAATCAATACTAACTTCAATATTTCTGAAGGTTGTAATGAAAATCCAAACAATGTAATCCAGCTTCTATTCCCCGTATCAAATGATGATCCAACACCAGGAACAAACACCAACAACATTAATACCAACACACCACAGAATACAGGGAACACGCACTTTTTTATATATTCCGATGGCATTCGTAATGCCACAAAAAATAACAATAAACCAGGAAATACCCCATACAAAAACTGTCTTTTGATGAAAAAATAACTATCCCCAAACCGATCAAGTCCTACTGGTGCACTCGCAGATGTCAGCAAAATCAACCCAAATAATAATAAACCAGTACAAGCAAAGAGCAATGGCAGATCAGTTTTGATTACTCCTTGCGACATATAGTCAAGACTCTAGACATTGAGAAACAACACCATGTACGTCGCCATACCCAGACACACATGTGACAAAATGGTAGTAACCAACACAATATAGGACATATCACGATGATCTTTGAAAAGATACCAAGCCAAACAAGTATTGCTCAGTACTATCAAAAAACCAACAATTGGAATCCAATACACCAATGACGCAGGTCCGACCCAGTCCACGCCAGAAAGAATATTATAATGCAAAAAAAACTGCTCTTCCCGAGATCCAACCTGAACCAAAAGCCAGATACAATAGCACACATCCAAAAACACTGATCCAATAACAGAAACCAGCGTTACAGGAGAGAGAAAAAACAATTTGAGCGGATACATAAAAATATGACTCTAGTATACCGTTTTTCCCCTTGACAGGCAAGCGACTTTCCGCTATACTCCTATCCATATTCATTGTATACGACACGGTGAGCGACGTACCTGGAAACGGAGGCAGGGATGGGCAGCGCATATAAGCATTTGGTGCTATGGCAACCAAAAAAGCCGGTGGTTCCACCCGGCTGGGCCGAGATTCCCAACCTAAGTATCTCGGAACCAAATTGGGACATGGTGAAGTTGTTCGCGCAGGTATGGTGATCGTCCGCCAACGTGGATCAAAGATCCATATGGGCAAAAATGTCCGCAAAGGTACAGACGACACACTCTACGCAGCAGTAAACGGTAAAGTATCATTTAGTACTAAAAAGCGTATCCGCTTTGACGGCAACATGGTCACTGCCAAATACGTCAGCGTCATTCCACAGTAACTATTCTGAAAAACTCCCTTTATTGGGAGTTTTTTGTTATACTATATATACTATGTCTACCGTCATTCACCATCAACACCTCCGCAAACGCATCCACGAAAAATACGAACAATATCCTCATCCAGTTCGTCACAAACGTATTTTAGATAAACTTATCTATGTCGTCGGTATTGTACAACCCATGACAATTCTTCCGCAGGTATATAATATCTGGTTCTTGCATGAGGCGGGTGGTATTTCTGTGTTTACATTTACCAGCTTTGCCTTTTTTGATTTGGTCTGGATTTACTACGGCATTATTCACAAAGAACACCCAATTATCTTGATGTATTGCATGTGGGCTGTTCTCAATAGTAGTATTGCAGTTGGTGCATTACTGTATGGATAGTATTATACCCATTTTTGGTACATTTATTTTGACTACACTCAAATATACAATCAGTCTATTTGGAGTTTTTTTTATCTTTGGTTTTATTCTCTCAGAGCTTCAAGAAAAAACACACAAAGCATACTATGATGTCTTTGGGTGGAAGGGTATTTTGTTTACGGCATGGATTGGAACCCCTATCCACGAACTAGGGCATGTTTTTTTTGCCAAAATATTTCGTCACCATATTGACCAAATATCACTCTTTTCTCCCAATTACGACACAGGAGGACTCGGACATGTCAGCCATAGCTTTAATCCAAAGAGTATATATCAACGCATTGGTAATTTTTTTATTGGTGCCGCACCACTTTTTTTTGGATCAGCTGTCTTACTCATCCTTGCTATCGTCTTTTTTCCACATAGTGCACGAAGTATTCCATCCCTCTTTGGAACACCTGATTTTTTTACATACATCACCGCCACTATCTCGTTCATACAACAATCTCATCTCAACTACTGGCAATGGGCACTATTTCTCTATCTATCATTTTGTGTTGTCTCACATATGGCACCAAGTACACAAGATAGAAAAAATATGTGGGATGGCTTTTTCTTCCTTGTTGCACTAGTCGCGCTCTATGCAGCCGCTATGCTTATAGCACGTGTAGACGGCACACAGTTTATCCATACTCTTGTGACACCTATTTTAGATATTACTGTACCACTTTGGACGTATGCTTTTTTTGTCTGTACCATACACTATCTCATTACACTCCTCTTTCTGAGACCTATCGGCGCATATAAAAAAAGAAGGCTTTAAAAGCCTTCTTTTTTATGCGTATTCTCTACTATCTGACTCAGCCTGTGCCATACGCTCCCTCTCTTGTGAAGAAAGTGCTTTAAACAGTTTATTATTCATGGTATCTGGAATATCATGCCCTTGTGAATGAATAATGAGCGCTAAATCCTCCATAGACAGCGCACCTAGATCTCTTTTAATCGCTTCTCTTTGAGAAGACAGGAGCTGCTCAAATGAGTTTGGTTGTCTAGTTTCTGACATAAAAAGATAATAAATATATTATTCAAGTGGTGTGGTACTATCACGAACAATCGTGAAATCCAGTACATCTACAGCTTCTTCTTGTGTGGCCTCATCTGTTGAAAATGCAATTGTTGCTTCTGCTTCGTAGTAGGTCACACCATCATTGAACTGAACAATAGCCGTATCACTATCCGCATAAGTAATACGGTCAATATAAAAACGCTCATCCGCACTCTGTGGTTTTTCTGCAGACACTTCTTCAATATTGACAGTCATGTACTCAAGCATTAGGCGTTTTTGCCACATGGTGATGCCAGTTGATGGTTTTGGGTTGACCAACACATCATTGGTACTATACAAAAACAATCCATACACGATTGTTGTGGCTAAAATAGCAATAACAAATGCAATAGTACGACGTTTGAGTGAAATACGTTTTGACTCACTTTTTGGTTTTTCTGCAAAATAATTGATCATAAGAAAATAATATTGAGATTGAGAATAAAATTTTTAATTTAATATAGACTGTTTCTCTTTTATAAACGGACCGAAATATAATGGCCCCATTGCATCAAACGTACTTATGAAGTAGTTGTCTCCACAATCAATAATCATACGACTAATCGAACCACCAGTCGTATATTTTTCTTTTGGTCGAGAAGAATACACTTCTATTTCTTTTGCATATATATTTTCTTTTACACACAATATTGCACCATTACTTGCTTGATATTCCAAGTATGTTCCATTTTCTTTATCACCAATACGTTCATCCCTCGTGTTTATATCTTGTGCATACTCTGAGAGCAATAATGTTTCAGGAATTTCGGGCAATACTGGCACATACTGGTATATATCACCGTGTGCATCTGCAAACTGGAAGTCTACGTACATTACACTCTCCTGTGATGGATAAAAAAAGGAAAAAAATTCTTTTCCGAATATACCAATCCCAACACCAATAATAAGCAAAACAAGAGAATAGATGGTTACATTTTTTTTCATATGAAATCTTAATCTCAATCTTTTGAATCATCTTTTTTAAACTCAAGCGCACAGGAATTAATACAATATCGCTGCCCTGTCTTTGTCGGACCGTCAGCAAAGACATGCCCTAAATGACCTCCACAGTATTTACAAACCACTTCGGTTCGAATCATACCATGACTATCGTCAGTGCGCAACTCCACGTTTTGTAGGTTTTTTGGCTCATCAAAACTGGGCCATCCAGTACCCGAATCAAACTTGGCATCAGAAGAAAAGAGTTCTGAGCCACACCCAACACAGGTATAGACCCCCTCTTCATGATGATTAACATATTCACCCGTAAATGGTACTTCTGTACCCTTTTCTCGAAGTACTTTATGTTGTTGAGGGGTTAGTTTTTTATCCATATGTAGTAACTAATACACGTTATTCCGCGCGTAACGCCTCTATCGGATCCAACATTGCTGCTCGTTTGGCTGGAAAATACCCAAAGCCAATTCCCACAGAAAGTGAAAAACCTACTGCCAAAATAATAGATGGAATCGATATAACAAAATCCCAATTAAAGCCAAGAAACTGCGCTACCACCGAAATAACAAATGACACAACAACCCCAATACTAATACCAAGCAAACCACCAAGCAACGTCAACACCACGGCTTCGAGCAAAAATTGTTTTTGGATATCAGCATTTCGTGCACCAATTGATTTGCGTAATCCAATCTCAAACGTACGCTCCACTACTGAAACATACATCACATTCATAATTCCCACACCGCCAACAATCAAAGAGATGCCAGCAAGCACAACCAACAACACTGAGATACCAAAAAATACACCGTTGATCAACTCTACTGACTCCTCCTGTGTCGTCACAGCAAAATCGTCTTTGTCTGGATCAGTGATAACGTGTTGCTCACGCAAGACGCTCCGTATCTCCTCTGCCAAAGCATACCCATTTTCTCCGCGATACATTTGTGCAGTTGCAAACAAGATATGATCTATACCTGCAATTTTTTTCTGCACCGTCGTCACAGGGATATAGACAATACTGTCATAATCAAAAAATGCAGCCGAGCCACGCTCCTCCATGACTCCAATCACTCGATATCGTTTCCCGTTGACCGAGACTGATTTTCCAATCGGATCGTCACTACCAAACAACGTGTTGGCAATATCATATCCAAATACAATCACCTCTGCAGCTCCGATCTCCTCATCGTAATCAAAAAATCTTCCTTTGAGGAGCTTCCCTTTGTCAATATCTTGATAACTTGCTGTCACCCCAAAAATAGTCGGCTGTTTTTTTTCATTTTCGTATGAAACCACCGCTTGACTCGTCACTGCACCATACGCATTTTTAATTCCATCTATTTGTTTGATCTGCTCCATGTCTTCTAGTGTCAGTGTCGTCACCGCTGCTCCACGTGCCTGCGCATTACTATTATCGCCTGAGAGGTGATCAGTACTAGGAATCTTTGGTTCTATCTGAATCCAATCATCACCAAATGAGGCCAACTCACCCAAAATTAATCCCTTGACCCCATTTCCCGCAGAGAGGACAACAATTACCACTGCAATACCAATAGTCACCCCAAGAACCGTCAAGAATGAACGGGATTTATTTTTGAGAAGTTCAGTGAACGTTTGACGTAACAGCATACATTATTCGTATCTCAATGCTTCAGTTGGATTAAGTGATGCAGCACGTCTCGCTGGCGAAAGTCCAAAGACTAAACCAATGGTTGTAGCAATAGTAATTGAGACAATAATCGACCATGGTGAAACAATAAACGAATAATCATATCCTTGAGACTGTACTGCCTTGGCAATCACAAACGACAAAACCACGCCGAGAATAATACCTACAATACCGCCTACAAGCGAGATAGTAATCGTCTCAAATAAAAACTGCCTCAAAATATCAACATCTTTGGCACCAACTGCTTTGCGCAATCCAATCTCTCGCGTCTTTTCTTTGACCGAAATCAACATGATATTCATAATACCGACACCTCCGACAAACAATGAAATAGCCGCAATAGCAACAAGGAAAAATTTAAGTGCGTTGGTAATATTGGTCAAGATGTCGAGTAAATCAGCGGTATTTCGTACCGAAAAATCCTCTTCACCATGACGATCAATCAATGTCTCTCTCACATCTTCTTGCGCTTGATCGAGATATTGTTCATCAGAAACTTTGAGACGAATAAAACTTACATGTCGAATTCCCAGCAGATCGTTTTGTGCAGTCCGTAGGGGCATCAATACCGCACCGTCAACATCTTCAAACATCGTCGCACCGTGTGGTGCCAAAACACCGATTACCTCAAATTGTTTTTTTGCCAACTTTACCCGTTGTCCTACTGGATTTTGATTTCCAAAAATATCACTTGCAATCTCTGACCCCAAAACTAATACACGACGCTCTGCAGCGTTATCCCCTTCGTCAAAAAATCGCCCATCGGCAATAGTAACATTTTCAAGTGTCTTATATGCCTCATTTGTTCCTGTATAACTCACATTTCTCTCTTCACTCTCCCATGAGAGTGTCGCATTTCCTGTAATATATCCAGCAGCTGCAACGACATGTGAGACATTGTTCCCACGTAGCAACGCTTCTTTATCATCTTCGGTAAGTGTCTTGGTGACAATACCTAGGGCTGCTGCTGGCGGCCCCTCTGGATCAGAGGCACCTGCTAGCACCACAATCTGATCTGTCCCACGTGCCTTGACCTGATTGGTAATCAAACTTTGCGCTCCAGCACCAGCACTCATCACGAGAATAACAGAGAGAATCCCAATCATCAATCCAAGCATCGTCAAGATACTCCGTCGTTTATTGGCACGGAGATTTTTGAGAGCCAAAGTGATTGAAAAGAGGATATTCATATACCCTACTACTTCATCAACTCCCCTTCTTTTGCGATTCTTCTTTTTTGCACTCGTTCATCTCCTACCAATAAGCCATCCTTGATACGAATAATACGTTTGGCATGTGCCGCAGTATCAGCCTCGTGAGTGACCATAATAATCGTACGCCCCGCATCGTTCATATCTTGCAAGATTTGCATAATCTCATTTCCTCGACGACTGTCAAGGTTTCCTGTCGGCTCATCTGCAAAAATAACATCAGGATTATTAACGATCGCACGAGCAATTGCAACACGCTGTTTTTCACCACCAGAGAGCTGGTTGCTCAGATTATGCACACGATGTGAGAGCCCTACCGCTTCAATTGCAGCATCAACTTTTTCTTTTTGAACGCCTGATTTTGTATAGAGTAGTGGCAACGCCACATTGTCATATACACTCGTACGTGGCAATAAATTAAATGACTGAAAGACAAATCCAATATTCTCATTACGCATATGTGCGAGATCATCAGATGACAGTGTACTTGCATTTACACCATTAAACAGATATTCACCTGTAGTCGGCGTATCGAGAAAACTCAGAATATGCATCAATGTTGATTTACCAGAACCACTCGGCCCCATAATCGCTACAAAATCCCCTTTTTGCACAGTCAAAGACACCCCATGCAATACTTGGAGTGTCTCGTCGCCAACAAGATATTGTTTGGTGATATCTGTAATTTCAATCAATGACATACAACCTATTTTTTCTCTTCAACAAAAGTCACCACCTCTTGACCCTCTTGCAAACCATCGAGAATCTCCACCATTCCATTGTCCCCCGAAATACCTACAGTAACCGGACGTTCCTCAAATGTCTTCTTTTCAGTATTTGTCACTACCCGAACAATAGATTGACCATCTTTAGTTACAACAGCACGTCGAGGAATGACCAGTACCTGTTCTTTTTTGTCTGTCTCAATACGCACATCAACCGTCATACCAGAACGCAACTGTTCTGTCAGTGTATCTTCTGATGAAAGTGAGATTGTCGTTTTATAATACACAACACCCGAAATTTCTGTTTTTGATTCATCAATTTCTACTACTGAACCAGTAAATGTATGATTTGGTACAGCGTCAAAATCAAGATAGACAGGATCACCTAGAGAAATCTTTGTGACATCTGATTCCGAAATATCGACTTTGATTAAATAATTTTCAGACAACAATGTGACAATATCCTTATTGATAACTGCGTTTTCACCCACACGTATATCCATTTTACCCACAATACCATTAGTTCTTGCAATCAATTTTGTCTTGGCAAACGCATCTTGTCGTGCAGACACCTCTGCACCACGACGGCTCACTTCAGCACGCAATGACGCGAGATCAATCTCACGTGGCGGATTGACTACCTTGTCATACGCAGCAGTTGCTGCATCTAGCCCAGCACGACGCAAATCGACGACTGATTGTGCATTTTTTATTGTTGTTTCTTTTTGTTTTATTGCTGTGGCAAGATCACGAACCGCCTGATCATACGCTAACTGATATGTTGATACAGAATTTTTTGCTGTTATTACAGCTTGTCTCGCAGAAGTAAGTGTCGCAACACTTGTGTTGATAGCTGTCTGCGTAGATTGGATATTTGATACAATACTATCTAATGTAGACTGTAGTGAACTCTCAGTAATACGCACTTCATCCAACACAAACATAGTACTTCGTATAGTAGAACGCATTTGCAATACAACACTTTGTGCACGTGTTGCTGCAAGGTCAATATCTTCTTGTTTTTTGGATACAGATGCAGTGTCGAGTGTTGTTTCAAATGCACGCATCATCTCTTTTGTTGTCTTGTAACTTGCAATAGCATCTTGAATTGTACTTGCAGGAAAAGAACCGATGGACTCAAACACATCATTTGCATATACACTATCATACCCTAACACAGTATCAACCTGTGTTGAAGCCTCATCAATATCTGACAATGTACCATATAAAACATTTAATAAATCATCATACGCATTTTTTACCACAAGACTATCATTTCCTGAAGCAGCTAATTGAAGATTATTTTTTGCTTTATCCACCGCTGTTTGAGCAGCATCAAGTGCGTTTTGCGCATCAAGTGCCGCTTGATCTCGATCAGCTTCTGCCTGAGCGAGATAGGCACGTGCCTCATCCACTTTTGCAGCTGCACTTCGTCTATCTTCGTCACTTCCACCCGCAAGTTGTTTGTTGAGATCTGCAAGAGCACCTGCGTACGATGCTTGTGCCGCAGACAAAGCTGCACGTTCATTACGTCCATCAAGTTCAACAAGAACATCATTAAGCGCGACAGTATCCCCTGCCTTTTTTAGTACAGACACGACACGACCAGATGTCTCAAATCCATACGATACCTCGAGCCCTGTTTCTAGAGATCCCGTCTCCTCAACACTTTGTATCAGTGTTGTCTTTTCAACAGGAGCTGTAGAAATATTTGGCACTGGTGCAGGACGAAGTAAAGATCCAATCACCACAAACGCAATCACACCCAAAATACTAGATAAAAGTTTGTGAGTACGAATATACTGTACGAATCGCATGAGATATTGTTTCATATGTTATGGTAAAGAAGTAACTATTTTTTGAATACTATGAGCAAATTGTTCGATTTCTTTATCTGAGAGAGGGGTAAAAATATCTTTGAGAAATGTAATTTTTTGTGCGTGTAATTTCTCTATATTTTTACGCATTCTTGGCACCAGAGAGACACACGTACTCCGTTTATCTGTACTATGTGGTTTTCTCATCACACACCGTTTCTCGACAAGCCCATCGACAATTTGTGTCGCAGCACTACTACTACAACGTAAATGTTGTGCAACGTCCTTTACTGTCGCTTCAGGTGTCTCATACAAAAACCCAATCAAACACCACTGCGATGGTGTATATGCATCCACTGTTTTGGACGAAACAGCATGACGAACAGACATCGCCCGAGCAATTCTATGAAACGATGTATCGATAGTGAGAATATGTGTATTTCTTTGTGACATATATGTAAGTATCTTACATAAAAAAGATACATGTGTCAATGTGGTGTGGATAACTTATTGCGCACAGAGATACACCGAGACAATCGCCGCTGTCTCAGCACGTAATACTGTATTACCCAAAGAAACAAGCTGTATCGACTCTGCTTCAAATAACGCTCGCTCCGCATCCGACCACCCACCCTCTGGGCCAACAAATATCGCCATTGGCACATCATCTGCACGTAGATGTAATTGTTTGCTAGAGAAATCACATACACAGATCCTATATCCCTGTTTTTTGGCATCAACAATCGCCTCACGTAGTGGCATAATATCCGACACAGTCGGCACAGCGATCCTCCCGGATTGTTCTGACGCTTCAATGGCAATTCTCTGCATTCGATCAAGCCTTAATCCTGTTTTGATTGTCCTATCAGAAATCAAAGGTACAATCCGTGTCACCCCGACCTCAGTGGTTTTTTCAACAATCAAATCCATATGATCCCCCTTGACAATACTTTGATACAATACCACTTCTTTTCTTTTGTCTTCATGCAAAACACGCTGTATATGTAATGAAAGTTCCCTCTTTGCACATACATCAACCTCTCCAATTACCTCCATCACTCCGTTGAACAAAGCGATAGGCTCTCCTGATCTCAAACGCACTACATCTGCCGCATGATGAATTACTTTTGTATCCTCGACATCATATCGCCCTTTATTTGGAAGTGGCTCATCTACATAAAAACGGTGTATCTTCATATAGTATCGTAAGTTAGTTAGTACCCTTGCACGTTTTCTTGTTTCAAACGTTGTATTTTTTTAGTCGTACCGCGATTGTACCCACCAGCAGTACCGTCACTACGAACAACACGATGGCACGGAATCTCTGGGTTATAATTTTTATTCAAAATGTTTCCCACCGCACGAAAGGCATTTGGGCGCCCCGCTTTTTCTGCAACCTGTTTATATGTCAGCACTTTTCCTTCAGGAATTTTTTTGACGACCTTGTAGACATCATCGGTAAAAGATTGTTTTGATTTCATATTAAAAAAGCGACAGACTCAGAGAACTTAGCAAACTTCGCTACTTCGTAACTTCGACCACCTCGATTTTATCACGAAACACCCGCATCCGTATATCCCCTTGGGTATCTGTCCGCCAGACCTCACTCCCTACTCGCTCTACCCGCTTGATCACACGTAGTGAGGGATGTCCGTACCGATTCCCCTCCCCAGCAGAAAAGATGGTATGAAGCGGCGAAATAGCATCGACAAAAGACTGGATTGACGACCCAGCACTCCCATGATGTCCAGCCTTGTAGATCTCCACATCAAACGTCGATGTAGGATATACACGCAACAAATACTCCTCGAGCTCCCGTTCTGCGTCTCCCGTAAGCAATGCATCCATATTTCCATATGTTATTTTTATAACCACTGACGCATTATTGCTCCCAGTATCTTTTTTTATACCGGGAATACGTCCAAGCATATCAAGTGGCCTGTCAGGATAGAGAAACTGCACCGTTGTGCTAGCGATATCCATTGATTGAACTCCAGCAACCACAAGCGTTCCTGCCTGCTCCGCTTTCATATCAGACACAAAAGATTGCCACTGTGCATCTTTTTTCATCAACATCCCATTCGTCACAATTCTATCTATATCATACTTCCTCAGCACATCACTACATCCACCATAGTGATCAAGATCATCATGTGTAACCAAAAGTATATCAATAGACGTATCATAAAAAGGCAATACACGCCCCAACGCTTCGAGTACCACTCCATCTTTAGCGCAATCTACCAACATCTGCGTCCCATCAGGAAATTCTATATAGGTCGCATCACCCTGACCGATATCCAAAAAGACAATATCAACATAATCACGTTGTTGTGTATGAACTTCTGGCGAATCTACTTGCGATACCACGACTGTACCACTACGATCTTTGACATACCACAACAACACGAGTGTCACCACAAGTAAACCAAATACAATTCCAATCAGTTTATTAAACGTCATACACTACACTTGCTTCTTTCTCATTATACAGTAGAGCATGATACCATACAAAAGTAACATAACAACTGATGGTATACGCACATCCACTGCCGCATATGAAAGTGATGAAAACCACCGCACTACCTCAACCACATACGCCAGTCCCACCCACGTCATCCATGCAATCACTTGTCCTAGTGGATAAAAAACAAAACTCACAAGTACAGCGATAAAACTAAACAGCATGAGAAACGGAATTGTCCAGAGGATAAGCACGTTGACGATAGGAGCGACGAGAGAAAGTCGTCCGAATTGAGAAAGGATAAGTGGGAGCGTGGCGATAATTGCTGCCATAGTGGACAAAAAGGACTCACGTAACATCATGACCCCCACATCTATGATAGGCACATCTTTTGTTTTGAAGCGCACGATGCCTTCGAGAAGTGGCGAGACATAGACCAAACCCATCGTTGAGATAAACGAGAGTTGAAACCCAGCATCCCACATCAAAACAAATGGGTTGTGCAGTGTCATAGCTACTG
>ERZ724505.229-NODE-229-length-38761-cov-20.519919_pt1 | contig 38761 bp, 57 predicted proteins | sample MGYA00376038_ERZ724505 | MGnify/ENA primary metagenome ERZ724505 (study PRJEB28724, sample SAMN07190884) | wastewater metagenome | isolation source: effluent of sewage treatment plant in Hong Hong | place: Hong Kong | collected 2016-03-17 ...
AAATCCTGACCACTTATAGATCTATAATAGATAAATCTATTATAGATAATAAAGCTAAATGCACTCCCTCCCTACCCAAGCAAATACCCCTCTCGTTAACAAACGATGATCGAACTCACTTTGACCTAGCGGCTGAGGGGGATGGGGGGAAACTTCCCCCGGCTCCCCGTGCAAAACCCCCGTTGGTCCCTTTAGCGCCGGTGTACCCTCGCGGCTCGGCCGACTCTCACGTGCGCCTGTCCGATTCCGATTTAAAAACTCTGAGCGAAGCTTTCTACGGCGAAGGTGGCGACTGGCGCCTGAAGTACTGGGTCGACCGGCTGAACGACTACGCCGAAATGAGCCCGGCCAAATTCGCGAAGTACAAAAACCACCGCGCCGTGATCCAAACCTGGGACAAGCGCAAGGTCGAGTCCGGCTGCGAGTGGACCGGCGTTGGTCCGGAAGGGCCTGGCTTTTATCCGACTTGGGTAGTCGAGAAAGCTCGCGAGGCGTTAATTCGGGATAGAGATCGGAACGGAGACCATTAAAATTCGAAAGCTTTGGGGGGTAGGTTAAGAGATAGGCATTCAATACATAGCAGAGGCAAGGGTAGTAAAAATAAATCGTTTATAAAGCAAATGTGGAGTTGTGTGTATGTCGGTAGGGAAGGATTTCAAAACGCTGTTGGCAACGCCGGACAAACCGTGGGTCGAGATCTGCGGGAGGTGGCTGATGGACGGCACGATGGTGTTGCTTTTCGGAGCGAGAGGGTGCGGCAAGTCGACCATCGCGCTGGCCCTGGCGCAAGCTGTGGCCTCGAGGAGTCGCTTCATGTTGCCCGATTGGGTGCCGAGTCGAGCATATCGAGCGATTTATTTCGACTCAGAAATGGGTTCCGATGCGATGAAAGTTAAGCTTAGAGAAGTCGATTCTGCGGCACAGAATTCTTTGAGCCAGAATAATTTTCGTATCGTCGACGCTGACGACATGGGCGGAAAAGCTTGGAGGTTATCCGACCCGGAAGATCAGAGGAAAATCATTGAAGCTGTAGCGGATTATGACTTTATCGTGTTCGACAATTACCTCGGAATGAGCGCCCGGATGCACAGGGGGGACGACGATGAATCAGTTTGGAAACGCTCAGAAGAATTACTCCTGGCCCTGAGAAAATCAGGCCGCACGGTTATTCTCGTACACCATTCCGGCAAGAGCGGAGACCAGCTTGGTACCTCCATGAAGGAGAACCCGATGGATACGGTTATCAAGATTGAAGAGTGGATCGATGATGAGATCTCCGGTCTCCAAATGAATATGTTTTTCACGAAGCACAGATGGGTCGTGGATCGTCATGAGGTGCGGCCACTGCGGTTGATTTTTCAGAAGCTCGAGACTCGGCAAAGCTGGACCGCTATGACGATTAAGGAAGCGAAGGTGGAGTTCGCGCACCGGAAGGTTAAGAACGGATGGACCAAGGCAGACACAGCTAAGTTCTTAGGGCTCAGCAAATCTCAGTTCCAGGAACTTTTAAAAAGCTCAGTGTATGAGCAGGCTAGTTTATTTAACGATGGAGGAACGAACAATGGAAGCAACGGACATACAGAAAAAGCTAAAGACTATCTACGAGACGAAGCTGAAGACTTCTACTCTTAGAGAATTCGAAGAGTGGAGAGCGTCGAAGGAGGGACTACTCCTGACATGCAAGGCCTATAGCTTTGATCCCAGATATTGCGCTGCCGAGATGGAGGCACTGCGAGAGGCGGAGACGAGAGAGCGAGAGAAGAAGTGGCTCGAGTGCTGTGAGAGGGCATGGGGTTTCGACTGGACTACGAAGGAAGCGAAGCGGAAGCTCGGCACGTTAGAACACCTCGAGGAAGCTGAGCACTTGATGATGGAGCAACTCTTTATCCCTCCACACTTCACTCGCATAAAGGTCTGCGCGGAGTGTAGCCCAGTCGCCGTATCGGCCAGGTACCTCGAGGTAGCTACTTGCCCGTGGTGTCCGTACCTGAAGTCTTCTTTTGAGGCGATAGGGTATCGACCCTCTGAAGCAGTTCTTGCACGCGCTGAGATAGGGCAACGATCGCATTGTTCTGATTCTGCACTGCAGCGGTGACTTCAGCACGAGTCATACGTGGATCTTGTAGTGCGATTCCACCATTAAGCGAGCAGCCTGAGATTAAAATAAAAAAGCAGGGTATGAGTTTTTTCATACCCTGCTTGGTAACATACTGGGTAACGCTATTCAATCCCCTAAGAAGCACCTGCGCATATGCAGGTATCGGCCGTGGCGTCGGCACAGCCGACGAAATTTCCCAGTGCTCCAGTATTCATTCCGAATACGCACGCACTAGTGCATGTGGTGTTACAAGCTTGATTCGCAGCGTTCACTGCAGACCATCCGATATCTGCAGTAGCGCTAGATCTGACCGTGCCGGTGAAAAGAGCCGATTTATCTTGAGATAACTTTAACACACTTGCTGTCGTCGATGAGCCATCGGGTGACAATTGGAAATCCATAGATCCCGGCATGTCGTTTACTCCCGGAGTGCCATCTACTTTAACGAAAATGGCTGCAGCATCTCTGAAGGTCGCCCCATCGGCTCCTTGAAAAGCTATGATCCCAACATTATCGTTTGAAGCTACAATAGTATCGGCCGATCCGTCCGTTGCTCGAGATTTAATTAATCGTAATATGCCGCTAGTTGAGTCTGCGGTTCCCTCAGCAATTGTAACATTAGGAGCAGACGAAGCATCTCCGAAGACGTACAACGGCGTTGAAATAGAGGCGTCCGCCGCTACTGCAGACTTGCCAAGTATTACGCCTTTATTTGCTGTGCCGGCAAGCGGCATGACAAAAGCCGCGCCGTTGGTGTCCTGTTTTAACTGCGCAGACCCATTTATTTGCCATTCGTCAGAACCCGCACCGACTCCCATTGTGATTTTAGATGAAGAGTTTGGAGCATAAATGCTAACAATGCCTCCAGCTAAATTTCCGGATTGAATTCGAACTGAGCCGGTATCGGAGGATTCATTGCCTGCGAAGGTAGCGTAGCCTCCGCGAACTCCGCTCGCAGTGCAGGCCCCAGCGCCAGCTATACACATTGCAGCATTGTCTGCCGTATCGACCGTGTTGGTACTAATGGTGCCGTTCCCGATGCTAGTTAGAGATATAAATGTTGCATCTCCTAATGCCCCTCCAGTCGATGCCCACGTGGGGAATCCGTTTGATCCTACGACAAGAATTTGCCCCGTCGAACCAATTGGCAATCGTGCCGGCTTGGTCTGCTGGTTCGCGAAAGGAATATCTCCGCTCGCTTGGAATGCTGCAGACACCTCGCCCAATGCTGTCACATCGGCAATCGCTACCGCCGGAAACATGACGAGGAATAAAATTAAGCTTAGAATTCTTTTCATAGGAGTCTCCTTCATTCGACCTGTTGTGCTATCTCTTCTTCTTTGTCGTCTTAACCTCAGGCTTCTTTTCCGGTTCTTTGGGGCGATTCAATTCCTGTACTATCTGTTGTTTTATGTGAACCATCTTGGCCTGAACGATCTCGGCTTGTATCAAAAGATCGCCATACTGTTTGTAGAGTTCTTCTAAATTAGTCATCGAGTGCTCCTGTTGCTATATGTGCTTGTGCTATCGCGGTCTCTCCCGCCGTCCTAATGATATATGCTTTCGCCATCTCTTTTGCGTATAGCTTTAGCATCCGAGATACGAACTGCTGCTTGTTCTCGTTCGGTTCTTTAAGTTTCGCATAATCAAACGCATCGCAAAACGCATTTCCAAGTTCGTCTCGCAGATTAAAGTCAATCTTCATGCCAGTAGTCCTATATTTCTTAAAGCTTTCACCACCTGCTTAAGTGTGTACCCGTCAAATGTCGAGGCGTCATTAACCGCTGTCCCAGCGCCAGCAACGAAAGTTGCTGCGGTTACTGCTGTTGTTGGTTGTACAATTGGAGTCGCATTCCAGAATGAAAACTTCTGAGACGTTGCCGTTCCGATCTTACTTCCCGACGAGGAATTACCGACGACATGAACGCCGCTCGATAGAGCTAGTGAAGTCATCGGGTAGATCGAGCCCGTGACGAGAAAATCACAGGCACCACCACCGACGGTTTGCACTTGCATGGTCTGGTCACCAGGCGTTAGCTCCAGCATCTGATCGTTGGCAGAGTCGTAAAGCTGAATCGCCCCGTCGCCGTTCACCGTCATTACGGTAACGCCGCCAGCATTATTACAGCGAATATATGGATCGGCCCCGTCGCCGTTTATCGTTAGCCAAGAGAGATTAGAGCCGCCGGTATTCGCTCCGACCTCGACGAGCGATTGCGTGGAAAAGGTGAGGCAAGAAAGAATGCCTGAAGAATCAACAGCGAAAGAGCCACCTTCAGTCTCAAACGCGGTAGCCTTTATCGTTCCGCCAGCCGTCATGCGCCCGAGCGTGGTACTTGCCGAATCCCTCCATCGGGTTAAATCCGCAGTCTGTGATGCTTTGCCGTCAATGAGCAGAGTAATGTATGCCGCTTGCGTCGAGGGAATATGAACGCATGATCCGGTATCGGTCGCGAACGGCCACGATGAGAACTGGTAGTGAGCGCCGACGAGTTGGATCCCGTGGTATCCCACCATCTGCATCTGACGGCCTTGGCCGTCTTGAATACAATTCAACGAATCCCCGAACTGCCACCGCGCCGCGTTACCCGTTGACAACCCGGACATGCCGAAAGTTTTCGGTGATGCGTAGGAACTCCCAGCGCATGGGATCGAAACTGTCGCATCGATCTCTAAGGCACCTGCTTGCAGATACATGTACCTCGTGCCGTTGATGTACCACCCCATCGTGGCTCCATTAGGCACTTGTGTTTCCAGGTGGCCAGCTGAGATACCAAAGCCATATTTGTCTGAGGAGGATTGGAATACTGCCAATTTTATATTAGCGGGATTCCCTGGCGTGTTGGTTCCGTAAGCTCCGCCAAGAGACATCAACGGCGGAGTAGAAGATCCAGAAAGCGCTGTAGTGCCGAGACTGAAATTTGTTCCGTCAAAGGTGAGATTCGGACTGTGCGCCAAGACTGGCCCGGTGCCTGCGTAGAGAATGCGCCCGGCAGTACCACCTGCTATCGGCTGGTTGATGAACAATGCTGGATTTAGAAATGTCGCCATTAAATTACCTGCACATCGAACCAGCAGTCAGCAGCGCCGAGGGTCTTTGTTTGACCAGTCGAGGAGTTGCAGATAACTATTCCAGTACCAAAGTATCTACCTAGCCTTCCTGCCTCATAAGAAAACGGAGACAAGGGAGCCGCTTTGGTTAATATCTTTGGGACTGCGCCGTTTGCGGGGAGTGAACTAGCGTCATGCACATGAATAAACTGCTCAGCGTTTAGAGAGTTATATCCAGAGAATCCGTAGAGCACCCCCGGTGTTGCCTTAGCAACTAGCGATGCTGCATAGGCGGTAGTGGTGGCATTGGTTGGAGCGTAAGCGGCGTCAGAGCTTGGGTGTGATGGGTAAGTTGTTACGGCTGGATAGAGATCCCCGGCAGGCACAAGAAACGGGACCATCCCCGAAGCACTCAGATCGTAAGCACCGATCGGTTTAAAGAAGTTTCCGCCATAACTCCCGCTTGCCTCTGGCTGCATGTAGTAGAAGTGGCAAAGGTCGGAATTCGCAACTGGCGTGTACTTCAGGGGGTACGCAAGAGTCGCTGTGCCGGGAGAGCTGCCTGCAACAGATGCAACGTGCCCCATCGCTCGGAACGTATAGGTGCTAGTAGTGATAACAACGATCTGGCCGGGGATGATGTTGTTCGCACTACCATTAAAAATAATCGAGGAGGTAGTGCTTCCGGTTTGGACTGTTCTTCCGAGAGAGGCCGGGGCTGCAGCGAACGGAACATTAAAAAGCGCATTTGCTCCGGTCTCGGTCGTCGGAGCTGAGCCTAGATTTTCTAACGTGGCTGAAAAAAATTGGCGGCCGTACTGATCAACAGCGGCCTTTCCCCTCTCTAGATTTACGGGGTTTATTACGGTGCTAAGAGAATCATTCCGCTGCCAAAGTTTCATTGATATGTGAATTGTAGAAATACATCGTTCGCCGTGACTGCAGTATTGTCGCTATCGGCAGCGCCGCCCAGCATGCAGTATCCAACGCCAGTATTGAACGGAATGCCATTGTCGCTGACGAGTGGAGGCATACAGAGTCCCGCCGGTAAGACAAATCGAAGCATCGGCGTGGAGGTTCCGCACGTTGGGGCAACGGCCAGGTTGTAGAACTTTACATACTTCACCGCCGCAGAGGAGTTGCAAGCTGAGATCGTTTTAATCCTCCCTGAAGTAGTCTTAACTACCGTGGCGTTGTTTGAGCCTGCTGCTATTTTATTATGCAACGCGTCCGCAAACGTGGTGCTGGCTAGACAAAGCGAAAGAACTAAAGCTAAGAGAATATTTTTCATGTGAGCTCCTTTGAAATACCTTACCTGTTATCGGTTCGAGATGCGCGAGAAGTCAGTCTCCTCCCTTGAGGCTTCGGTGATTTTCGTATTAGCCAGAGGCTTTGGCTTATAATTACTTTCAAAGTTTTCTTGCAGCATCTGAACAGCCGGCCCCGGAATGTCAGCTTGATACTCATCGCCCAGGAATAACTGCATTGAAGCTCTCGCCTGGTATGGTACAGGTCCCTTCAACATCCCTAGCCTTTCCCGTACTCGCATGCGCAAAGCATCGAGCAGTTTTGGATAGACCGCCTCGAGAGCTTCGATGTGTTCCTTAGCGAGCGTGCCGTTTCGTATCTCTTTCAGTACCGACATGGGCTCGAACACCGCCTGCATCTTGCGCTCGAATTGCGCCATCTGTCGATCCGTAGGGATAAAGGAGTTGGGGTTTAATGGACTGGGAGGAACTTCCGGATGCGGTACCTGTTCCGCCAGGTATCGAGTCGCTTGAGAAATCCTAGCCATGACGACCTGCTGTATCATGGTGGCGTCCTCTCCCAAATCTCCCGTAACCGCTCCGAGAATTGCTGCAGACTTCTGAGCGTCAGAGTTGAAGGAGGCCAGATCGGACGCTACTCGATTAATCCGTTCGGCTTTTTGTTCTGGAGAATTAGCCTCTCCGAAATATCGAGACATGATAGAGGCCGATACCGGAAGTGCTGACTGCTTGACTCGTCGCGAAACACCAAGAGCTTGATCGAGCGCCATGAATGAGTTTGACTGCACCTTATCAAGCAGCTGAGCTACTCCGTAGAGCGATGAAGACAAGAGCTGGTTAGAATAATTTCTTTTAAGGTAGTTTGCTCCGGCACCAATAACTGCTCCTGGGAGATCCCCGAGGATAGCCCCCATTGCCCCGGCGCCGTAGTCCGTTGGACCAATGATGTTGTTGGAAGCTGTCCTACTAGCTGCAGACCTGAAGGGGCCGGGCGCTTCGGCTGTGCCAACGTACTGATAAATTTTCGATAACACCTTATTAGCTTCCTTAAGATCAGCGGCAAGAGATCCTCCATTCTTGTTTGCAATTCCATTCAGTGTTGAAAATATTTTTTCATTCCAAAGTCTGTACGCATCGGCGGCACCTTTTGAATTCGCCGTTCCTTTCGGGTAGGCGATGTCACGAATTTGTTGCTTAACTGCATGCGCCTCCTCGAGCGTAAGGTTCCCACCCTTCGCGCTCACAGCATCCTGGATAATTCCTTTTATGATCTTCACATCATTGGCGCTACCCGTGGCTTGACCATGGGTAGTGTTGTAGGTCTCTAAGATTTTATCTATCTCTGGCATTACATCATCAGTCGACACGGCATTCGGCACCGCCTCATCCGCCGTTTCCCTGATCGTGTTAAGCTTCTCTTCGAAGATCTGCTTTTGCTCGAGAATCTTTTCGAGGTTCTCCTCCGGACCCTTGCTGACGTTCTTAATACCACCGAGTCCCATCTCTTTTGCAAACTTGGCACCCTCCTGGTACGACTCACCCGGCGTCAGGGTACGTGACATAGATTTCGCAGCCTCTTCCCCGAACTCCGTCCGGATAGCGGCCATCTCCTCTGCAGAGCGAGTCTGATTAATTCGCTCAATCTTTCTGAGCTCAGGAGTTTTGAATCCAAATTGTTTAAGCTGAAACCTTGCAGAAAGATTCTCGAGAGCTTCTGGCGTTATTCGCTCTCCCGCGATCTTCATTGCGGCAGCGATAGGAGAGGAGAGTCCGGTAATTCCACCTTGGATTACACCACCTGCTGCAGCGCCGGTGCCGAGAATTTCAAGCCCAGCTAAAATACCCTCTCCGACCGTTTCATGATCGCCGAGCGCCACCTCTGTAAGAGCCTGCGGAGCGGCGACAAGAGCTCCTTCCGTAGCGCCCTTAGCGATTGTAGCGACAGCCTTCGTCGCGATGGACTGGGCAGCCTTCTCCCCTAAGAGCGTGGCGGCACCCTGTACAGTACGAGCAGCTGCTTCCCCGCCCCATCCGATCGCCTTCCATAGAGGTCCACCGTACAGTAGCGAAATGGCCGTGCCGGTCAGGCCGCCAGCGATATTAGCAGATGGGCTCTCTTCTTTTTCTATTTCAAACTGTTCCGATGCCGAAACTTCCGGGCCACCGTTATCGAGTTTCTCTGCTGCAAAGCCAGGGATCCCTATCAGAGCTTGGTTGACGGCTTGCTTCCCGAATGTCTTGAGAGACGATACGAATCCACCACCCTCCTCTTTTGCACGAAACTCTCGAATCGCTTTTTCCTCTGGCGTCTCAAAGCGCATGCCAGATTCGATGAGCGGGTAGGCTTCTTCAATCGGAACTCCAAGAGTTGAGCCATCCACTGGGTTAAAAATAGGAACCAGCGTTCCGGACGGAGCAGACACACCGCCATCGAGAAAAGCTTGCTCGAGCTCGCCACTTGGAAGATTCTTCGCAAGCCCTGTTTCTGTGTCAAATAGATCCATTTATTTTGAGCCTGGAAGTTTTTCGTATTTCTCGCCGCCGGTCTGAAGCTGGATATACTTTGCCCCCTGTGGAGTGATTGCGGCAAGGCCGCTCTTCACCTTGGAATTAAATGAGTTCTGAATATTCTTTTTGTACTGCTCGATCTGCGCAATGAGCGGATCTCCGAACTGGTTCGCTATCGATTCTCGAGTCCCACCAATGTCGAGCGTGTACTGAGGCCCGAGAGGATCCTCCGGGATCGCAGCACCGAACACATCGACCGTTCCCTGATCGAGAGCGCCCAACGCCTCCATGCCTCGAGTACCGTTCAGGATCGAGAACCAGAGCGTCTTTGCTTTCGCTCTATCTCGAGAGTTGGCATACTCTACCCCGCGTTTCTCTCTGAGTTGTTTGAGCTCATCTAGGCTTTTTGTCATGGAGCCTAAACTTTCCCTACCCTTTCGAATACGCTCAGCCACCTCGTCATCCTGCGCAATTCCAAGTCCAGAAATATATCTCTTCTGCAACTCCTTCGGCAGTTCAAGCGCGTTGGTATTGTCCGGAATGACAGGAAGCGGAGAGCCGGTAGCTGTTGTTGCGCCGACAACTTTAATCTGATTATCAGCATTCTTAGCCACCTCTGCCATCAGTTTACCCTGTTCAATCTTAAGATTTCCGAGAGTCTCCATGAGCGCCGCCTGAGTACCCTGACCCTTCGCCACTGACTGAGCAGCCTCGAGACGGAGCTTCACCTGATCCAACATCGATACTTGCGCGAGCTTCTGAGCATCATTCACGTCTCCTACTACGTCATGCATTTGAGATAGTAGCGTATTGCGAACATCAAGGCCCTGTTTCTTAAGCGCGAAATTATCCTTTTGGATCTGGATATCGTCAGCAATTGCCTTGTTGATTACATCCATCCCCTTCGTGCCACCACCGGCAGCAGAGAAGATCATCCCAAGTCCGGCGGCAACTTTCTGAAAGGTACTGCGAGACCCCCAGTACTGATCGGGATTGATCTGTAGAGTATTGAACTCCTCTACTGCAGCAATCTGTTTTTGTATCTGTTCAGTTCTTAAAGCTTCAATCGTTTCTCTCTTCTGTGCATACGCATCCGCAATGCCACCTAGCTTTTGCGCCGCTTCGTTATAGATAGATGCAGCCTGGCCACTTGCTCCTCGAGCATTCTCTGCGCCAGCTAAAGCGGCCATCTCTTTCATCCGGAGGCCCTGAGAGATAGCGTCGTATACTCCAGATTTCGAGCCTGCTTCAGCTGCAGCTTCAGCCGCCACGATGGAGGAACTACCACCACCCGGACGAGCGAACGTATTCGGATCTCGCTGCTCGAGCTCGGGGGGAGCAGTGGGGAGAGACTCAACGACAGCTGGAGCGGCCGTTGCGATCGGAGCTGGAGTAGGAACAACCGCAGCTACAGGAGCCGGTACCGCAACGGGAGTCGGAGCGGGAGCTGCAGCCGCCACCACCATCGGGGCAGCCGTAGGAGTAGGGGAAACCGCAGCCTGTACCCTTGCAGCCACATCAGCAACTTCTGGATTAGTTTGAATAGCGGAAGCGAGCTGCTGTGCAACCGTATCCTTGACGGCGTTATCCTCTGCGTTTTGATCTGCGCTAAGATCTCCGTAGACTTTATCGAGGAAAGACTTATCCAGCTGCCCCAAACTCTGCAGAGCGAGTGCGGATTCTTGCGAGAGACCTAGTGGCATATTCTACCTCAATGCATTTGCAAACTTTGCTCGAGAAGGTCCACCCGCTAGTGCAGCGAGAGAACCGCCAACGTTGTTCAGGGATTCATTCTGCCTATCCCCGATGTTCTGCGCATTGCTTATCGCGCCCATGTCAGTGTTATATCCGCCCTGGATATTTGAACTGCCTTGACCCTGATAATACTTATCCATTTCAAACCCGAGCTCTTGATTGAATTTATACAGACTCGCGTCCGTGGCGTAGCGAGAGGCCCCCGCACCAATACCAGCAGCCCTCACCGATCCACTTGCTCCAATACTAGCGGAGTCTCGTTGTGCAGCTGCAGCAATTTCAGACTGACGGATCGCCCGGTTGATATCGGCTTGAGTAAATATCTTCTGATTGAAAGCCGATTGGTTCGCAATGGCAGCGTTCTGATCTAAGTTTCCTTGAGCTTGAGTTAGCTGATTCTGCTGAGTCGCGTTCGTTATGTCGGCGTTCTGATTTAGCCGAGCCTGCTCTGTAGCTCGAGCATTGAACGCTGCCGCATTGGCGCGATTGGCCGCATCGTCAAGAAGCGCTTGCGCTTTCGCTATATCGATATCGGAAGCGCGACCACTTTCAAGTAACTTACCAAGATTATCTTGAGCCTGAAGCGCCTCAGCGAAACGGATCTGAGCTGACTGAGCTGCAGCCTGTTGATTGATCTGCGCAATGTTTGCTGCCGCACTACGGGCGGCAAGAGCTCCACCACCCGATCGAGACAGCGCCATCTGCTGCCCTATGGTCCTATCTGTCGCCTGCTGCAGTTGAATACCAGCAAGGGACGGACCCTCGCCACGTAGAGATGCTTCAAGATTATCAGCTAGAGCGAGCTGTCGTTTCCGAAATTCTTGCTGCTCAGTCTTATCGACTTGAGCCGCCGTGACTCGCTCAATAGGAGCAATCTCTTCTCTCTGTACTCGCTCGATAGGACCAAGCTTCGTTGATTCGATCTCTCGAACATCCCCAACGTTAACACCTTTCGTGTTGGTGCCCTTATTGGCCACGTTAGGACCGTGATTAGTGTTGTCAGATTTTGCTTTGGCCTTACTTTTTCTAGCCATAACGTCTTCCTACCTTTGTAACGATATCATCAAGTGGGTTAAGCCTGACCATCTGTACCGGTGTCTGCACCTGCACGGGTACTGGCGCCGTAGGGAGGAGGGCCGGCTTTTCTACTTGTCTAATGGCTGAGCCTTCTCCAATCGGCATCGTGCTCTCGGGCACCTCTACAGTGGTATCGACTTCAGGAGCGGCCGTCTCCTCTGCTACGTCCGTCTCTCCATCGGTTCTTTTGTGGGTCCATTCCGATGGATTTACATCGTAGCCAGGATAAAGCGGAGCGTCTCCCGGAAGCGGTCGAGTTGTGAATGCTCCAGGTAAATGCTTTGGCAGTTCCCAGCCTTTCTGCTTGTAGAAATCTTCGATCGCCCCCTGGAGCGCGTGACGAGTCGTGCGGTACGTGGCTTCTTGTCTTAGAGATAACTGCTCGCGCTTTGCGTCAGCCTCCTTTGCCGCGTTCTTAGCCTGCTTCTTTTGCTGCTCACCTTCGAGGTAGTCGGATATCCCCTTGCCAACACCAACAACGGTGCCAATAGGGCCGACGACTTCTGATACTGATTTACCCATTTCAAATCTCCTTTATCAGCATAATCAGACTTCCTCGTATCTCATTCAATCGCATACCCATTGCCATGATAGCTCGAATCGCCTCGGTAGCTCCACGAGCTCTCGGATCCACAGAGCCAAGCAGGTATTTACACCCAGAATCCTTTGCGATTTTTGCAATCTCTTCACACATTTCGAAGGCCACCCCGACTCTGCGGAATTCTACAGTAACGAATATGTCAGCGATGTAGCAGCAGTCGCCGTCGATCTTGTACGTTGCAAAGCCTTCTTTCCGCTCGATAATAGCCAGTTCTTCCCGTTCCTCAACGTACTGAGCATATAGCGACTTCATAACGACTGAGCCGCTGGCAATTTAGGCGACATCTTTTTAACTCCTAGCTCCAATTGAATCCCAACGAGATCCAGCGATTGCCCTACTCCTACCTGACTCTCGTCGTAAATTTCAAACCGAATAGCTGAACACTTCTGAACCTGCGGCTTCATGCGGAAGCGGTACGCCGTGCCACTCCCTGCGTATGGAGAAGAACTAAACAGATTAGAATCAGTGAAAGCTGCCAGATTGGCCGAGTCGGCAGTGAACGAGAAAGTATCGACTATCTTGGGCAGGTAATCATAGTAAACATTCACCTTAAGAGTGTGATTCGTGTAGAACCGACACAGTAGGCTCATGTGCCACACCCTTTGATACCCCTGAATCATTTCGAGATTGATCCAGCCCGTAACGGCCCGGAGCTCAACGAAGCTCGAGCCATCCTTCCATGTAGTTTTATCCTCCTTGTAAGGAGCTCCGGAAGAGTTCACAAATACGAAATCATTCTTAGCTAAGCACATAGAGAGATTATTGTACGTTGGGTTAACGCTCCACTGCTTCGTGAACTGGTTATGGATCAGCATCTTGTCTGATAACTGGAACCGCACCTCCATGTCTCGAGTGATTAGCTGCACGCCGTAGATGATAGTGCTTTCATTTAGAAAGAAATCAGCTTCGCTACCGATAGCCAAAACCTGCAATTCAGCTGTAAGAATGAGAAATTCTGTTCGACTCTTAAACATGACAGCATCGCCGAGCTCCACCACCGAGGAGGGGGAGAAGCAGCCTCCGGTGTAATCAATCGCCTGTGGAGTAGAGAACAGCTGTCCGATGCCGGTATCGTCCGGGCCTTCGCCCGTGATGTAGTAGATCTTATCCTTCTTGAATATGATTAACTTATCGCGCAGCGCAGCGATCGCAGTGATCGATCCGCCGGACGATTCAAATGGAATATTGAAGAATAGGGAGAACTCAGTCGGCCGGCCCTGCGTGAATTTCTTCGAGTAGTAAATACCATCGTCACACAGAGCAAATACTCTATCCTTAAAGATCGTAACCATGCGCACGCGGTCTAGCGTGTTGTTATCCAGAACCCCGCCCGTAGTGTAGAGTAGTTGATTCGACCTGATGCTCGCATCCGATGCTGTATCTAACCATGTAGCACCGTAGGCAGGCTGATCGATGATTGAATAGAAGAGGGTGCCGAGATTTTCGGTGCGGTAGAAACGAATGTTGACGCCACTCTTCCACGTTGGCGGTAGCGCCTGACTCGTCTGTACCGAGACCGTCACCTTCTGATTGCCACCGGTTAAGGTTATTGAAGAGGGTAGAGACGGGGCACTTCTATGTAACTTTCCAGTCGAGTCGGTCCATTCGTAGACAGCAACATACTGGTAGGTGCCGAGTGCTGTCATGGATCCGCCAGCAGCCTGCACAAGTGTTGGAGGTTCAGGAGAGAGCAGGAATCCATCCTCTACGAAGTCCACTCCGTCATAGAGGCCCATTACGCCACCAACGATCATCTGACAATCGGAGCTCGCAACGTTCCCGTATCCTAAAACATCGGCGAATGAGACTTTTAAAAGCTTGCTCGAGTAATAAGCGTTTGCAAATCCAGACTGTGGCTGACTCACGAGCTTAACGAATGGCGCCACCATTATGGAGGTATCCCCAGCGTATGAGACAACTCGAGGAAGCACCTGATATGGGTAGGTTCCAACGGTTAAGAACTGTGCGGGAATAGATTCCCCATAGAAAGAACGTAGCAAGGGGAGCGGCATCCACGTTGGAGTGCCGTTATCTGTTTCTAGCCTAAACAAAAAGAGAGTGTTCTGATCGTTGTCGTTTCGGTAATTCGCGTAGAACGTAAAGCGGCCGTTATAGCTAAACGGGCGACTCGCTAGGCAGTAGTATTTTTCTAACCCAGAACTAGACAACGTCGGAGTGCCCGATGCTGGATTCCACAGCATCGACATTACATTATAATTCGGCAGCGTGGTGCCGAGAGAGGCAACAACTAGGTGATTAGAAGAGATTGCAAAATCAGTAGCGTAGGCAGCTTCCGGAACTGTCGCATGAGCCAAGAAGGGAGCCGTCACGGCAGATAAATTCAAGTCGAACGACATGGCAATGAGGCCAGTCCCAGGTCCAGCGCCAGTTCCGGACACTAAAACACCCACGTGGGTAGAGCTAACGAACATCGAGATATGTCGCGTAGGAACGTTGGCGCTCGTGATCGTTGTCGATACCGTAACCGGATTGATCGAGGAGAGTTTCTTTACTTTAATTTCCGTGGCACTGAAACGGTAAGCTATGAATATGTGGGTAGAGTTCGCAACCACATCAAAGAAAATTCTTTCGGTATCGGCAAAGTTTGCATCCGTAACGGGAGTCGTAGTGGTGGCGAACGTGAGAGTTACAGGATCTATCTCAACTGCAGTAATCGAAGCTGGAGCTCCCGGAGCACTTGAAAAATAATAAAACTTGCTATTAAACGCGATCACCTTACCGGAGCCGGCCGTGATGAGAAGTGACTCCTGAAGCACTACGCTATCGATCGACGTGTCGATTATCTTTAAGGAAGCGTATATATTTCCAGCCGAGTCCCTCTGCTCTTGAACAACACACACGTAGTTGCCAGTCGACGCCGTATCAGAAGATAGAATCTGTCTAGGCCCGGAGTATGCGATCGCCGCAGGAGCGACTTGCTGATCTAGCGAGATGGAGGTTCCGATCACCGAAGCAGATCCGCCAGAGCAATATCCTATGTTACCGGCGGAGGCCGCAACGCTCAGCCACTTGCCAATAGAGGTGCTGTATTTGAACAGAACATCAGGAGGGAGCCGAGTCGTAACGCTATGAGGGTTAAGAGCAACGCCAAGAAGAGAGTCGCCGTAGGTAAAGACTTTCTTTAAGGCCGGTAGCGTTGTGATCGGAGAGTGAATAACGTTGGTGCTCATTGCCGCAGAGCCGTACTTTTTCTGCACCTCCCCGACTCGATCCATCCTGGCATTTTGCAATAGGTGCAGAGCTCCCAGTGGCGTAGCCTCTCCTGCCACCTTAGTGTTCACGCCCTGTGAAAAATAGAATTCTTTAATTTCTCGCTGCAGCATCAGAACACCCAAAGGGTTACAGTAACGGCACTAGAACAATTAAGATCAAGGAACAGGCTTCGCCGAGTATTCGATGACTCAGAATCCCAAATCGTCGAATTGGCGCTTTTCTTCACAACTATATATCCAACGACCGCCCTCTGTAACCCGTGCTCTACATGGTTAGTGCTGCCGGAGGCCAGAGCAATATCCGCGATGAGTCGGCCATCGAGAATCTCTTTGTTGAAAATAGAATCGAAGCTGACTTGAATCTTCTCTACGACCTGATCGACTAGCGGAGTAGCGGTACTTATCTTTTGGAATGGATTAAGAAATCGCCCCATATCATCAGTATCCACTGCCCCCAAATTCCCACGGTCCCATCCGACGCCTGTTCCGCACCCTCGAGATCTTCTCAGGTAGGCCTTGATCTCTCGAACTCTTCATTGCTTCGATACGATCCACGATAGCCTTGCGCTCACGCTCCAATGGCCGAGTGTCAGACTCCTCCTTGATCATGCACTTGATAGCGGCATCGACAACCACGTAATCGAGCCAGCCGTTAATGCCGAAGGCCACGTCAGCATCGTCATCAAGGGTGCCGGGGAGCGGTACGTAGTAAAGTATATACGGCTTCAACGCATTTGCAGGCGGAGTCAGGACTATGTTTGAGCCCTGAATCCTATAGTACACATCAGAGTATTTGTATGGAGCCGAAACCAACGGGGGGTCGTTGAAATCGTTTCGCTCGTTCCAGTTATATTTCCTTACTGACCTGGGATTCGTATTGCCGAGAGAGAGATCATCTAGGCCACGCATCTTGTAGAAATCAGAAGGAATAGCCTGAACGTTGCCCGAAGTGATAGTGAAGCTCGCGCTAGAGAGATTGTAATCCTCTACCGCATCAACGATTAGATCGTAGAGAGCTTTGTAGGAATCGTTGATGTAGCCAATGATCTCTGAGTCTGTAACGAACGTAGTGTTCTCGTTGTCAGATCTCTGCCGAACCTGAGATTTTAGTACCGCAACGGTCTTGGAGTCGGTCACGCACGCTCACCTTCCACTTCAGAAATTCCCTCATCGTCACTCTCTCCATCATCCTTTTGATATACATCAATGAATGCGCAGAGGGCTTTAGACATGGCGACAGGATCGTTATTGCGCGAGGCATTAACCACATCCCTAGCGATCAGATCTAAGTCGCCATGTCCAGAGTCAGACTCCTCTTTCTCTTCTGTCTCCGGCTTATCCATGCCGGAGACAATGAGAGCAGCGAGTCCTTTCTTCTTTTCATCCTTCATTAGACCACCGAAGAATTTCGAAGTTTAAGAGTGAACAACAGGTCAAATGCAACCGCCGTATCTGCAGTCGCGCCAGTAGACCGAGTCACTGTCTTAATCACAAAGTTAGGATGCGCGGAGGCGCCAGCAACATCCTCAGATTTCAACTCTGGGGTCGTCACGATGGTGCCTGTCCCTAACTGCGCAAAGGCCACACCTAAGAGCTTAGACCATTTATCTTGAAGAGTAACAGTATACTCCCCGGTAGCGGTCTTTGCTGCCGTCCAGCCACGACCAGAACTCGCAGTGATCGCCGCCGAGCCGTTGATAGTAATACGGCCAACAATGGTCGTAAGTTCTTTCTCTAATGCTCGAGTAGGATTCAAAAATCTATTTGCCATACAGTCTCCAAAGTCTCAAGCTCGGCACCCCCGAAGGAGTGCCTTGCTCTATCATTAAACTTACAGGAGTCCGACGCCGTTCCATCCAGGTGCCTTGCACCCGATGTTGGCATAGTACCCGTAACGAACCTCAACACCATCTGCAGAAGCTTGCCGAAGCATCTTATTGCCGTCAGTGTCGATAACCCGCACCATCTTACCAAGCGATGCCAATACCCAGGTATCAAGCTGGAGCATGTACATACGATTGATTGGGCAGTTCTGGTCAGGAACGATCTTTATCTCCCCGGCCGGGCCGTTCACCCGGATACCTCGGAAAGCGATCTCACCAACCGCCAGGTCAGCATACTGAACCTTAGCTCCTAGAGCCTTCTCGAGAGCTGCATACTTTGAGAAGTTCATGAAGCAGTGATCTGGCTGGCCACCTTCGCGAGCGATTAACGTTGCCAACTCGATCAGGCCTTCCTCGATTGGAAGAGCTGATGCGTCGTAACGAATTCCGCCCAGTCTGGTTGGGTCTGAAGTTCGATCCACACCGAAGAATGAGGTTGAGGTCGGGGTCGTCGAGGGACACCAAGCATCAAACCCAGCTACCTTTTCTCGAGCGGGAGTTGCCGAATCCTGGCGATCTCCCCGCACGAAGATAACGTCACCTGCAGCGGCCGTCGGGATACCGTTGGTCGCGTCCGTGACGTTAAAGCCGAAGGTCAAGACACCCGTCACCCTGTTCACCGCCGTAACGATAAGGCCGTTAGCGGAAGATCCTAGAGCTCGGAGAGTATTCCCCGATTCCGAAGCTGACAGGACCAACTCCATTCCAACTTCGAAGTTCGTGATATCTTCTACGTTCGCCAGAGTGATGAAGGTTGTTGAGATACCGCCCGTTGCGATAGTTCCGATATTACCGAAACCGCCGCGATACATCGCAGTAGCCAAGGAGCGAGTCACAGAGTTGATGATACCATCAATTTCGGTAGTCGCTGCCGACATGAACGCGCCAGCATCGTTTTTCGATGCCTCCATCGTCTCGTTGTCGATCGTTGCGATACCGTAATCCTGGACGCGAGTGAGCAAGAATTCTTTGAGCCTAGAAGACTCGGAGGTCGATCTGGTCTGAGCTCGAGTGAAGTCAGCTGATCGGCCCTGCGGATTTCCGTAGACAATCGGGATAGGAAGATTCCGCCCGTAAAAGTCTTCGCGCTTTGGAATAAGCGCTAAGGCAGGGTTCTTTTTGTAAACCATATTTTCGACGGCTTGATCGGTATAGTACTCCTTCAGCGCCGCATCAAAGGACGTGAGATTTAAGGCCATTTTTAGACTCCGGCTAAATTAATCGAATCTGATTAGACTGACCGCTCTTGCGAGTCTGTCCTTCTCAGTTGATCCGCCGGTGTTAACGCGAGGAGCTGTTCCGTTGGTTAATCCTTCGCTTAGAGTTTGGGGAGGTTTTGCAGCTGGAGCTGGTTCTTTTGGGGTAAATTTCTTGGCTTTCATAGCGTTCGAAACTCGCCTTTCTAGGTACTCTTCAGTCTTTTGAGCGGCCTCATCGGGAGTGAGCAATTTGCCGTGTTGTGCGAAGTATTCTTCTATCACTTCAAACACCATGTCCTTGGCTTCGGCTAAGTGAATAATCTCGTACTTGTCTTTGTTCGCATCGAGGAACTCATTCAACCGTCCTTTGTAGGAGTTGATCTTCTGTTCCGTTGCGATCATCTCCGCTCTCTCCTGTGCTTCCTTCTCGGCCTTCTCCTTATCGGATAACGTTTTCTTCAGTCCCGTAATTTCCTTGTTCATCTCACGGAGGGCAATCTTCATCGGGTCGGGAGTCTTCGAGTCCTCGAGAACCGCATCGGCCAACTGCTGGAAAGTAACGCCCAGATACTCGAGAACCTTAAGCGGCTGATCTTTAAAATCTGCTAACGATTGTTCCTTGGCTGTAGCTTCCGCGAGCTTCTTTTCAATCTCCGCCTCTCTGGCAGCTAGTGCCGTTTCTCTAGCTACAAGTTCCTTAACACGCGGAGCAAGCGGCTCTTCCACCTTTGACGTTTCGGGCTCAGCGACAGCTGGAGGCTCTTCCGATTTTGGCGCCTCTGGCGCCGGAGTGGCGACGGGCGCAGTGAATGCTCCGCTTTGCAGAACGCCAATCGCTCGTTGTCTCCGCGCCTCATGCGTTTGAGTATTGGGGCCACTTGCAACATTCGTAGCCTGGACGTGAGTCGACTGTGGTTGTGCTGTCTGTTCCATAGGTTCCTTATTGTGTAATTGGCACTAAATCTGAGATTGGCGGCTCTGCAGCCTGAGCGATCGCACCCGGACCTACCGGCGGAGGAGCAATGTTTGTTGCGCCGGCCGGGGCCGTCATCGGAGTCGTAGGTGGAGGAGAGGCCTTTATCATTATCTCTTGAGCCTGATCTATCCATCTCCGCATGAGCTCCAGTTTATTCTCAGGGACCGATTCCGTCTTCCCCCTAAGATACGATGACTGCATCATTTTAACCCCCAACGTGAGGTCCATGTACGGTTCAGGCGGAGAGTATTTCCCATCCTCTAGAATCATTTCAATGATGAGCTTCATATCATCGATAGCGGCCGTGCGAATGTTAAAGAATCCCTGCAGATCAGGGAAGTTGAGCAGAGAGAGCGCCTCTTGAGGCTCCACAAATCCTGACTGAATAAGCTCCTGAGCGTGCTCAAGCTGCCCTTCGGGGGTGCGGGGGAGGAAGTTCGTTGGGTATACGGCCATGACAAACTTATCATCCGCCAGGTCGCATTCACTCCACTTGATAGTATCTATGAAGTCACGACCCTGAACCTTCACCGCCAGGTTCTTATCCTCCTTGGCCAGGTCTCTCTGCAGATCAATCATGATCCGGGCCGCATCGACGAACATATCCTGGTATCTTTCACCCACGAGAACAAATCTCTCCGTTTCGATATCCTGATACTCACGAAGTGCCACCCTGGAATCCAGGCCAGCCGGCTTTTTAGAAGTAGCAGACAGCTGACTAATGCCAGTATCCTCGAACGCCTTGCGGTACAGGTACTCAACCCAATCGTAGGATTCTCTATTCAAACCCACGGGTGTTTGAAACTGCGGAGGCTTGCCCGTGTAGTAAACGATTCCGCCGATCTCGTCAGTAATGTGGGATGAGTTAACGCCAGAACCCTTTTCTACGTACACGCGAGGAACCGCCACGAGCTCCTGACTTTCCTTGATTCGAATAAGGCACGTGTTGATCTCGAGCTGAATACCAACCACCTGAGCAGTGATCCCGTCACCATACCAGCCCATGACTGGTTCGTTCCACCGGTGATAAACGAAGGGGAAGTAGTCCTTGGAATACTCCTCATTGACCAGAGCGTAGTTCTCAATTGAAATAACATGGCGCCCGTCGTTAGATTCAGGACCAGCCCTGAGATGCCACGATTCTATTACGCCAACCAGATCGGTCTTGTGCCGACTGGACGCTGTGAGCTCCCAGTGAATAGCTGCATCTTGAATCGCCTTCTTCGCCTTTGGATCCGATCCGTATAGGTCAAACAGAACCTCTCGCGGTACCATCTTGACCTGATGCATCTCACGGGGCGCCATAGCCCGGCCATCAAGATCGTCGACAACAATCTCGTCGATAAAGACTTTCTCAGCGCAAACCTTTCCGCGCTCTGTGAAGATCTTCAAGAGGCCGGTGCCGAAAATGCATGACTCTCGAAATGAACGCTTACCATGGCGATGAATCTTCGTCTCATCGAACATTCCATCTAGATACTGCGTGAGCTTTTTAGCACGACGCTGCTGGGAGAAGTCACCCTTATTAGTGAGGATGAGAGGTCGAGTCTTTGATTTTGAGATTTTGGCACAAGCAGTATCAACACAGGAACGGGCGACGTTGAACGAGAGGCGCCTACCGAAATGCCCAGAAGAAAAGCCGTTAATGAACTGATCAAAATCAGTATTAGCATAGAGCCTCGCGTACCTGAGAAACTCTGCGCGACGAGAGCTTTGATTTTGTCGAATCTGCTTAACCTTGCCCCAAATGTTTTTTGCCAGCGTCGGAACTTCAGCCTTCCACCATGCGTTGAGTATTCGCTCACCAGTTCCATCCTTTTTGTATTGAATGACAGGGATCTCGCTACTGCTCATCGATCACTCCGTTAGGTCCAAATAATAGCGCATCTTCCTTCTGCTTCTCGCTAAGAGGCTTTCCGTCCTTTCCCCGAACCTGCTGTAGCATGCTCTCGTACATAGAATGCTGCGGGATTCCCTGCTTTGGCTGAGGAACGATCCTAATATGCCCGACCTCAAGAACCGCAAGATTGTTGTCCTTTGCCAGCTTCACCAGCCGTTCGATTCTCTTAATCGGAATACTCACCTTGGGAGGCCGCTCTGTCATGATGTTCCTTAAACTGCCTGAATTGTTATCAGTGAAAGCCGAAATCTTTACCAAAGTCCCGCATAGCGAAATCTGCTCCTGCCTTGGATTGACCTATACGCGCCTGCTCCTCCCACCACCTTTCGACTTCACTTCTCCCACCACGCTCTAACTTAGGTTCTATAGGCTCAGATAGAAAGTGGTAACAATAGCGCCAAGGGTAGAGAACGGAATCGCAAGCGTCGTTTTCATAGCCCGGATGCTCCTCTCGCTTCTTCGAGGTGGAATCCCACACGAGCTCTTCGTACTCGGAAGCAAGACATTCTGCCGCAGGAAGCAGCTTGATCTTCTCCATAACAAAATCAGCATTCATGATTTCAATAATATCCGCCTTTCCCATCTTGTCTGCGGGCTCAAGCGGGAAATGATGTCGGACACGCAGTTCCTCAACAGCCTGCCGTGATGCACCGTCGACAATGTATTTTATAGGCTTATATTTCTGCTGATAGAACTTCAAGAGATCCGCCACGGCCGTGATGTCCAACCCCTTGCGCTTAATCACTTCGACCACATACATGACAGGGCAGTTAGGGGAGTAGGCAACGATTCCGATACTCGTGGGGTTATCAAAGCCCAAATCCAAACCGAGTAGATAGTTGAACTCAAAATCAGTCGGTAGGGCCGAAGCACAGTCTCTCTCTCGATTGAATCGATAGACGAGAGAGCCGGGATCCACGACCCACAGACCAAGATACATCTGTTTATAAGGAGCAGTTTCAACGATTCGTGGATTATTCGCGACGATGCGATCCACTTGCTTTTGCATCTGATAAACGACATGCGGGTTATCTTGCCAAGTCCACGAATGACAGGACCACCCCTTCACGTTTCCCGGCTTGCTCGTAATCCGGAAAAAGTAGCTGCGAGTTTCCCGCACCGGAGAACCGGTCATTACGATCGTACCCTCTAAGTCGGCACAGGCTGGCTCAAGAATGGAATGGACCAGATGTTCCTGATCCTGGCGCCAAGATCCGCATTCATCGATAACGCACAGTCGATATTTCTGCCCTAAAGCTTTTTCCATCTCCTCCGGACCCATATCCATTCCCATCAGGTAGATCATGGATCCGTTCGGAAAGCTCACCTCGAGAGTGGTTCGATTGAACTTCATCCCGACTTTAAAATTGCGATTGATGACTTTCAGCACATCTTTAAACATGATGCGCTTAGCTTGATCTCGTGTCGTGGCAACGTAAAGACAAGTACAGCCGGGATTCTCAATGGCCTCGAGAACAAGGTAAACTCCATCCCCGTAAGACTTACCGGCTCGTCGAGTGCAGAGTGCGGTTTTTAACTTAGCCGGATCGTCAACGAACGCTCGCTGCTTCGGAAACAGGGAGCTTCTTAGATCCTTCGACGTTGTTAACCGACTGGTTAGCTCCTTCAGCAGTAGAGCTCCCCGACGCTTCAGTACCCGCTTTTTTCTTGGCATCTGTCTTTATCACATAAAGAACATTTTCAAACGGAACCAGCACTTCATCTTGCTTTGAAACGCTGCGGATCGATACCATTCTAGCATCCTGATCCACATCGATTTCATGCTTCGGAATCCCGCGAACGTCAGGACGAGATGTTGCGTACACCTCCTCATAGCCACCAATCTTAACCGCTTCCCTGAACCGGATCAGCTGTACTTTCATCCTGACTCTCCTTAAGAGCGTGTTTGTTAAATTTTATACTAGCGATATCGAACCCTAGATCTTCGAGATACGGCAGGAGCATTTTAAGAACCTCCTTCTTCGACATGCCAGAAAGCTGCTCAGCGAACTCAGACTCGAGCTGTTCGTTGTCGGTTCTGCCCTTTGGGTTTCTTACTGGAGGTGGCTTAAGCGAGTTGAGAGTAGAGATGAATCTCGTTAACATTACCGACTGAGGAGCGGTGAGCGGTCTTCCGCTCGATACGTGAATTTTTATTTTCGAAACTTGTTGCTTGATTAGATCTACGATGTCTTTTTGTATCTGTTCGAGTACGTTTAACGCTGCGTCGGCAGGTGACGGTAACTCGTCGGCTTCTTCCTCTGAGCTTATCGACACCCTTCCGGGTCCTCTTCCTCTTCTTTGCTGCACAGGGGTATTCATAAATTCCATTCAGCATCAATCTTCGATATCGATTGACATACTTATGAGCAACACCATAGCTAATACCCCCGATATCAGCAGCGATATCACGGTAAGACATTCCTTCGCTGTGTCTGGACCAAATCCGCCGATGAAGAGCGCAGGCAAAGCGGCATTCATATAGAAAGCTTCGAGCTCGGGCATAGTACTCTTCAATAAACGGAGCAGTCTCGGGGTCAATAGGAGTCTTGTCCAGGCTTGTAATAAGCCGACACGAAAAATCGGAAGCGACCGTTTGATATTCGGCGTCATGGAACCCGTGTTTTTTAAGCTTAGCGTACCAGCGCGTTTGTAGATCCCTGAACTCTGGACTGGTAAATTCCGCCGGCGTGAAGACTTCCATCTAGAAATGAAGGTAAGCATGAGGAGAACTCCCGTGTGCCGTAATGCCAAAAACGCCGAAGAACTGTCAGTCCTCTAACAGATGAGATGCTACACGTTCGAGCTGGATTCGTCATGGGCCTATTTTGGGCCAAGGAACGGTTTATCACGCTTCATACGCCGTTCGATCTGCCCCCATCGAAACAGTCCGTAACCAGCCCCAAGAGCTAAGTATGGCAAGGATGCCCCGACGAGAATCAGCCCCTCGAGCGTTTTTTTAGGTCGGAGCGTAAGCAATCCAAGAGGGATAAACAGAGTGCCCTTTGCCGCGCCAACAACAACCGCCGATGCGAATTTTGCAGCCACCGCCATTCCCGATCCCTGATATTCTCCCGCTTTGAGTTGATTGAACGCTCTGTCATGTGGCCCACAAGCTATCCTCCAATATGGATCGTTTTCTCCAGTCTCGTATGGAGCAAGCCCACAGTACCCCGGATCATCGATCTGCTCTGTCTTTTTTGTTTCTAAGGTCACTTTTAATCTGTGCAATATCTGAAGTAACAATAGCCATTTGAGCCTTAAGATCCGACACCTCTCGAGCGAACCAGGCCGGAGGATTCTCGGTAGGGATCTTCGCTATATCGACACTTAGGTTATGAATAGAGATCATGCAGAAAGAAATGGCCGTAACCCCAATCGTGATCAGCACGCCGCCAACCACAACCAGAACCTTAAGCGCCAAAGACCACTTCTCCTCAAGCGACATAGATCGCACACCCCTTACAAAGAACTCCTTTGTTATTAGAGCAGCGTTGTACATCAGTCGACTCTAAATTGAGGTTTCTCGAGCACCCAGGCGTTGCGATCCGCAACCACAACACAATTATCGGGGAGTCTGGAAGGGTGATATTTAAAATCAAAGATCTGCCTATTCGTACCGTCTTCGGTGTAATTACCCCTCTTCTTCCCTCGATCAACCACACGACCATCCTTCTGAATCGTCATGCTCTTAATCGGCTTGCCATTAAAAGATCTAGGAAGGAGGCATACACCGAAGTTTCTACCGTCTCCGATTTTATAAACAAAATCTCGTTTCCACCCGTCCGTAGGATCGTTCAGGCGCTTGCCGTTCGTATCGATCGAATTTACCGGAGACTGCACAACGAGAGCGTCAGGCCGAACCATGTAGCGGTAAAATGTGAAGATCCGCTTTTGTGGCCAGCTAACACGGTCCTGGGGTTTCTTCCACGACTCCTTGCCATCCAGCCCATTCTCCCTAACATCCCAACCGAGAACCATTTTTAAATTATCGAATCGCACGCACACAGACCGAGAGTCAGTCGCCTCAACATCCGTGCCGTCCCAGTCGAAGATATCCCAGTTGGCAGGGTTCGCATTCTTGTCATGCGTCTCCGCAACGTAACCTTGAAAAGCAGAACCCCGAAGAGGATTGTCAACGATTCTGCAGCTAGGAATAATAGCTAATACGCGAGCAGCAAGAATATCGAACACTCGCTTTTCAATCTGTTGATGCTCGAGCCAGGGGGAGATCAACAATTCAAGAGTTCCCGCAGGAGCAACGCTGGTAATAGTATTTATAGCTTGAACGCGACGATCGAACTTCTGAAAGAAAGAACGATCTCCAGCTAGAATTTTACGAGAGAGCGACTGAGTGGTTTCCTTATACGAGATCTCATGCGGTTGAGTACGGCCATTATTCATTCCGGGGCCGTTAATAATGTGAACTCTAATTAATTTTTGCTTTGGCTGAGAACAGAGCAGACGCGCATTGTTAGAATTGCTGGCATTGAAAAAATTATCCAACCATCCAGAGCGAATAACAGTTGCGCCGTCAAAGCAACGCAAAAACTCCTTAACCGGATACTTAGGATGACACAAACCCAGTGGAGAAATCCCCCTATTATCGCTCACGCCTTCCCCCATGGTTGATACCCCACTGTACTAAATATTTACCGATATTAATCGCCTCGGTCGGATCTGTGATTTTGATCATTCCGCCGCTGGTCTGAGCTAAATGTACAGATTCGTCGCTATCCTGCAGAATGACGGGAGTCACTGCCCCTCGATCCCAGTCGCCAGTAGGAAGCCGCAACTCCTCTCCGTTTTGGTCTCGGTGTATCATGTTAGACCTACCCTGTTAACACATCCTATTTCTTTTGAAGCTCACGCTCCAGCCTACAGATCTCATCATCAATGTACCAGCGAGCTTTTTTCAGATCCTCCACCTCATTGCCCTTCTCCCCGGCTCTCCAAAGATACTTAATCGCATTGCCACGGTTAAAGTTCATGTGCCGAGTAACCTCGATACACTCAATGCCGGACGGATGGGAGTTGTAATGCTTAGGCCGGTGGACAGGATCGTCGATTCCAATTGCCATTTACCCCTCCCACCCGCACCTATAAGTCTTCATCTCTGCCCGAACCTCGCGACGCATCTCCCGCTCTGTGATGTATCCGCGCTTCTTGTCCTGCTCATAGCCACGAGTCACGATCGCTCGAACCGCTCGCGGTACATCCCTCTCGGGGGCGCATCCGACTTGCTCTGTCATCTTCACGACTAGGCCGTTCTGCCCGGTGCATGTGTATGTCCTTGGCTCATCGGCTAGCGCCTTGCCGACCCAACACAGAACCGCAAACGCCAATCCGGTCACGAACATTATGAATATTATTTTCATCGCGTCTCCCATTTATCTCTATCGCTCCTCTCTTTGCATTTTAATGATATTCATCTCTCGCGCTCCTTCTTGCGCCAGTCTTCAATTGAAATCCACTCGCCCGTACTATTCTCATCAACTGCCGTCGTTGTTCCTTCCTTTGCCGCCTCCCACGCTTTACGCTCTCGCTCGGTGATGTAGGCTTCAAGCTCGTCCTTTTGCGCTACCCACACGGTATCTTCGTACTCCGATGCTGGTTTAGCTAGAAGATGGCACTCCCCGTCCCACGGTGAGCCCGACTCAAAGTCGAACCACATGAGACGCCCCGGCAAATTATCAGTGTGCCGGGGGTAGCGTAGATTCCACTTTTGCCGCATCTTGTGTTTCAAGCGTTGCAGGAGGATTCCAAAATCAACATTTAATTCACATACGTCGCAGACAATCGCTGGATAGCTCATCCGAGGGCGCGACGTGAAACACTCGAATCGGTCGCCCCACCTAACCGAACTCCCGCAGAAAGGGCAGGGCTTAAGCCCCGGCAATTTGTCGATAATGGTTGTCATCGGTCAAATTCCTCCGCGATATCGAGTCGATCAAGTGCGGTCCCATGAGCATTAAAAACTACCTTGCGGAACCCCTCGCAAATGCGTTTTTCGTACTCCACCCCAATCGACATTTTCTCGTCCCAGTAGGTATCAGCTTCGGCCAGCTCGGCCAGCACCCGCATTTGACCGGCACCAATGATCGCTCGCTTATATGAATTAACCGACACGATCTCATTGGCGATCTCAATGATGCGCTCGGAAATTCCTGACCTCCCCCCGAGCTTCTCAAATTGCTTTCTTTTCTGCGCTCTATTCATAAAATTCTCCCGACAATCCTACTTATCACTCAAAGATTCGAGGTGCGTAACGATCTCATCCGATAGCAATGCTGCAAGATCGTTTAAGAACTCATACTTGTTCTTAGGTATTTCAACGAATCCGCAAAGCAGTCGCTTGTGGCGTAGTCGATGCATACCGAGGGAGCAAAGCGAAATCTGGAATATGTATTCCGGCGCGTTTGCGGATACTGTCATGGTTATGTTCTGCACTACTTCGCCCATTTGCCCGATGCCTCTACTAATCAGTTAAACTTTCTTCTTCGCGCTCCTCGGCAACTTCTCTCTTTTGACTCTCCGATAAGATCAGACATTTCTTATAGTTTGGGGACCACCCCACTAACCCATTATTTACATCAAGGAACCGATCTAGCGCTGATTGCAAATCTTTCAGCCCCTTCACCCCATCTACAGCATCTTCGAATAGCTCCTCACATGCCCTTTCTGCTATCTCGGAAGCAGACAAGAGGTTCATTGGCACAGAATCACAAACCCAAACGTAATCCGAGATCTCTAATTCGGGATCGAGGGCGAGAAGATCTAGATATTCCTCAACATTCTCGAAAAACCCTTCATTGCTCGCCACTCCCTCTACAAAAATCGGCCCGTCCCAATTCGTCAACTTCTCTGCTGCTGCGTACCTGGACTGCTCCATTTCTGCTTCTTTTCGATCTCTGCAATCCTTGCACACAACCCAAGAGCCGACGATTCTGCCTCCGCACTCGCAGGGAATGGTCTTTGCACAGCACCATCGGGCCATGTGTTGATTATTGCCGTACCATCGCCCGCACTGGCGACAAGCCCACCCCGTTACCGTCACTTCGTGCGCGCTCTCTTCGTAGTCAAACTCACCGTTGTCTTTCATAACTTTGCCCGACAATTCACCTAATCAGTCTTCTTCGTCAACCTCTTCGAATGCCTCATCGAAGCACTTCTCGCACATCCCGGAGATCTGCGTCTCTGCCCATCCCTCCTTTGTGAACGTGTTGGATTCGTTGAATGCGCTTTTGCAATTTATACAGGTTGTGTACTTGGCTTCCTTTTTCATATCTCCCCCTAAATTTTGCCCGATAAGTCCCGTTAGCGTTTTTTCTCTTTAGTAAAACCGGCCTTGATCCAAGCTTTTTGCAATTGACCGATCCAGTCCGTGCCGCAAGAGGTCCAGGATCGAAGCCCGAGGTTATGCAACCAATCGAATAGAAAATCTATTTGCTCTTTATGATCCTTACGCAAATCTGAGATCTCCTTCCTTAGCTCCTCGATCGTCTTCCGCGTTGCTCGCCTGTTACGGCCAGTATCATCAGCTGGGTTTTTCTTCTTTGGTTTCATTCGGTTTCTCCTGATCTAAATATGCCTGTTGAACTTCGTTGACCACATCCACGATTCCCTTCACATCGATCGCATCGACATACTGCTCAAAGATCGGCTCAGTCGACGTGTATCTATCTCCAGAGCGCGGAAGAACTTTTTCAATTACAACTCTGTACTTATTTTCATTCGACATCGCGGCACACCCAAAGTATAAAAATAATAAATATAATCCAGAACAACATAACTCACCCCGACATCTTCCAAACTTCCTTCTCCTCAACGATGAAACGAAGAATGCGAGCATCTCTGTGCGCACACTTCAGCGGCACGGCCCCGGTGACGCCATCGTTGTAAATACTAGGAGAAAAACTAACTCCGTCGGGGAATTTCCCTACGGACTCGATCCACTTAAAGATAACTTCCGGAACCACCAGCTGCACCAATACGCAATTCTTCCTCTTTGGAGATCTGCACGCCTCGATTAAAATCTCTTGCTTCACGCCGGACTCCACCATGCCCAATCCTTTGATCTAAAAATAATTATCATGTGATTGCCTCGAGCAGATGAAGCTCCACCAACAAACTGAATTCTGCCTCGAACGAATCTAACCTCAAAAGAATTTCTCGAGACATGAAACCACTCTCGTTCCGTATAGGTCGGAATGAGAAGCACCGCGAGTCGGCAGCTACCGCTCCGAGTTTCAAGCATAGCTTTAGTAAAGAACGCATGAACCATCCCGCGTGAATATGGAGGATTACAAAACACTCGTTCTCCAGCCCACGACTGCTGAAGAGCGTCCGTCTCCTTACTCCAAAATCTTTCACACTTAGCGTTAGCGCGAGAGGCCGCAGCATCGACTGTAAAAATGAATTCTTCATCAAGAGCCTTAAACAACCAATCCGGTGTGCCAAACTCATCCGACTCCTTCCCTAGTTTCTCTTCCGTCATAACTTAAAAACGCTCCCCAGATTCTTAGTTTCCATAACGAGATGAGCAGCAGCAAAATACTCGTCAGCCAACTTTTCCAGATCCGTCATGATCCGGCGACTCATCGCTGGCTCTGACAAGATCGCCACGATCGACTGCACCACCTCCGTTTTGTGCGCCTGTTGAGGGCTCAGTAGTGGAAGGTTCAACGATCTTAGTTTGTGAAGTGTAATGCACGTGTTCACGACTGAGCGCACGATCAAAACCTTCTGCTGGCGGTCTAGTGTTGAAAAGACGAGTTCTGATCCGTCGCTCGTATTCTTTTTGCGCGAGCTCCTTAGCCAATTTTTTATCGTAGTCCAAGGGCCAGACTTTAAAAACGTACTGACGATAGTAGAGAGCCTGTAAGACTTTCCATTTAATTGTCCAGCCAGGCGACACCTTCTCTCGCGAGTACTCGACAACCTGCTTATTATTCCGCACATACATGCAGGAAACTTTAAGCCTGAAACAGTGCTTGCCGTTAATGTCGGCCGAGAGGATCGGCCACAACACGAGCTCGGAAATTTGATTATATTTCTGCTGATCCCTGAGCTGCTCATACCTCATCGCCTCCCGTTCACTAGAGAACTCGATCTCATCCACGTAGACCGGCTTCTTAGATGTTATTTTTGGATTCCCTGATCGCACCTTTCTTCTTCCTCGATGCTTTAGTCTCTGCCAATAGTCTGTTCGTCAAGTCGTCTGCCTCCTCGACTATCGCGATTGGATTACCAGACTGCTTACGCTGTCCAGTTTGAGATTCTATGTGGCAAAAATGTTTGAGACGAGAAACCGCCTCAGCGGGATCCTCTCCCTCCTCCACCTCCGCCATGACATCCAATCGCTCGGTCTGAAAATTTCCGAGATAGAAGGTGCGGCCGTATCGAACTTCTTTAATTTTCACGCTGCACCTCAAAATGGAATATCATCGTCATCGAACGACTCAGGCAAAGCAGCCTTCTCCGGAGCCGGAGGGGGTGCGGGAGGAACTGGAGGCACTTGTGGCATACCTCCGGAGGGAGCCGGCATGACGGTAACGATGTTGTTAAAACCGCCCTTCGGAGTCGTGTTGATAAAAAACGGCCGCATGGCGAGACTCTTCGCGAACTGCCACAAGGTATCGACATCGGCGAGCATCTCTTGCGTAAACTCACCAGGGGCCAGTAGCTTTAAAGTTTTAGCTAAGCCACCATTACTAGCGTTGGTAGGACGGCAATCGATGCGGGTAAAGGCCTCCCCGAGAGCTTGATCGTTATGCCCAAACTTAAATCGGATGATATCCTCATCCCGATCCGTTTTGGTCGGCACCTTCTTTCCGTCAGCACCCTCGCTCCACTTCGTCATCTTACGAGTGGCCATAGCGACGGAGAGCAAGTACCAAAGTCTTGTGCCTCCAGGTAACTCAACACCACCTACTTTCTTAATTGGACTATTCATACATTTCCTCCTAAAATTTCCCGAGCTTTCTTTTCGGGTAACGTGACTTTATAAACGACAGCCGGATATCCCGGCCACGTATCCGTTGCCTTACACTGCTGATACTTCTTCAGCCGCGCTGCGTTTTCCATTTCTCCAGCAGCAAGCACCTCTTCGGATAACTCATACGGCATGATCTGATAACCGTTCACCTTGCCTTGCGCTATGATCACCACATTGATCTGACCAGAAACGCCAGCAGCACGGAGCGCGGTGCGGTACCAGGCTAGTTGCGCATCGTACTGACGATCGAAGATCTCTCGCAGGAAAAACTTAGGTGATGCGCTTCGTGCGCTTTTCAGATCGCAAAGAATAGAAAGATGCGGGTTCCAAATATCTATCCGTGCCTTACATGGAGTTCCTTCCTGCTCCCAAAATATCGAAAGTTCTCGCTTCGACTTTTTAAAAATAGCTGGAAAGATATCGTGCTGACCAAGAGCCCGTGCCATTTGAAAAACCTGCTCAGCTGAATGCTCCCACAGAACTTGTCGATTTCCGGCAAGCTCGAGCACCGCATCCCACGCGGCACCTCGACGAGTAATTTGAGGAGTGACGTAAAAAGCAGAACTGAAAGTTTTAGTTTCCAGCACATAGTGGTGCCAGGCTCGGCCAAAAGCTTGTTCGTCGGTTGAGGGGAGCCGCTCCTCGGCATCTTCTGGATCGACAAACATCGACTTGAACGTTGCGGGACAGTCGTCCATCCATTTGAGAGAGCTAAAATTCAGAGAGGGATCTGCCACGTAGTCGGCGAACGGCATACCCTCAACGATCCTCGGTTCCATAGGGATCAAACTCTAATGTTAATTCAAATTTACCGCTGTGATTAAGGCGCATTCTAAAGAGTGGTACAGCATCCACAAGAAACTCGAGGTCTCCATCGTCACAAACATCAGTCCGACTACCGCCATGTATGAGCACCGGAGGTAATCCAACTGACAAGACACCGGGAGCAGCGCAGAGGAGAGCGGCGGCCTGGCTGATAGCGCCTTCGAGATAGCGAAAAACCGGGCCTCGCCACTTTCCTTCTTGTACACACTGGTACCACTCATAGACCTGCACATTATGTCGGGTCCGATCCCTTCAAGGACGCTGCAACTTCGGCAGCTGAGAGCTCGATCTGATTAGGATTCGCATCTACCTCCTTGCGCCATCTCGAGCCGGTCAACTCTACTGCCGCGACGATAGGCCTTAGAGCGCGGTCGAACTTATCTTGCTGTTCGGCGGTATTGAGATAACCGGACAGAAGCTTCATCTGAGTCAGCGCATCGGTGAGCCACTCGCGAAGCTCCTCGCTCACGTACACAGACTCTTCGACCTTCGTGGCGTAGTCTCGAGCGTGACTCAGCTCTGGAAGTGGCGCTTCCCCTGTCTCCAAATTCTTCGGTGCCTTAGTCATACGGTTCCTTTAAGTGACATAAACAAATTGACAGTTGGTAACATACTCGTGTACATTTAAAGTGTCAACATCTTTGTTAACATTATGAATGAAGAAATAGCCCCAATGAAAAAAGGATACATCGCAACTCTCATACGCGAGTGGTTCGCAGAGCGGCCGCACGCGAATCCGAGAGATCTCTACAAGCCTATGGGAATGAGCCGGCACAACTTCGCAGGCTCACAAAAAGAAGATCGGGAGATAGGCCCTCGGCTCTGGGCGAAGTGGAGGAAGGGGCTCGGAATGAGTAAGTCGGCCTTCTGGAAAAGGGCTCAGGAGTTCTACGATCCCTAGACTTTTTCAGTCTTGGCAAGTAGCGCAGCGCCACCGCCCTGGAGCACGGAGCCTAAAATATCATCCAAGCTGAAAGGGAAGTGGAGCCCGAAGAACCCTTGCGCAAAGTTCCAGATCGCAGGCCCTAACACGAGTATAAGCCCAGTCAGCGCCTTCTTCTTTTCTGCATTCATTTTGACCACCCCTTAAAAAGTGGGCCGTCCGTAAAACAGCCCACCCTGTCGTTTTTGTATCTGGAGAAATGCTTGAACAGTCCTAGAATATCCGACTCGCTCTCTCCGGGCGAGTACCATTGTCAAGATGCACCCACCGGGGAGTTCGCTTCGGATCCTCGAGCCAGAGACCAAAACGGCGGAGAAGGTCAGATCGAGTCTCAATCAAGTGATCAAGCTTGCCGTCAGGATCCCACAAATCAACAGCCCGTCCGAAAAGATGATAACTGCGCGGTGCGCCACCGGCACGATCGTTGACCGGAGGAGGTCTCCAGCCAGAAGTCACCGTCACGTGCGAAATCTTTAGAGCCTCGAGAAACGCATTCACCGTAAGGAGAAACCCCTTCGCGCTCTCTTGAATCTCTGGGGTTAGATAATCTCTAAATATCCTGTCCCGACCCATCCAGTACTGTGCTTCCGTAATCGCTGGCGTTGAGCCCGATGAGATCTCCGATTGTGTCATAGTCTGTTACCGTGGGGGTTAAAGAATCTTTCGGGACGATCATAAAGATAAACTCAGGAGAGGGTCCAGCGAAGGCCTTCAGCATCAGATCATTCATGAAACTTACGATGTTCTCCGCTTGTAGGGTGCTCATTAAGGATCCACCTCGATCATACGATGCTTTGACTCGCCGTAGAGTTCTCAGAAAAATCAAAGACGTTAACAGCAGGGTTAACGATATTTGCAACGGGATTCACTCCGCATACCGCTTACGGCCTTACCCCTAATGGCCGGACTCGTGGGTGCCACGGATGAATCGACCGTGTAACTACGGAGCTCGCAAAAGCTCCCCGCACCGAGAGGACTTTCATTCCGCAAGAAGAGGATACCAGGAGACAGAGACCCGCGCAGGAGGGGTTTTTTAAACGTCTCGAGACAACAGCTCGATCGAGAATCAGGGATAATCAAACAGGGGGGGCGGTTTCTGGGAATAGGGGGGTCGTAGTCAGAGGGGGAGATATATATACATATACCCCACCCCCTAAACCGGGGTACCCCCAGGGTCAAAATAAAAAAATAATAATATTACGCAGTTAGGCGCCGCTCGCGCTGACAAACATATATGATATTGTTTTAGAAATGAATGATATCAACCCCTTATCCCTGGTACGGGACGAGAATTATATAACTGGTGAACTAAGCTACCCTTATATTGCAGCTAACAAGTAGTCATCCAATGATTCCGGTAGGTTATTATATTGGATTCATGGCGATTCGATTCTGATTAGTGAGTTAGCGTGACCTATTCATGGTGAGTACTTCCCCACCCTCCCAATTCCCACACTTACCGCGCAATCCTTTCCTCTCGCCCATTCCAAATGTTCCATTCCTTCCCTGATTCTTAATCGAGGTGGATCCTTAAGCTGCTCCCAATCATCGAACTCAATCGACGTGCAGCGCTGTCCCACCGTGGGACACTATAGAATCTATATCGAGGTGGAGAACGGCCAACAATAAAACGCTGATATATTTATGGCTGTAGTCTCAAAATAATATCAAGAAACTTTCTCGAATGCCGATCATCTTACTTGCAAGAATGTTAACAGCTATGTTAACGTTGTGTTCACTGAGGAATTAACCTCATTACCTGGAGAATAGAAACATGGCACACGAAATAGAAGACAACAAAGCGTTCTTTACTGGGGAGCCAGCGTGGCACGGATTGGGCACGGTTCTAAAGGATGCACCGACCCTGCAAGATGCGTGGCACTTGGCATATCCGCACGAACTTTTCAAGCTAGAGACACAAGCATACACCACGGATGAAGCTGGCAACGTTCATACTGTTGGCTTGCCAGAGCATAGAGCAATCGTTCGCGACGATGGGAAGGTTCTGGGAGTTGTGGGACAGGGATTCGAAATAGTTCAACCGTGGGACGCTATGAAAGTGTTTGAGCCTCTCATGGAATCCGGACTGGTTGAGTTAGAAGCAGGCGGATCTTTGCGTGACGGAAAAAGAATGTGGGCGCTCGGTAAGGTGAAGGATTCGGAAGCTGAGGTGCTCAAGAACGATCTCGTATCTCAGTACTTTTTAATGGCCACCGGATTCGATGGCTCGCTGTCGCATACACTCATTCCAACCAATGTGCGGGCGGTTTGCAACAACACGGTACAAAGATCTATAAGTCAGAACGATTCTGGTGTTGGTTTCAAAATCCGCCACACCAAATCGATTCACGACAACATCGAACGTGCGACTCAACAAATCCATGCAGCGCATGAGCAGTTCAGGCAAGATGTTGAGGCCTATAGACACCTAGCCAAAAAGCAGGTCACTGATTCTCAGGTCTCAGAATACGTGACTGAGATCTTGGCGCCCAAAAAGATCGACGCGGATAAGGACGCTGAGATCTCAACTCGGAAAGAGAATCAGATCCGCTACGTGATCAACCTCGTGCACGATCAGCGTGAGAAAGAATTGATCCCGGCCATCAGCGGTACAGCGTGGCAGGCCTATAACGCAGTGACTCGGTACCTGACCCATGAATACGGCAACAGTCAGGATACTAGATTGAATGCTCAGTGGTTTGGAGAGTCAGCGACGATGAATCGACGGGCTCTCGATCTCGCGTGCTCGCTCTAACGAAGGAAGCTTCGATCCCATCGGTAACGGTGGGATCTTTGGTTCTGAGTCGTTTCGGAATCGTTTACGTTTAAACCTGGAGAATTATTTTATGACTACCGCATTCATTAACGCACTAAAAAGCAAAGCAACTAAGATCCAACAGTCTCGCAAAGACGATGAACCAATCACCGGCAAAACCTATGCGCTGACTGGCAACGATGGGAACTGTATCGCGGCCGGGAAATCGTGGGCCGAATCGGAGGTAAAAGATATCCCAGTGGTGCCACCACTTGAGACTGAAGAACCAATCATAGCCGAGGTACCAGAAACGGGTGAGTATTCCCGATTCAAGCAACAGGTGAATGAACTACTAGCCGAGATGGATATCGACGCCGCAGATCTCATGCTGCTCGCGGTCGATTGCCTACACAAGGCAACTTTTGGCGTGAATTGATCACTCCAGGTGATACCGACTCCGGCCCGGTTTGGTGGCCGGTTCTTTTTATTGGAGAATTTTATGCAGTACCTACCAAACGAAAGTGATTACAGAATCGAGTGTTTGCTTGCGCTCATTATTATCGCTCACGGATTAGTTGATTTATTTTTATAGAGGAATAGCTCCATGTACCAATACATATTACCAAAAAAGTTAACTGCACGACTAGAAGGGACCAGTTATCAACCAGATGCCGATGACTATCAACTTTTAAATGAAGCTATCGCCAACCTGCAAAGCAACGTCAGCACTCGCGCTGAACTACTCACTAGCTACGGCGATTTAATCCTGGAAGAAATGCAGCGCATTCTCTCACTCAAAGAGGGAGCCGGCGTGTTACACGATAGCTTAAACGTAATTGTATCAACTGAAGAGGAGGAATAGGCCATGAAAAAACGACAACCAACATCACAAGAATTAGCGCGTGAATTCCTCAGAAAACAGGTGATTCAAGCGTTGAAAGTAACTGTTGAATATATGTGTATCGAACACCCCTCACCCGAACAGCGCAAAGCTTTCGAGCGTGCGAAGTTCGAAGCAAGATTAGCAAAGCGACTCTCTGTTTAAAATCGGCATTGCGGGATCTGGATGCGCTCCCGATCCTGGAACGTCGATCGAAAGTTCGAATCTTTCATGCCTTGGGATCTCCCTGGGTAGGGTCGGCCGTTTGGCGTTCCGTTTTTGTTAACTTTAACTGGAGGTTTTTATGCGTGTTTTTATTTCATGCCTTGCGGCCGCTGCTTTGCTCGGTGCTACGCTATTCATTCAAGGGTGCACTATGACGGAGGGGTGGCAATTCTCCGTTGGTATTCATCCAGTGAATGGAGTTCAGGACACTAAAACACTGAACACTTCGAAGGGGAATTATGCATCGGACTGGAGGCCAAAAAAAGATGAACGGTAAGGAAGTTTGTACGGGTTTCTTCGCCGTGTGCGCCGTTGTTGGCTTTTGCGACCTAGCAGAGGTTTCAACGCGCTACTTATACGGCAAGTATGAAGCGGCTCGGGAAGTTCTCAGCAGTGAGGCAATGCCAACAGCAACGCCAACCATTAATGAGTCAGAGCATATCCCGGCCGGTGAACCATTCATTATGGAGGGTGAGAACGGAGAGGTCTATACAGTCAAGCCAAAGAAAAACAATCGTTAGGTTGTGGGATTCCCCAAACGGGGAATCCTAGAACCCTATGAAAATTTTACTCAGCATCCTTTGCATAGTGTACATTTCCGTACACCCGCCACCCGCACGCGCTGATCCGTGCATCCGGATCCGTGGTCCCACACTCTGCTATCTCAACACGCCGCACCTAGTATGCATGAATGGGTATCGCGCTGTGGTGAGATGCGAGCGAAGGGTACGGGGTAGTCTACTCACCTGGAAAAGTCGGGTTATATGCAAACGTCGAAGGATTCGCGGGGTATCGTCTGATTGGAGGATGTACCGATGCGACGTGCTGAAAATTTCGAAGTGGAAAAAGTTAATAAACTAACTAACTTAACCAGTGTTCAATAGGTTCTTGAGATTTCGAAATGTTGAAAGGCCATACAGAAATAAAGCCCAGAAAATTTTGGGCCAGCCCTACCCGAAAAGATCTTCACGGTCTTCAGCGATGCGAGTACAATCGATCTTCTACCCCTTCCCCAGTGGCGACGAAAAATATGGGCAGCAGTTTGGAAAGTGAAAACCCCCGAGAAAATCATAAGGTTTCTCGAGGGTCTCCGGTGGAACGTGTATACAGGGTCAACTTGGCAGTATCCCCTTAATTGTAGGTGGTTCGAATGGTAAGCAACTCGGCTCCTTTTAGCAAGATCAATCAACTTTTCCCCGCAAAGAAACCGCTGAGTGAACGTGAAGCTCTAATGGAGCTCATGTCCCTCGAAGAGGGGGTAACTTTTAGCTCAAATAAGCTTGCCGATCGCTTCGGTTGGACACGCGATAAGGTAAGAACCTTCTTACCAAAAGCTGCTGAAACTGGCCTTATAAAAATAACTAAAGTTATCAACGGCATACAAATTCAACACCCAGGTGACCCCCAGGTAGCCCCCAGGTTACACACATTTTTATATAATCTTGCCGTAGGCTTAGGGGTCAACGATCCCCAGCTTATCCCCAGCTTATCCCCACTTAATACCCAGGGGGCATCTGAAACAGCGTTCGCCGAAATCCTGACCACTTATAGATCTATAATAGATAAATCTATTATAGATAATAAAGC
>ERZ724505.231-NODE-231-length-38718-cov-140.571606_pt1 | contig 38718 bp, 49 predicted proteins | sample MGYA00376038_ERZ724505 | MGnify/ENA primary metagenome ERZ724505 (study PRJEB28724, sample SAMN07190884) | wastewater metagenome | isolation source: effluent of sewage treatment plant in Hong Hong | place: Hong Kong | collected 2016-03-17 ...
GCTGTGCCTTGCTCGATCATTTGCTCTGCTTTCCTGCAAGCGCCTTCATCGCGCGGTCGAAGTCGGTTGCTCGCATGTCGGCGATGCAGGCTATCTTGAAGTAGGCGAGGAATTTCTTGAGGTCGGAGCCGGAAGCTTCGATGTTGTCGCGGAGCTCCATGGCTTGTTCGTCGCTGATGAGAGCACCAGCGCTTGCCCTCTTGGCGTCGTCGTCCTCGTCTTCGGTGGCAATTCCGGTCAGCGTCAGCGTGACGTAGCGCTTGCCGTAGCTGATGGCGGAGCCCATCGCATGAACGGCTGTCTTGTTTCCGCTGGCGTCAGGCGGGAGCACGATGCTGGTTTCTTCCGAGTGTCCGGCCGCGTGCCCCATGACTCCGGTCACGGTGATTGCCGTTGCCGTGGTGCTGACGCGGTGCGAGATAGAGAACCCGTGCTTGGAGAAGAACGGGCGCAGCGTCTCGATGATATCCTCGTACCTGGCGTACTTCTTGGAGTTGTGTCCGGTGCCATGACGGACGGCGGCGGGAAGCTCTGACTGCAAGGCTGAGAACGCCGCGAGATATGCAGTCTTTGCCCTACGGCTGACAGCATCCTGTTGCATCTTGAACAGGCGTTCCATCTTGTCGATATCGCAGTTCGGGTCACGAGCCGCGCGCTCGATCATCGAGATCAACGCCGCGCTCTCGCTCTCGACAATGGCCGGAGCCTGCGCCTCTTGCACCTTCGCTACTGCTGTTGCTTCCGCCATGTCACCGCATCCCCGCCGCTATGATTGCCGCCACCAGAAACCCGCTCGTCAGTGCAAATACCGTGATCGCTGCAAGTGCTTCTCCCCGCCCTCGTCCGCCCATCCTGCCCGCCGCCGTTCCTGTCGCTCCATGAGCCAAGGCCCGACCTTGGCGATCACGCCCAACGCAACGAGAATGACGCCGAGAACCATGGCAAACTCGAAAGCCACATCGTTAGAACTCCACATCGCTGCACTCCACGAAATGCCAGTCACAAAACCAACGCAGAACAAGGCGAACGCAATACGGTCGGTCACTTGCACAACTCGCTCTCGATCTTGTCGAACAGCTCCTGCAGGGCCTTCAAGCCCTCTTCATGCGCGATCAGAAACGCCAACCTGCGAAGCTCCAGCACGTTTGACAGACACACGGTTGGAGTATTTACGTCCGGGTCGGTGTCCAGCTTCGCGGGCGGCTCTTTGGGCTTCGGCTTTTCGTCGCTCGCGTGCCGCCATCTTGGATGCTTCGTGATGTGCGACACTCCCGGCGGGGAGCGCCCGTTCCAGTTCTCCGATCCAGAAGGCATAGAGGCGCACCTGATGTTTGAGCTTCTTCGTGTTCTCTTTCTCGTGACGCACGATGTCGTAGAGGTTCTGGATGCGGTCCCTGTAGGCGTCTTCGACCGATAGGGGGTTGCGGATTTTAGTGACGCGACGCGACAGACATTGACGGAATACCATCAGGCGGCCTCACGCTGCCAAAGCACATGCACGGTCTCTGCGTGCTTGTCGGCGAACTCCGCCATCGCCTGAGCAAAGAGCGGAGTGCCCTTCGGGATTTCGCTGCGGGTGGCCTTCTTAGCGGCGTTGAAATCGCAGTAACGCTCAGAGAAGCTGCGCTCGTCGGTGACGAGATAGAGAGCATCGACGTCCCATCCGTCAGGCTGGCGTCGGTCGGCGCCAATGGCGGCGACGATGTCGACGTCGGCAACGCACGGCAGCGTCACGCCGTCGACCTGCAGCGGGTGCTCGTAAGTGAATGAAAAGGAGTGTTCCATTGGCGTCACCAGTTCCCGTCATAGCCAAGATCGCGATCAAGCTGCCTATGCGCCTCTTCACGCTGCTGTTGATCTGAGTATCGAGCTTCGCGGTTGCATTCGGCTTTGCCGCATGTGTCGAGCGGATCGCTCGCCCAATAGCGGCCAAGCTCTTCGCCGCAAAAAAAGCAGTGCCGCATTGGTGGTTGCTTCGTTGACTTATCCATTCTGCAATCTCCGCTTTTTGGTTCGCGGGACCCCGGCGAGGGTTGTTAGCCCCCGCCGGTCCCTCACATCCCCGGTCAATGTTCCTCGTGAGAGGCCCCCACTGGACCGGGGAGGAATTTCGAACCACCGAGGCCGCCGAACGGGAGACAGGGAATGAAGGCCCTGGGCGTGGGAGGAAGCGCCGCGTCAGCGCCTCGGTGATGCGCTTACAATACCGAACTGGTACGGCCATGCAAGAGGAAAAATACCGAAGCGGATTTTTTATCCACAGCCTGACGATTGGCGCTCGGTTGACACGCCTTGCGCTCGCCATGCCGCCCCGGTATTATGCTCCCCATGAAGCTGAAAGACTACCTTGAAAAGCATGATCTGAGCTGGTCGGAGTTCGGCGCCATCATCGGCGTAACGGACATCTCGGTCGGCCGCTACATCCGTGGCGACCGTCGTCCCGATTGGGCGGTTGTCGACCGCATCGCCAAGGCGACCAAGGGTGCCGTCACGGCGAACGATTGGGTGGAGTTTAAAAAAAACATCCCCCGCCGCCGAAAGGCTGAGCACCAACCTGCCGCGTAGTCGCGTCTAGGCCTCAGTACAGCGTCAGTAGTCCTTTGCGTAGCGCCCGGTATCGCATCGGGTGAGCGGACTTGTGCAGCCTTTTGCGTAGAAACCGAGGGAAATTGCAACATGGAAGAGATCGAAGGACGGCCATTCACCGACGTTCTCGGCGAATTGGAAAACGGCTACCTGCTGCGCGAGCTTACGGCCAAGGTTTACGAGGTCGTGAACGCTTCGCGCGAAACGCGCAAGCCGGGAGCGCTGAAGCTCTCAATCAAGATCAGCCCGACCGGCAAGGGCAGCGTCGAGCTTGACGCGAAGATCGACGCCACTGTGCCAGAGCATGACCGCCCGTCAACGACGTTCTTCGTGACGCCGGAAGGCACGCTCATGCGCAACGATCCCAATCAGCCGCGCCTGCCTCTGCGTGAGGTCGTCGACGAGCGCACGGGCGAACTCAAGACGGTGAGGGCATGATGGATACGACCAACGAAATCGAGACGGCCATCAACGCCGTCGCCTCGCGCGCTCCCGCTCACGATCTTCCTGACGGCGGCAAGCTTGTCATCGTCCCGGATGGCTACCGCGCCGAACGCGTCGATCCGGCGATGCCGCCGCGTGCCGTCCAGCACGTCACGATGCACGACAGCGAGAGCTTCGTCGCCTACGTCAACCGCTTCAAGACGGCGGCAACGCAGATTTTCGCCGAGCCGGGGTTCATTAGCAGCGGGCAGGCGAAGTTCACCGCTGTCATCGACTACCACGCTCCGGACAAGGCCGACCACGGCAAGCACGCGGCGACGTTCGCCCCCCGCTATTCGGAGCAGTGGCGGCGCTGGACGGCGATTTGTGCCGCTCCGCTGAAGCAGGCGGAATTCGCCGAATTCATTGAGGAAGTGCGCGCCGACATCGTCGAGCCTGACGCGGCCCGTCTGCTCGATATCGTGCGCACGTTCAAGGCGTCGAAGCGCGTCGAGTTCGACTCGCTCACCTACCAGCCGAACGGCGACGTGAAGCTCTGTTACGACGAGCGCACGGAGCAGAAGGGTTCGAGCGGCCCGCTCCCTGAGGTCATGCAGCTCGGCATTCCGGTCTACTTCCGAGGCTCGCCCTACAAGGTGCCGGTGATGGTCCGCTATCGGGTCACGAATGGCGCCGTCGTGTTCGCGCTCAAGATCGACCGCGCGGACATCATCGAAGACACGGCGTTTTCCGAGTTGACGAAGGCGGTCAGCGAAGCGGCGTCCATCGGCGTCTACCTCGGTCGTCGGTGACGAAGCACGCGACGGCTGGGCAACTGGCCGTCGCGTCACTCAATCGAGTTCGCGTCATGTGTGTTCAGTTGCGTAGCGCCCGGTCAGAGCCGGGCGGCAGGTGCCGCATGCTCGGGTGGCCTACCTAGAGCATGAGGGCTGTCCCGGTCAGCGCACCCACCTGCCGTCTCGCTGTGACCGCGTAGCACGACCCTTCTCCTCAGAAACTACCCCGGTCTCCCCAGGCCGGGGACTTTTCCAAAGGTGCTGCATGGCCTGGACTGACGAGCGCAGGGAATTGGTGGTCAAGCTCTGGAAAGAAGGGCTTAGCGCTTCGGTCGTTGCGCAGCGCGTCGGCGGCACCACGCGCAATGCCGTGATCGGCATTATTCACCGCATGGGCTTGTCCGGACGCTCCGCCGAGAACCGCATGAAGAGTCGGAAGAGAAAAATAGCGGCACAGGCTTCATATGCGAGAGGCCAGGAAAAGCGCAGAGCCCGCCTCGCAGAACTCAAAAGCAGGGAGCCTAAGCGCGAACGCTTCTTCGGAGACGTGCAATCCGTCGCTCCGCTTCCGCTCCCACTCGATACGGACATTGCCCGCGTCAGCTTCGCCGAACTCGAACCCGGCATGTGCAAATTCATCCCCGGTGATCCACGCGCCAGCGGACCCATGTTCTGCGGCTGCGCTGTCGTTCCCGGCCTCTCCTGGTGCGAAGCCCACGCCCGCCGCGTGTTCAACGCGCCTGCAGTTTCGTCCCGCGTCTCAGAGCCCACCAAGGAGCTTGAGCATGCCTAAGCGCTTCCACGTCGAGACAGCCCGCGAATTCCTCGCCCGCCGCCACCGCGAGCGCCTGGAGATCGCCCGCCACGTCATCGCCCACGAGCTGGACGCCATGCCGCCGCACATCATCCCGACGACGGAGACCCGTCACTATCCGCACGGCGCCGGCCAACCGACCTAATCCGACACGACCAGCAAAATGAAAACGCCGCCCCGGCGAAAAGGGCGGCGTCTCCGAAGTGGACAGTTGCAAGGATTAGAAAATGCCACAGCCCACAGAGAAAATCAACGACAATCACGCAAGCCCTAGCGTGTCTTTGCGCATTTCCCCCATAGCCCTGGGGATAACCGCCCCGCTTTTGTGGGGGAAAGACGCGCGCGAAACCGCTGCCGTCCTCCGCAGCGCTGCGAACCAGCTCGATGCCATCGCCGCCGAACTCGACGGGGGCGCAAAATGACTTCCTGCTCGCGCTGGATCGCCGTCTGCGTCGATATGTTCGACCACGACATTCTCGCCAAGGGGCCGTTTGATCGCCGCTCGGCGTGGCTCTGGCTCATCGCCAACGCCGCGTGGAAAGACCGCCGCGTAAACCACAAGGGCAAGCCGCTCGAATTGAAGCGCGGACAGGTGCTCGCCGGCCGCGCGCATCTGGCCGATGTTTGGGGCTGGGGAGAGAAGCAAGTCCGCAATTTTCTGGATTTGCTCCAGTCTGAAAACATGATCGAAAAGGGCCAGAGTGACGGCCACTATGCAAACGTCATAACCGTTTGCAATTACGACGTTTATCAAAACGCAGGCGGAAGCGAAAACCAGAGCAAGGGCCAGAGCGGGGCCAGTGCAGGGCCAGAGCGGGGCCAGACCTATACCAGTGATACCAATACTACCAGGGAAGAAAATAACAACCAACAGCACCTAGAACCTGCGCGCGCGAGTGCTGTTGTTGGTGCAATTGATTTCGCTGCGCTGAACGCCAAGCTGGCCCGTGCCGGCGGAGCCGCGATGCGGTCCACGGCTGTTTCGATCCACGACCCGTCGCCCATCGTCGGATGCCTGCAAGCCGGTGCCGATCTCGATCTCGACGTGATCCCGACAATCGAGCGGATCGCGGGGGCCAAGCCAGCCGGAAGTATTTCGGGCTGGAGCTATTTCGCCGGGGCTATCGCCAAGGCGGCGGCGGCACGCAAGGCCGGATCGGACGGCGTTGCCAAGCGCTCGCGCAAAATCTCGTTCGCCGAAGAATCCCGGCAAGCCGAAGAGTTCTGGGCTGCCCATAGGCCGGAAGGTGCCGAGACCAACAAAAACGTTCGGCTGCATGGCGAAACGCCATGGAAGGACGGGGCCCATGCGCACTGACGAAGCGCTCGCAGATCTTGGCGTGACGCTCAAGTCGCACGCCCAAGGCAAGCACCGGACGACGTGCCCGCAGTGCTCCGAACAGCGCAAGCGGCACAACCGGAAAAAAACATGCCTCGCCGTGTGGATCGAGGCGGAAAGCGTCAGCGCCTTTTGCATCCACTGCGGCTGGAAGGCTTTCAAATCGACGAAGGAACACCATGCGCCACACGCTCGATCAAATGCAGGCCGAATTGCTGGAAGAACGCCGTGGCATACCGGCGGAGATCGCGGCGGCAGCGGGCGTCGTGAGCCGGCAGGGGGCGATAGGCTTCGAGTTCCGGGACCGGGACCATGTGCGCTTCGTGAAGTGGCGCGGGGCTCAGAAGCGGTTCTGGATCGAGCCGTCCGGCGAGAAGCTGATGCTGTGGAACCTCGACGCCTTGCGCGAGGGGACGCCGGGGATGGTCATCATCACGGAAGGGGAGTTCGACGCCTTGGCGTGGATGGCGGCGGGGGCACACCACGTCGTCTCCGTTCCGAATGGAGCGCCAGGCCGCCCCGGTGAAGGGGACATCGACCCGAGCGCCGACGATGCGTTTTCGTATCTCTGGGATGGGCAGCACCTCATCCCGGAACTGCAAGGGGTGAAAAAGATCATGCTCGCCACCGATGGCGACAAACCCGGACGCATTCTCGCGGAAGAGCTGGCGATCCGGCTCGGGCGTGATCGCTGCTGGCTGGTCTCCTACCCGGACGGCTGCAAGGACACGAACGACGTGCTCGTGAAGTACGGCGTCGAAGGTGTCGGCGACCTGTTGGCGACCGCCCGCCCGCTCGTTCCCAACGAACTCGTCCCGATCACCGATCTCGTTCCGAATCCGCTCTCAACCCCGCACTCGACGGGATGGAGCGGCCTCGACCACAACCTAATGATCGTGCCGCCGGAACTCGTCATCATGACCGGCATGCCGAATGCCGGCAAGTCGCAGTTCGCATGGGCGCTTGGCGCAAACCTCGCCCGCGTGCATGGCTGGAAGGGCGCCATCATCCAGTTCGAGGATGGGGCGAACCGCCTACAAGAAACGCTCTACGCCTACGCCGATTGTTGGCGGAGCGGGCTGCCGTGCGATCCGCATTCGTGGCTGCGGCGCATGATCTACACGCCGCGCCCTGAGAACGACGACGACGTTGACGCCAGCCCGCGCACCATGCGCTGGGTGCTCGACCGCATCAAGGAAGCCGGCCAGCGTCACGGCTGCCGCTGGGTCATCATCGACCCGTGGAACGAGATCGAGCACGACTGGTCAAAGCAGTTCACCGAAACGCTCTACATCAGCCGCATGTTGAAGCTGCTGAAAGCCGCGAGCCGCAAGTACACGCTGGCGATCATCCTCGTTGCGCATCCGAAGTCCGCATCGACGGACAAGACCATCGACGAAGCCGACCTCAACGACGTTGCCGGCGGCATGGCCTGGAACGCCAAGGCAGACCACGGCCTCGTCATCGCCCGGCATCCCGTGGACCGCGATGTCGTTTACCTGAAGACGTGCAAGTCGCGGCATCAGCAGGTGATGGGCGTTCCCGGCATAAATCAGCTTCGCTTCAACGCCCGCCACGGCACCTATGAGTATGTCGGGAGGGGCATCTGATGAAGACGATCACGCTGTCCAAGGATCACGCATTCGTCCGCTACTTCACGGTCGATTGCCGCAAGGTGCGGGAGAAGGTCTGGCGCGTCAGGTGGCGCGATTTCTCGACGCAGAAGCAGGATGCCGAGTTCGAGACGGAGAGCGAGGCTCGCGCGTTTGCAGCGAAGCTCACAGCCCGCTTCAAGACGCCGCCCGTCACCATCACGGAAGACGAAGCCGGCGGCGGTTGCCTGGAGGAGCATGCCGACTACTGGGCAAAGGAACAGATCTATGTCGAGGTGCCGTTCTGATGCGTTCGACAGTCAAGCGTTTCGTTCTGTTCCTGTATGCGTGGCGTCTGATTCCGCTCCGCACGGCGCAACGTGCGATCAACGCTTTCGGAGTGAACGACGCATGACCATCTGGACCCTCTACCTCATCGTCATGACGGCGCACGGCGAGCGGGTGATGTACGCACCTACAGCCATGGATTGGCATCGATGCCGCCTGACGGAAATGCGCACGGCTGCGAGCATCCAGAAATTCTACGACGGCAACCTCATCATCGGTGCGGCCTGCATCAGGTCTGAGGCTATTGCATCTTGCAGCAAGGCGAGGGACTGCGCGTGAAGGGTGTTTCAAGCTTACGTTCTGCATCCGGCGAGGTCGAGAAAGTCACCCTGCCGTTGACGCGGCCGGCTTTGCGTTACCACGGCGGGAAATGGCGTCTCGCGCCTTGGATCATATCATATTTCCCGCCGCACCGCGTCTACGTAGAGCCGTTTGGAGGGGCCGGATCCGTGCTGCTGCGGAAGCCGCGTGCATATTCCGAGGTCTACAATGACCGCTGGCGGCGTGTGGTTGACGTGTTCACCGTGCTCCGCGATCCGGTGCAGGCTGCTGAACTCCGCCGGCGGTTAGAGCTAACGCCGTTCTCGCGGGACGAGTTCGAAGCGGCAGACGAGGAAACGCACGAGGCAGAGGCCGACATCATCGAGAGGGCGCGGCTCACCATCATCCGGTCATTCATGGGGCACGGATCCGAGAGCACGCGCGCCGATAGCTCAACCGGGTTCCGCTCCAACAGCAACCGCAACCACACGACGCCGGCGCACGATTGGGCGAACTGGCCCGCGGTAGTTCCTGCATACGTTGAGCGCCTTGCTGGCGTGGTCATAGAGAACCAGGACGCTGCGCTGGTCATGGAGCGCCATGACGGACCTGACACACTGCATTATTGCGACCCGCCTTACCCGCACTCGACGCGCACGCTGCGGCACGGATACGCATTTGAGATGACAGACGACGACCATTGCGACTTTGCCGATGCATTGTCGCGCTTGCAGGGAATGGTGGTCGTCTCCGGCTATCCTTGCGAACTTTACGACGGTCTGTTTTCGGGATGGCACCGCGTTGAGACAACGGCATTAGCTGACGGCGCTAGGAAGCGGACAGAGGTGCTGTGGCTGAACGAGCGTGCAGAGGAAGCGCTTGAGGCGTCAAGACTGCCGCTATTTGCACAACGGTCAGGTGACCGCACCGTAATCCCAACGTGAGCATGAACCCATGACCGGCATCCGCATCCCCCTCCCCAAAGGCACGAAGATCGAATCCGGGAGGATTAAACTCCCGGACAGGACTTTGAAGATGCCGAAGCCTCAGCAGTACGCGGCGAAGAACAAGAAGCGGTTTCAAGCTGTCGGCCTGCCCGCTGCAACGTCGAGAAAGTCAACCTAACGATGGAGATTGAATTGACCGATCACAAGCCGCTTCCGGTTGCCGGATACACGACGCAGAGCGACGACAAGATCGCACGTGCCAACGCGCTGAAGTTCGCCGAAGAGCGCTACCTGCGCATTCTCGACGAGATGTCGAAGGATGCCCCCGCGCTCATCGATCCGCGTTGCGTCGCGCGCGCTCGCACGCTCATGCAGGAGGCCAATATGTGGGGCGTCCGTGCGATCTTCCAGCCGACACGCATCAAGCTGCCTGAGGATGCGCCGTGAGCAATCTCTGGATCAACTTCCGCGTGCTCTACTGGCATTTGCAGATCGGCCCTGATCGTCCATGGGTGCGGATTGGCTTCAACGCATGGCGCTGGGAGCGTGGAGAACGGTCGCCGTGGGCAGAGCTTCACTGAAGACGCGCTGGCGCTACCCGCGCACGATGCCGCACCACACGCGCTGTTGGGTTCGTAGCGTGAGCGGCATCGAGTGCGAGGCCGTGAGGTCATGGAAGGTGCTGCGCAACGTTTGGACGCGAAATGGTGTGGATCGCGTCCATTGTTGGCGGCGGGACATCAAGGGCGGTGGCGACCTTTGGGTCATCGCATGGAAGCCACTTGAGCCGTCGAGAAAGTCAATCCGGAGTGCATGATGGGCTGGGCAGTCGGCTACGACGACAACTGGAAGCGCGATATCGGCTATGGCGTGCCGTCGATCTGCGACCATCCGGGTTGCGGCAAGCCGATCCATCGCGGCCTCGCCTATGTCTGCGGCGGTGAGCCCTACGGTGGTGACGACGGTTGCGGACTGCACTTTTGCGGCGACCACTTGTGGTTAGGCGCAAAGGGCAAGAGCCATCAGGTTTGCGACCGTTGCCGCAAGGGCAAAGACCCGTTCACCCCGACGCCCGACACTGCCGAATGGATGCGGCACAAGTTGCGCGACATGACGTGGAAGCCGTGGCGCGACGAATACCCGCAAGAGGTTGCAGAGATCAGAAAGCAGCTTCGCAAACGGTCAGGTGATCGCACCACGCCTCAACTGGCAGTCGGAGAACATGAACCATGACCCTCCTAACCGCCGTCATCGACAAGGCCCTAGACGAAGCTGCGATGATGGAACGCGGCTATGCCCTGATGAGTGTTCGAGCGTTGAAGCTGATGAAGACGAGACTGGAGAAGCTCGATGCCTACGAACGCGAACGCATCCACCGTGATCTTGCAGACCCGTCCCCAGGGCGAGAAGAGCGCGGAGGCCAACCTGGAGCGCCGGGGCATTCCCGCCTGCCGCCCGCGTGAGAGGATCGTGACCAGAGTGCATCGCAAGAACGGCAAGAGCGAGTGCATCGAGCGGGAGGTTGCGCTGCTGCCGACCTACGTGGTTGCGGCTCCTGCGAACGGCCACGCCCTGGACGTAGCGCTAGGCGACATGGCCATGCGCGAGCCGAGGAAGGACGTTCAGCGCGTGGTTGGATGGGCCTCGCCTGCCTCGATGCAGCACGTCATGGAGCGCCACGGCAAGGTGCAGGAGCGGGACACGACGACGCTTAAGCCAGGCACACTGGCGAAACTCGTGGACGGCCCGTTCCAAGGATTTCAGGTCCGCATTCAGGCCGTGCTTCCGTCCAAGGTCCGGGCTACAATCAACGGGATGCCGGTGACGATCCCGATTGAGCATGTGGAGGCGGTGTGAGAGAGCAAAAGCCATACGCTAATAGTTCTGAGGCTATGGCGTCTTCGGCCGTCTGCTGTGGGCTGCATAGCGAACGGCAGAACTTCAAGTCTCCGAAGGACTATCAGGAGTACCTGCAAAACATTGAGCGCATGTCGTATTCCCCATTTACAACGCAGCGCAAATCAGTTCAAATGCCGCGAAGTTCCTGAAAATACCGCCTTGCGTGAGAAGAGGGCCAAAGCCGATCCCCGAGTGAGGGAGAAAGCCCGCCCCGAGGTCCACCCATTATCTCGGGTGTCTGACCAGCACGGCGAAGCTCTGGCTAGAATTTCAGAGGCGGACGGACGAGGCTATGGCCCGTGACGTGGCGCAGATTGTGGGACTGGTCACGCTCTGGCGTGGTTGGGATTGGACCACGGTAGGCGTCCCGAAGCCGGGGTGGGAAGCGAGCGGTCCAGTCCTTTGAGCGGTGAGGAGAACCCGGAGTGGCTACCGGGCTGCCGCAAGGCTCCAATTCCGCGCGCAACCGCAAGCTGGGTTGCAATCATTTCCTAACGTGTCGGAGCCCGCAACGCCCTACCAGCGCGGGCTCCGTTTTACTCAGTGGGTGACGCAACGCCCACGCTTACAACTCAGGAACGCAGCACTTAACGCTGTACGCCACAAATCCAGTTCCCGCCGCCTTGCCTCCGACTCAGAGGCCGGCACTTGCCAGTCCGCGCCCATTAGATGCTGTCCAAGCAACGGGGCGGGTGGCGGGGCACTTCCTTGAGTTTCAATAGAGCACAAAATCTAGGCGCCAGTTCGACGGCTGCCTGAACGGGGAATAAATGGATCGCGGACGCCTCTTCACGCAGTCATTCCAGCTTCTGCCGGGCGACAACGAGAGCTTCGTGATCCGCTTGGATCGCTATTCCGATCCTGGCAGCATTCAAGGCGGAATCTACGGCTTCACGTCGGTGGACGACCTGCTGAAGTTTCTCGCCGACGAAGCGGAAGCGTTCAAGTCGCGCAAGCAGCCCGGCGCATGAACTGCCTCCCTCTCACGACCGCTCTCGGCCTGGCGATCATCTTCGCCTCGATTTTCTTCGGCGCTGCGAAGCTCATGCAGCTGCTCGTCCATATCGTTTTGTGAAGCGCCGTTTTGTTTCACGTTAAACGCATCTGCAACCCGTGCCCGCGTACTCAAATCCACGGAGCACATCCATGACCGCACTCGCAGAGCCCGGTGGCCTGATCGGCGCTTTCAAGCGTGCCGGAGACCGCATCTCCGCCGGCATCTCGAACCATGACGCATGGGCAATTCGCCTCGTCTTCTTCGCCGGCATCATCACCATTTTCCACAAGGCCGGCGTCGGCTCGCTGAAGCTGTCGGAGCTGCCTCCGTACAACGTCGCCTTCGCCGTGGCGCTCGGCGTCGCCGCCCTGCTCTACGAGATGAACGCGACCACCTACGCCCTGCGCAATTTCTGGAACGGCAAGGCGTTCTCCGCCTTCGGCTGGGCATTCGTGTGGCTGTGCGCCTTCGGCTACTCGATGAACCAGTGGGTGGGGGCCGCCTCCGAAAGCGAGGGCGGCAAGTCGAACGTCCACAAGGCCGCGTTCGTCGCCAGCCAGAACGCCGACGATGCCGTGAAGTCCGCCAAGAAGGAACTCGACCGCGTTCAGGGCCGTCTCGCCTGGATGGATACCGCCGTCAACGGCAAGCCGGTGCGCAATATCGAAGCCGTGGACGCCGATATCACCAACGCCATGGCGGACAAGCTCTACAAGGCGTCCAATTCGTGCATGGAGCGCAGCGGCAAGAAGCAGGCGACGTTCTGCGAAGCCCTCGGCGCGCTCAAGGCCGAAAAGGCGCTGGCATCCGAACTTGCCACCATCAAGGACGAGCTTCCCGCCGCTCAGAAGGACTACAAGGACGCGCTCGCCGCCAAGGGCAACACGAAGACCGAGATGAACGAGGCCCGCAACGATCTCGTGATCCTGACCAAGTATGTGGGTCTCAAGGAAGACGATGCCCGCACGCTGAACGCGCTCGGCTCGATCATTGCGATCTCGATCTTCCTGTCCGTCGCCACGATGCTGCGGGAGCTTGAGCACCTGCGCAACACGACCCCGCGCAAGCCTATCTTCCGTCTCGGGGCGGCGCTCACGGCGTTTCGCAATTGGCTCTGGGAAATCCTCACCGGCAAGCCTCTGACCAAGGTGGAGCGCACCACGATCATTCGTGATGCCCGCACAGTGGCCGAGATGGGCGCCTAACCTTGCTCGGCATTGGTCTTTCCATATGGCAGGACGTTTGGGGGCAGACCGGCGGTGGGGCTGACGGTGCGGCCTCGTCTGCCGCCGCATTGATGCTCGCATCTGAAGCGCAGGGGCTGGCGCTGGATTTCAGCGACAGCGCTTTCTTTGCGTCCTTGGGGCTCTACGGCTCGGCAAAGGTCAAGGACACCGGCACGCCAGCCAACAACTACGACAGCGAGCCGGGCGGTCTGCTGTCGTTCAGCGGCACGACGAAACTCACGCGGCAGGCAGATGGCGTCTATCGGTTCCAGCCGCACAACCTGTTCTTGAGCTCGGCCGCTCCAGCCACGCAGACGATCACGGTTGTCTCGGGTGCCTCCTACAAGGTCAGCATCACGGGTGCCGGTCAGATCGTGCTGTCGGGCGCTGGCTCGGCCACGGTGACGGCAGGCAGTCCGGCGACGTTCACGGCATCGACGGCATCGCTCGTTTGTACCGTCTCCGGTGGTCCAACAACGGCGCACGTCAGACGCACGCCCTGCGATGACACGTATCTCGTCGCTGGCGCGTCGGCCAAGTACGGACTGCCTTACGAGTGGAACGCCAGCGGCGTCTTGCAGGGCATCTTTGTTGAGCCGCAGGCGACGAATTTGTTACTTTACTCGACTACAATAGGTAATGCGGCTTGGCAGAAGTTAAACGTATCGACCGCGTCGGCGACAGGCTTGGACGGGGCGTCTAGTGCTACCGTTGTCACACCTACTGGCACGAGTAGTTTTCACTTCATCGCCGAGAATGCATTGACTGTAAGCGGAGGCACGGCGACGCACTCTGTTTATGCTAAGGCGAATGGTTACAAGAAGATCGCGTTGAAGGAGGGTACAGCATCGGGCGTCTATGCCTCGTTTGACTTGAGTAGTGGAACTGTTCTGGCCGCTACGGCTTCTGCTCCGTCAATTGTTGCAGTTGGGGCCGGATGGTATCGCCTAACAATGCGTGTTGACGCGAACACTACCCAGGGATTCCAAATAAATATCCTGGCTAGTGGGTATACAACAGGTGATCCGAACGGCTCGCAGTTTGTTGGCGACGGCGCATCAGGCGTATATTTGTGGGGCGCTCAGCTCGAACCCGGTTCCATCGCCACGTCTCCGATCATCACCTACGGGGCGCAGGTCACGAGGGCGGCGGAGGATATCTACCTAGACGCGTCTAAACTTCCTAGCATCGCGGCTGAGTATAGCACCATTACGGAGGTAGCATTTCAGCTGGCGACTTCTGTATCCAACAGCGTTCCCATCGCCACCAATGCGAGTGGCATCTACGGGGTGGGCAACGGATCGCTTCTCCGCTTTAGTTCTAGTGCTGTTGCGGAGGCAGGAGGAAACAATTCGGCCGTCCCCAAGGCCATTGTTCCGAGCCTTGCCAACGCCGAGATTATTCGCCTCGCCGCCAGCTTTCGCGACAGTGACAACAGGTGTTCCCTGACAGCTCGCGGTGCGAATGTATCGACGATGACAACGCTGGATTGGACCGGGGCACATAACCGGATGCAAATCGGTGCACTCAGCTCCAGCGGAGTGCATTCCCTCAACGGGTATCTGCGAAAGGTCATCGTGGTCCCTCGTTACGATGAGGCGTGGATTGTGAGCAAATCAGCATGATCATCGACGTATGCGCGCACGCGCCAAGCAAAGAGATTGCCCGCGCCTTCATGGCTGACGTGGGGATTGCGGAGGAGCGCGACGGCGTGCTCGTGCCGCTTATAGAAGCCCACATCGACGAGATCGGTCCGATCACGAAGACGCAGGCGACAGAGACGAGCCCCGCCGTCATGATTGAGGGCTGGCACGTCAACGTTCGCTACTACGGCTCTACCGCCGAAGCCGTGACGCAAGGACTGCCGCAGGCCGACGAGGCTGGCAACCTCCTGCCGCTGTTCGAGCGCACCCGCATTCTGCAACTCGTCTCGCAGCGCACGGGCGAGTCCATGTCCTGGAGCCAGAACGCTGCGCCGCTGCCTCCAGGATGCGTCAACTCAGACGGAGTGCGGCTGTTCGATTGCGGCGTGCTGTCGACTCCGTCGCGTGTGTGGGCCTGATCCCAATGACCACCACAAATCCCCTCCAGGGTAAGACGAAGAGCTAGAGAGAGTGAGATAGGCAATGAACAAGCCCAAGAAGCCCGCACCCAAGCCCATGCCCGGTAAGCCGAAGAGCAAATGAACGCCAGCCAGCTCCGCTCTAACGTCGTGATGGTCCTGAACTGGATTGGCCTGGCTCTCGCCGCCGTGGCGGGAGCCAAGTTCTTCGGCGTCGTCATCCCCATTCGTGGTGATGTCTCGCAGACGGCTCTCGTCGCAATTGCCTGCCTGTGTGCGAAATGACCCGCGATGAAGTCCTGACCCGCCTGGAATCCAACAAGGCGCTCGAAACACCCCGCGTCAGCATCCACGTTGACGCATCGAGCACCAAGACCCTGATCGTCTACGCAGGCCCCAAGAATGCCCGCAAGCAAGCTGCTCTCAAGTTCAACCCGACAGAAGCCGAAGTTGACCAAGCTATGAAGGACCTCGCATGAAGCGACCGATGCCCAAGCCCGGCAAGCACCGCGAGCCCGACGCTGACGAGCGCGGCGGAAAGTCCGACCGTGATGCCGACAACCGTAAGCCCAAGGGGAAGAAGTGATGTCCAAAGCCGACAAGATACTCATTGCCCGCGCCCTCGCCGCCTACATGTGGCCGGACCACTACCCGGAGGACATGAAGCCCAAAAGCGAGGCTGAGTTTGCAGAGCTTGGCCGCATCGCCAGCGATCTCGATAGCTGAGTAGCAACAGTAACGCGTCATGGCAGAAGACGAAAAGACCGTTGCAAATACAAAGAGCGGCAGAGATCGCAGTAATGCCAACCTTCGGATGTGGAAGAAAGGCGAGAGCGGTAACCCCACTGGTCGCCCCAAGAGCGCACGGCAGATCCTCGACGAAGAGTTTCTAAAGGCGCTCTGCGCTGACTTTAAGGCCGGCGGTGTGGAGGCCATCTCTAAGTGCCGCGAAGAGAAGCCCGACGTCTACCTCAACGTGATCGCAAAGGTTCTACCGAAGCAAGTCGATGTCAAAGCCGATGATTCCCTTGCCGACCTCGCGCAGGGACTACACGCGGTTGCTGACTTCCTTAGCGGCTTTGCAGCCGAAGAAGGCGGCGCCGATCATGCGGGGGTTGCTGCAAAGCGACCTGTTCTTCCTGCTGGTGTACGGTCTCAGGCGCACTGACGCAGATCGCGATTGGGTGTTCGACCGCTGCCGTGAAGTCCAGGCCGATCCCAACGACCGCTTGGACCTCTGGGCGCGTGGCCACTACAAGAGCACGATCATCACGCTTGCGCAGTCCGTCCGCGAGATACTGAACGACCCTGAAGTCACCATCGGCATCTTCAGCCACACGCGGCCGATTGCGAAAGCGTTCCTTCGCCAGATCAAGCGCGAGTTCGAGACTAACAAGCTCTTGCAGCAGTTGTTTCCCGACATCCTGTTCGCCAACCCTCAGGCCGAAAGCCCGAAGTGGAGCGAGGACGAGGGGTTGATGGTCAAGCGCAAGTCGAATCCGAAAGAGGCGACGGTCGAAGCCTGGGGGCTCGTCGACGGCCAGCCGACCTCGAAGCACTTCAAGCTGATGGTCTACGACGACGTTGTAACCCGCGAGAGCGTGACGACGCCCGACATGATTCAGAAGGTGACTGAGGCGTGGGAGCTGTCGCGCAACCTGGGTTCCGAGACGGCGAAGACGCGTTACATCGGCACACGCTACCACTTCAGCGATACCTATAAGGTCATCATGGATCGCGGCGTGAAGCCGAGACTGCACCCGGCAACGGTCGATGGAACGCCAGACGGCGAGCCGGTTCTACTGACGCGCGACAAGCTCGACGAGAAGTTCCGCGACATGGGGCCGTACACCTTCGGCTGCCAGATGCTCCAGAACCCGCGTTCAGACGAGACGCATGGATTCAAGTCGGACTGGTTGCGCCACTACCGCAAGATCAACCGCGTCGGCATGAACGTCTGCATTCTCGTCGATGCCGCCAACGGCAAGCGCAAACACAACGACTATACGTCGATGTTCGTTCTCGGGCTCAATTCCGATCAGAACATCTACGTTCTCGACATGCTGCGCGACAAGCTGGACCTCCGTCAGCGCGCGGATGCCTTGTTTGGGCTGCATCGGAAGTGGAAGCCGAACGACGTTGGCTATGAGCAGTACGGCATGATGGCGGACATTGCGCACATCCGCGAAGAGATGGAGACGCGCAACTACCGTTTCGCCGTTCGAGAGCTTGGCGGCGCGATGCCCAAGAACGACCGCATCAAGCGCCTGCTGCCACTCTACGCCCAAGGCCGAATCTACCTTCCTGAGAGCCTGTTCCGCACCGACTGGCAGGGCCGCGAGCACGATCTCGTCACGGTGTTCATCGAAGAAGAATACAAGCCGTTTCCGGTGATGCTCCACGACGACATGCTCGATTCAAAGTCGCGCCTGTTCGACCTCTACGAGGGGGGGCTTCCGTTCCCGATGGAGGTTGTCGACGATGATGACGATGCCCCGCGCGGCCGGCGCGATGAGCAAGGCTCCTGGATGGGAATGTGATGGATCACGACGAACGCGCATCGATCCTTGGGAAGTTGTTGGCGAACTGCCTCGAACGCTACGGCATCGAGGTCGAGAGAGCGCCAATCCCGTTCTCGCCCGGTCTGCGCCGCGCCACGAAGACTTGGCCGCTGCTGCCTGAGGACTATGACCTGACGAAAAAGGCAGCCCCCGCCAATATGCTGCCAATTGCCGAAGATGTCGCCGAGCAGATCATTCGATCCGTTGCCACGGCCCCCGTCAAGCGCATCGTCTGCGCCGAGTTGCCGAAGCTTCACGCCGCTCATCGCTCCCGCGTCGAAAACAACGGCCTCGTGACGTTTCTTGCCGCCGGCTACGACATGGCCAACGACACCGAAACCCTGAGAATGGATGTCGCCTACGATGTCGGGTGATCCGGCTTGAACGGAGATCAGCTTTACGGGCAGGACCGAACGTCTATCGGTGGCCGCCCGGCTGAACATACCCCGGAAGATCGCAGGGCCGTTCCTGTCGAGATCGCGCGCGGTGAGCAGCGCGACATCGTTCAGGAAGTCGCGCGCAACGTCTCGCAAGCGTTTCAGTTCGACCGGCACAACCGCGAAGATGCGGTTGTGGATCTCAAGTTCTTGGCCGGAGACCAATGGCCGGAGTATGCCCGCGCCGCGCGCGTCAACCGGCCGATGCTCACCATCAACCGCTTGCCGCAGTTTCTCCACCAGGTCACGAACTCGATCCGTCAAAATGCCCCGGTCTTGAAGGTTACGCCTGTTGGCGGCAAGCAAGACCCGAACATCTCGAAAATCTATGACGGCATCATCAATGACATCCAGTACCGCAGCAGCGCCAAGCACGTCTATGCAACAGCGGCCTACCACGCTGCGGCTTGCGGCATAGGGCACTGGCGTGTCATTACCAGATACGTCAACGATGAGACGTTCGACCAGGAACTGGCGCTAGAACTGATCCCGTACCCGCTGGCGGTCTATTGGGACCCTGCTGCAGTCAAGCCGGATCGGTCTGACGCAATGTGGTGCGTGGTTATCGACCTCGTGCCGCGCGAGACGTTCAAGCAAAAATATCCGGGCGCGCTCCAAGTCTCTGTATCTGAGCTTCGCGCCAACAATTTCGCATCCGGCCTGTTCTGGACGACGCAGGATTACATCCTCGTCGCCGAATACTGGTGCAAGCGCCCAATGGATCGAGCGCTGCTGGCGTTCCAGTCCGGCGCGACCATCGACGTTACCGGCCTTGGCATGGAGCAGCTGACACAGATTCAGATGCAGCACGGCCAGCCGATGGCCCAACGCATCGTCAAGTCTCACTTCGTCGAGCAGAGCGTCGTGACCGGCGCTGAGGTGCTGAGCGGCCCCGTGAAGTGGATGGGTCGGCATATCCCGATTATTCCCGTGGTCGGCGATGAAATCCCGCTGGAGCGAATTACCATTCGCCATGGGCTCATTCGGCACGCCCGCGACCCGCAACAGCTCTACAACTTCTATCGCTCTGCATCGGCTGAGGCGATTGCTTTGGCGCCGAAATCTCCGTGGCTCGTCACGGATGCGATGATTGCCAAGCACCGCAACGATTGGAACACCGCCAACACCGCCAACCGCCCCTACTTGCGCTATACACCAGACACTAATGCTCCGCAGGCAACGCCGTCGCGTGTTGCACCGCCCGCCGTTCCTGAGGCACTGTGGCGTGAGGGCGCCATGGCCTCGGAAGACCTCAAGGCAACAACTGGTATCTACGACGCTGCGCTTGGCGCACGCTCCAACGAGACGAGCGGCGTTGCCATTAAGCGCCGTGATGTCCAGGCCGATACGGCCAATTTCCACTACATGGACAACCTGACGCGCTCACTTGAGCACTCGGGCCGCATCCTCATCGACCTCATTCCGAAGGTCTATGACAACGAGCGCGTCGTTCGCATGATCGGCGACGACGGTGCCGAGAACTTCGCCCCTATCAATCAGGTGCTCTACGCTAACGGCGGTGAACCGGTGATGGTCAACGACCTCTCCGTTGGTCGCTATGACATCCGCGTCGTAATCGGCCCGAACTACGCGACGAAGCGGCTTGAGGCCGCCGAGGCGATGTCCGAGCTGATGCGCACCATGCCGCCTGAGGCAGCCATGGTGCTTGGCTATACAGCCGTAAAGAACATGGACATCCCCGACGCTGAGAACGTGGCGAACATGATCAAGAATATGATTCCGCCGCAGATCCTCGCCGATCCGAACACGCCGCCGCCCCCGCCGCCTGACCCGCTTGCCGACCCTGCTGTGCGCGCCGAGTTGGAGTTGAAACTTGCGCAGGCGCGCAAGAGTATGGCCGACGCCAACAAGACCGAGGTCGAGACGCTGGCGACGTTCGGCCAGATGATGGCGCCGCAGCCGGCGCCGCTTCCCGATCTTGGACTGTTGCAGGCGCAGCAGATGATGCCGCCCATGCCTACCATGCCGCCGCCGGCCAACGACCCCATGGCCGGATTTATGCCGAACGGTGGACCGCAAGGCCCCATGCCCCCCATGCAACCGGGAGCTCCAGAGCCGCCAATGGCGCCAATGGCAGGCGGTGCGCCTGGAATGCCGTTCCAGAATCCTTTGTTCCCGCCGGCCTAGCCGAGCGACACTTTGTAGAACGTGCGTATCGCCAATGGCGCCATTGGCGCATGGCGACGAAAAATCGTCGGTTCGGCCGACGCCATCCCAAGGACCATACAACATGACGACGACCGCCTCGCCAGCTCCCGCTGGCGCCACGCCTTCGCCTGCCTCGCAGATCATTCCGCAGCCCCCGGTGGTGAACGCTCCCGGAATTGCGGACAAGCTGCCTGTTCCTGCGTCCCCCGATGCCTCGCAGCCTAACGCTGCGCCTGCCAACCCGGCTGCGCCCGATGCCGCTCAGAACGCGGGCCCCCAAGATCAGATTGCCAAGGAACCCACTACACCCGAGGACAAGCCGAAGCCGCCGAGCCGGTTCCAGCAGAGGATCGATGATCTGACGCGACGGGCTCACGATGCTGAACGCACGGCTCGCCAGGCCATGAATGAAGCAAACGCCGCGAAAGCACGTCTTGCAGAGTTGGCCAAGCGTGTCGATCCCAACGACATCACCCAGGTCGAGGCCTTCCGCGTCCGCGAAGCGATCACGATGGATCGCGTCGAGAACGCGCAACTCGCGGCCCAAGGTCTGACGCAAGATAGAGACGCAGCGCTAGCTGAGGCCAACCGTGCCCGGCAGGATGCGTTCTTCTCGAACGTCTCCGAAGCCCGCGCCCGCATCCCTCACCTGGATATGTCGCTGCAACAGTTCAGCCGCTTCGACTGCAGCCATCCAATGGCTGATGTCCTCGCCACATCCGACCGTGCCGGCGAGCTCATCCACCACTTCATGAGCACGCCAGCGGGTCAAGAGCAGTATGTGCAGCTCAATTCGCTGCCCCCGCATCTCCTTGGCAGGCAGATCGCCCAAATCGAGGCTCGCATCACCGCGCAGCCAATGAAACGCATCTCGCAAGCTCCGGCTCCCGTTCAGACGGTTGCAGGCGCCCCCGGTGCCGCTGGGTTCGACCCGGCGACGGCCTCCAACGAGGATTACCGGAAGTGGCGCGCGTCGCAGTCCTGACGACGTGACCTGGCCTTGCACGGCCAAGGAACAGCAAGACAATGACGTCCACCAACACGCTGATTACTCCGAGCGTCATCGCCAAAGAGGCGCTGATGCAGCTCGAAAACAACCTCGTTATGGGCAATCTCGTCCATCGCGACTACAGCCGCGAGTTCGTCAAGGTCGGCTCGACCATCTCGGTTCGCAAGCCGGTCAAGTTCAAGGCGCAGGACGGCGCTACCCGCGTCAATCAGGACGTCGTGGAAGGTAGCGTTCCGGTCACGATGGACCAGCGCAAGCACGTCTCGTGGGCGTTCAACTCGAACGAGTTGACGCTGACCATCGACGAGTACAGCGAGCGCTACATCAAGCCGGCGATGATCGAGTTGTCGCAGACGGTCGAATCCTCGCTGATGGGGCTCTATGCTGCCACCGGCAATTGGGTCGGTACGCCGGGCACCACGCCGTCGACCTTCCTCGACATCGGCGCCGCCCGTCAGCGCCTCATCGAGAACGCCGTCCCGATGGGCGATGATCTCAACTGCGTTCTTAATCCGGCCGCGTCTTTGAAGGTCGCCAACGACCTGAAGACCGTGTTCGTGCAGGACAAGGTCAAGACGGCCCTGGAGCGCGTGCGTATTGGTCGTTACGCCGGCATGGAGACCTATGAGGCGCAGTCCGTGAAGGTCCACACGGTCGGCGCGCTCGGCGGCACGCCGCTGGTCAACGGCGCCAACCAGCACTCGAACGCGTTGCCCCAGGCGAATTCGCAGTCTCTCGTCATCGATGGAGCCACGATCAGCATTACCGGCTGGATCAAGGCCGGCGATGTGATCACCATCGCCAACGTGTACGCGGTCAACCCGCGCACCCGTGAAAACACGGGATCGCTGCGTACGTTCGTTGCCACTGCGGACGCGAACTCTGATGGTTCCGGCAACGTCACGCTGACGATCTCGCCGGCCATCGTCACGACTGGCGCCTATCAGAACGTGACCTCTGGTCCCGCCGACAATGCCGCGATTACCATCAAGACCGGCACTGCCGCCACCGGCTACGCCCAGAACCTCGCGTTCCACAAGAACGCCTTCGCGCTGGTCATGGCCGACCTCGACTTGCCGGACGGCGCGCCGTTCAAGGCCCGCGAGAGCTACAAGAACCTGAGCGTCCGCGTCATCAAGCAGTACGACATCGACACCGACGAGGACGTGATCCGTCTCGATATCCTCTACGGCGTCAAAGCGATCTATCCCGAGCTGGCTTGCCGCCTCTCGGGCTAACGGGGAACCGCATGGCAAACACGCTGTTGAACGGGCCGGGGGAAACTCCGGCCCAGAATGCCGAGAACGTCGGCAAAGACGGCCCCGGACGCTACGAAGCGTTTGGGTATCGTCTTGCGGAAGACGGCACCATCGAGGCGAAGGTGTTCGTTGTGGCCGTGACGCATGGGGCCTCATTGCCGGAGGGTTGGTTCGACCACCCGGACAAGTGCAAGCCTGTTCCGGATGCTGCAAAGCAGGCCCCGTCTCCTCTTGATGATGCGATCCAGGTTTCTGGAGGCATGGTCGATGGGGTCGAAGGGTTTGTGGCCGGTGACGTTGCAGCCGTAGCCCGCCGTGGTCGACCGCCCGGCTCGAAGAACAAGGCGAAACCTGATGCGGAGCCCGTTGAATGACGAGCGTCCGTGACATCTGCATCGAGGCGCTGAACGAACTGCAGTACTTCCCGGCTAATGAGACGCCGGCCGCCGCTGATGTGGAGACGGCGCGCGTTCGACTCAACCGCATGCTGCGCGGCTGGAAAGCAGATGGCGTCGATGTCGGGCTGACGGTCGATCTTGAGCTTGCCGACGACTTCCCCATGGGCGCCGAGCACGAGGAAGGCGTTATTGCTTTGCTCGCGAAGCGCGTGGCGCCCGCCTTCAACATCATGGCGTCGCAGGAAACGCAGGCGCGCGCGCTGGATGGCTGGCAGCGCATCCTTGCGACGTATGTCGTGACGCCTGATGCAAGCTTCGACAAAGCGCTTACTCGACTTCCGTCACGTCGCTGGCCGTATTCCGTTCCATCCTCGGAGACATCATGATGGCAGACAACTTCTCTGCAACGCACATGCCGTCCGCGAATGCGTTGCGACCAGTATCGTTCGGCACAGAAATCGAACGGACGCTTGGTGTAAAAGCAAACGCGACTGGAACATGCACCGTTGTCGACGGAACTGGTGCAACGCTGTCTCTTTTCCAGTTCGAGCAGGGTTACCCTGTCCGTGTCATCAAGTTCGTCGGCGGTGGCACGCTGACTGCCGGGCAGTTGGTATCTCTTTACTGAGATCATGGGCATCCAGCACATCCAACTCGCCAGCAAGGCCGCTTCATCCCGATACGGGCTGGAAGGCGCGGCGCAGTTGGTCAACTGTTACGCGGAGAAGCTGGAAGACGGTAAGCAGGCGTTCGCGACGTACTCGATTGACGGGCTCACGGCGTTCGCGACGTTTGCCGGCGAGGGTGGGGTCAGGGCTCTGCTCGCCATTGGGGCCACGCTCTACGGGGTGTCCGGGCGTTCTGTCGTGGCCTGCGATACCACCGGCACGGGCCGCGTCATCGGCGGGTTTGCGTTCGACGGGCACGTCACCATGGCCCGCAACCGCCGCCAGCCGGAGCCGCAAATCTGCATCGTCTGCGACGGTGGCGTTGCGATCATCTCGGGTGGCAGGCTCTACGAGGTCACGGACCCGGATTTGCCGCCGCCCAACAGTGTCGTCGAGATCGACGGATATTTCGTGTTTTTCTGCAACGATGGCCGGTTTTTCATCTCGCAGATCAACGACGGGTTCGTGATTGATGGGCTCGATTTCGCGACCGCTGAGGCCAATGCGGATGGTGGTGTCAGGGCTGCGGTGCGTGGGCGTGAGCTTGTACTGCTTGGGACGCGCTCCATCGAGTTCTGGACCAACAACGGGGATGCGGATTTTCCCTTCGGCCGGGTGCATTCCATCGATGTTGGATGCCTCTGCGGCGGGTCGGTGCAGACTGTCGAAGCCACGCTCTACTTCATCGCTCACGACGGTACGGTGCGGACGCTCAATGGCTATCAGCCGGCGCGCATTTCGGACCACACCATTGAGCGCCTGATTGCCGACGAGCCCGACAAGGCCGGCATTTCCTCGATGTCATGGCAGGAGCGCGGGCATTCGTTCTACGCGATCTCTGGCTCGACCTTTACCGCCGTGTTCGATGCCACCACGGGGCTTTGGCACAAGCGGCAGTCCTATCAGGTCAAGCGCTGGCGGGCCGATGCCTATGCGCTGTTCGATGGCCGGCATGTGTTCGGCGACTACGCCACGGGCAAGCTCTACCTGTCCAGCGCCGATGCAACCGATGAGGACGGGGCGCCCATTGTGTGCGTCAACCAGTGTCCGACCGTGCATGCCTTCCCGATGCGGGTTCGCTGGAATGCGCTCTATCTCGACATCATCCCGGCCACGATCCTGACGGGGGCTGCGACGGATGAGACCAGCACAAGCAAGCCGCGCATGGTCAAGATCATGGTGGCGTTCAGCCACGACGGTGGGCGCACGTTCGGCGGCGAGCAGATCGCGGACGCGGCAATTGTCGGTTCCCGCGTCGAGAGGGTAAGGCCGTTGCGCAGGCTTGGGCTTGTGCCTCAGGGCGGGCGGATCGTGCGGCTGTCGTGGATGGCCTCAGATGTGCGCGGTGTCGTGGCGATGAGCGCCGACACGGAGAACGTTGCCGCATGAAAAAACTCGTCATGCCGATTCCAACGGAGCCTCTGTCGCTCGACGGCGGCAAGACCATGAACCCGGTCTGGTACAGGTTTCTCGCCGACTGGACCCGCGCCTTGAACGCGCTGCTGTGAGGGACAACCGATGCCGTGGAATGCGCTCATGGATGACGCCGATGCGCAGCAGAGCGCCGTCAATCCGCTGTTTCTCGCGAACGGTAACGGCTCACACTGGTATCCCGATACCAAGCGCATCTGGCCGGTTCCGCAGTACATCCCGGACTCCATGTTCACGGATAACATTCGCGTCATGCCTCCGAACGAAACGGCGCGGCAAGGGCTCGGGTTCGACCGTATGGACCCATACGAGCGCGGTCAGGGCATGTGGGCTCCGCGTCCGTTTCCGACCGATGAGATAACGGAGAATCACCAATGAGCTTTTGGGACGATCTCACCGGCAAGACCTCGATCAAGTCGAACAACGAGGCCAGTGTCCGCGCACAAGGATACCTGACGCAGGGCCGAGACGACGCGACGAAGAATATCAACGACAGCGCGACCCAGGCGCAGGGCTACTGGTCGCCCTATGCGCAGTCCGGTCAGGCCGCGAATGCGCTCTACTCGAACGCCATCGGTCTCAACGGCCGTCCGGCGCAACAGGGTGTCATGGATACCTACGCCTCGGCCGATCCCTTCCGGCAGTTCAACGAGACGAACGCCAACAACGCGCTGTTCCGTGGCTACAACGCGCGCGGCATGATGGACAGCGGTGCGTCGAGGTTGGCGACGGCGCGGGCCAGCCTGGAGCGCGGCTCGCAGGACTGGAATGGCTGGCTCACCCGCTTGCAGGGGCAGCAGGGGCAGGGCGTCCAGGTCGCCGGCCAGCAGGCGGGGATTGCCCAGAGCACCGGGCAACAGCTCGCCGGGATCAATCAGGGCTATTACCAGAACCTCGCCAACAACACGCTCGGCGTCAACGCGGCGAACAACCAGGCGCGCATGGGCGGGGTGAACAATCTGCTCCAGGGTGCCGGTACGTTGTTCGGGTCTGCGATCTCGGCGTTTGCGCCCGGCGTCGGCGGCGCGAGCGCGGCTGGCAATATGGCCAAGATGTTCGGCGGCGGTGGCGGTGGTGGCTGGTCGTCGCCGGGGACTGCGGCCAACGGCGGTTGGTCAACGACCGTCAACCCGTCCGGATGGTGGGGACAGTAAGCCATGGCCGGTTTCAACGCGCTCTATGACGGTTCGGTGCCCAACGTCGGCCTTGCGCTGCAGCCGGTGCAGAACGCGCTTCTCGACTTCCGCGACCGTTCCGACAAGGCGGCGCTCATGGATCAGAAGCGTCAGATCGGCTCGCAAATCCAGGCCGGAAATTGGGATGAGGCCAGCCGTACAGCAGCCGGGTATGGCGATATTGACACCGCCATGGGCATCCGGAAGTTTCAGACGAGCGAACGGCAGGCCGATGCACAGGCGAAGATTGCCGATGTTAACTATCAGCAGCATCTAGCGCGCCTCAATGGTGGCGCGGCGCAGATGATCCTCGCCGAGAAAGACCCGGCGAAACAGCAGCAGATGTGGGGCGCGATCCGCTCACAGCACCCGCAGTTCGACGATACGCTTCAAAAGCACGGCATCAACCCGAACGATCACCTCGCCGGGGCGCAGTTCCTGATGGCGCAGGCGCGCGGCTATCGCGATCCGCTCGATGAGCAGGTGAAGCGGGCACAGCTTGCGCATTCTCAGGTTTCAACGGCTGCGGCTCAGGCGCAGCTTCAGCAGCCTCGCAGCCAAACGCCTGAATACAGGGCAAGCGTGGCCGCGAACTACGGGCTCACGAAGGGAACGCCGGAATACAATTCGTTCGTGCTCAATGGCACCTATGCGCCGAAGGACACCCTTATCCGCGCCAAGGATGGGGAGAAGATCGGCGTCCCGCAGTATGGGCCAGACGGCAAGGTTATCAGCGTCCAACAGGTGCTCGACAACGAGAAGACTCCGGCCGGCTATCGCTCGGTGCCGGGCGGTCTTGAGGCCATCCCCGGCGGTCCCGCCGACATCAAGCAGAACGAGAAGCGGCAGCAGGACTTTGCCGCGATGCAGAGCGTATCGTCGAGCATGGATCGGCTTGCCGCAGAGGCAAACCGTGTTCTGACGCATCCGGGGTTGAGCAGCAACTACGGCCTGTGGGGTGCGCTTCCCAACGTCCCCGGCACGCAGGCGGCCGACGCCGCCGCCCTCATTCACACGCTCAAGACGCAGAGCGCATTCTCGACGCTGCAGGATATGCGCAACTCGTCCAAGACTGGCGGTGCGCTCGGTGCTGTGTCCGACAAGGAAGGCGCCATGTTGCAGGAGGCGATTGCCGCCCTCGACAAGAGCCAATCCATCCAGCAGGTGCAGGAGAACCTGAAGCGCATCATTGCCTTTACGCAGTCGTCAAAACAGCGGCTAACCGATGTCTACAATGACCACTGGAACAGAGGCGGAGCGGCATCGAAGGCCCCGGCATCGGCGGCGCCGCCAGCCCCAACAAAGCCGCCGCATCAGATGAGCAATGACGAACTGCTGCAATCGCTCGGGATCAGCAAATGACCGACTTTGCTCTGCTCATGGAGGCCGATAAGCGTGGCATCCTCCCAGCCGACAAAAAGGCGATGCTAACGGAGGCGCAGACGCGCGGCCTTGCCCCAAGCGGGATCAACTTCGATCGCCACGTCGATGCGGTGCGCTCCGATGTCGGCAAGCTTGAAGGTCCGGCCCGCGAGCGCGCTTTGAAGGATTGGGCTGACCACTTCGTCGCCAAGGAGAATGCGCAAGGTGGCGTTGGGATGGGCGTCGACAATACCGTCAGAACGCTGGCGCGGGGGACTTTTGTGGGGCCGTTCCTCGATGAACTTTCGGCCGGGACGGCGGCTGCGCAGCACGCTCTCGGTCTTGGCGGTGCGCCGTATGACGAGGCGCTGGCTTATCAGCGCGCGAGAGACCGCTACGTCGATGAGAAGCACCCGGTTGCCTCGACGGTCGGTCGTCTTGCGACGGGCGTTGCTGGCGGCGTCGGCGCACTCCGGGCGACGGGCGGGGCGGTAACAACGGCCGCGAAGGCGGCTGTCGCCGGTCCTGTTGCAGCAGTAACGCCCGCCGCCACTGTCGCGGGCCGCGTCGCTCAAGGCGCCGGAATTGGTGCTGGCTACGGTGCAGTCGGCGGGTTCGGTGATGCCGAGGGAGGAGCCGGGGCGCGGCTTGAAGGAGCCGTGCGCGGCGCAGGAGTGGGCTTGGCGCTCGGTGGCGGCATTGGCGTGGCCGGGGAGGGCGTGCGCCAAGTCATGCGAGCCCGCGCCAATATGGGGCGTCCTGGGGCTTACGGTACGATTGCCGATGATCTGGAGCACGGCGTCGATATGCTGGCAGATCAGATCGCGACGGGTCCGTCTCGCGCCACGGTCGCAGGAAACCGCCGCACGCTCGATATTCTCGGCGAAGAGATGGAGCGGGCCGGCGGAGACGTTGGCCGGGCGCAGACGGCGACCATCAATCGCATCGTCACGGAGCAGGGTGTCACTCCACAAACGGCGCAGGCGCAAATCCGTCGCTTGAGCCAAGTGCATGAGGGGTCTGACCTCATGCTGGGCGAGTACCCGTCCGTTGCTGCGTCAGATACGGCCCAACGGCTCCGCCAGCCCGGCAACGTCGATCTCGACGAGCTCGGCCGCGTCCAGAATTCGACGACCCAGGCCACGCTCGACTACCTCGCCAACAACGGCAACGCGCAATCGGCGCAGAACGCCCGCAACGCCATCGCCTTGAGGCAGGAGCAGCTTGGTCCGTCCATGGAACGGACGCTCGGCGAGATCGGCCCCCAGGTGCAGACTGGCCCACGCACAGCGCGGCCGTCGACAATCGAGGACGCCGCGCAGACGATCGAGAACGCCCGCCAGCTTGCCAGCCAAGAGTACCGCAACGCCTATGCGGCGCAGACCAATAACGGGGCGCTGGTGAACTGGCTGCCGCGCCTGATGCATCGTTATGACCAGATGGCGGGTGCTCGCTCCGGAGAATATGCCGACGCCATGCGGCGTGCCGCTGGCCAGTTCGTCTTGGAGCTTCCCGGCGGACAGCGGACCTACATGCAGACACTGCAGCAGCTTCAGGATGCTCGCGGGGCTTTGCGCGGTCAAATGAGCGGCTATGCTCGCGAAGGCCGCGACGACCTCGCCCGCGTCGTGCGCCCGCTGTATGACCAGATCACGCGCCTGATGGAACATGCCAACCCGACGTGGGGCATCGCCAACCGTCGATGGGCCGATATGCGGCTCGACATGATCGGGCAGGAGCTTGGAGACACGTTCGCCGGCAGGGCAGGTCCGCGCTTCCGCGAGCAGATGGCGGAGTTCCATAACCTCGCTCCGCAGGCTCAGGACATCGTGCGGATTCATTTCCTGCAACAGCAACTCGACAAGCTTGCCAATCTTGGGGATGCGCACGCGATCTCCAAGCTATTCGCCAATGACCACAGCCGGAACATGATCCGATCCTTGTTCGGAGACGAGGCTGTGGTGCAGTTCACGCGCGCCGTTCGGGATCAGAAGGTCGCGGAAGCCACGCAGCGCGGGACTGCGAACTCGGCAACGCATCGTCGTGGTGTGGCGCAGAAGCAAAGGGACGCCGACACCGGGCTTATGGCTGCCGTCGAGAACGCCAACGCAAGCGGCATCCGGGCGTGGCTCATGGACCGTGCGACCCAGCTCCTAACCGAAAACCGCAACCGCCCCATGGCGGACATCCTGACGACGCCGATCAGCGATACCGCGCGCGTGTCGCAGCACATTCACAACATGCGGCAGCAGCAGAACCGGCTTCGCTCCTACGATGTTCCGTCGCCCTACACGCTGCCGACTGCCGGCGCGTCTTCCGAGTGGCTAGGTGAGCAGATCGCGCCCCGCAACGCACTGTTCGGCCGCTAAGCTTTCCGCATCACGGCATAACCGTTCTCGGTTGCCGTTTGTGTCCACCCGTGGCGCTCATAGAACCGGATCGCGCCTGAGTTCGCCGGATCGACCTTGAGAGAATTGGCGCCGCGCCTTTCGGCTTCCGCGAGCAGGTCCGCCCCGATCCCGCGTCCCCTGGCGTCCTTCGTGACCATGAGTTGGTTGATGTGGATGGCGTCTCCCCGCTGCGACAGGATGCAATAGGCGAGCGGTTTCGCATCCCACAGAGCGAAGCTCAGTTCCCATTTGCGCGGTGCGTCACGAAGGAAGTTCTCCGCTGTCCACGGGCTCACGTCGGCGCTGACGGCGACATACTCGGCAATGTGCCGGGCAATGTGGTCGAGCGACAAATTCTGAAGGTCCAGCGTGCGCGTCATCAATACCCCCAACGAGCAAGAAAGCACGCATCATGGCCGAACCCGGTGTTGATCCGCAAGCCCTGCCTTCCTTGGACGGACTGAGCTTCGAGGACATCGTCCGCGCCGTCGAGGGCATCCACACCCGGATCACGCCGCCCGCCCGCTCGCCGGACGACTCCATGCGGTTGGTCAACCGCCGGTTTGCCCCGATGTCGAACGAAACCGTTGCGGGCATTCCGAGCCGTGACCTCGTTCCGGCACAGCCGACCCGTGGTGAGCGCGCCATGAATGCGCTCATGGATTACGGCCCGCTCCCGGCCAAGATGGCGACCAACGTACTGCTGCAGCCGGTTCATGCCGGCGAGGCCGTTGGCGAGGCGCTAAACGACCCCAGCATTCCCAACGTCACGAATGCCGGCATGCAGACCGCCATGGCGCTGTTCCAGCCGGCGAAAGCTCTGAAGATTCTTGGCGCTGGCTACGGTGCCGCCGCGCTGAAGGACGCCGGGGCCAATCCAGCGGATTGGGTCAACCCGTCGCCGGCATTCGCCGCTCCCAAGAAAAAATCCGCCGCTCCCGAGGTTCCCGACCTCCCCGGACTGACGCCGGAACAGAATTCGGAATACAAGCAGGCGCGGCAGCGCATCGATGCGGGCGAGTTCGACAGCGGGGCGGCCCGGCGCTCGCTCGAAGACACGCGCCGCCGCCTTGAGGGGCTATCTGACGAGTTCGTCAAGGGCAACGCCGATCTGGAGCGGCAGGCCAAGGCGCGCAAGCAGCAGAGCGACCAAGCGGAATACGATGCTGCCGTTGCCAGGGCGGAAGCGGCCAAGAACGCCGAACTGGCTAAGGGTGGCAGGAGGTTCAACGAGACGGCCATTGGCCAGCTTTACGATAAGACGGGGATCATGACGCCGGGTCTGCTTGCGGCGGGCGTCGGCGGCATGTCGCGGGCGGCAACGGGCGGGGGAACATTCGCCAAGGACTACGGCATCCCCATCGCGCTTGGGGCTGGCACGGGCATCACGGCGGCGAACTACCCCAAGGCGCATGACGTTATTTTCGCGCCGGCCGCCAACCCCGAGAAGGCCGCGTACAACGCCCTAGCGCGCGAGCTTCCGCCGACGCATCCGCGCAAGGCCGAATGGCAGGCCTATGCCGACAGGCAGCCTGACGACAACCCTGTCATGACGCAGGCGTCGAAGGAGTTTTACGACCCGGCCAAGCTCATTGAGCGGTCAGGTTTGGGGCTCATCGAGGGTGTCGTCGGTGGGCCGCTTGGCGCTGATGCGGTGCGGATACTTGGTAAGGCGCCCGCCGCAATGGGCAGCGGAGTACGAAGCTCGGGCGGTCTTGTCGGCGATGCTGTGGAGGGGGCCGGCACGCTTGGCGGTAGATTCAAGACGGGGCAGAACAGGGCTATGGGGGAGGCCTACTCCGCCGAAGCTACCGCCGCTGAAGCTGCTGCCGACGCTGCATCCGCTCGCGTGCTTCGCGACCAAGCGCTTGAGACTGAGCAACAAGCTGCTCTAGCGTTAAATGGGAATAGGGGCCAAGTCGCTGCGCCACCGGATGCACCGTCTCAGCCGCAGGGAGGTCAATCGCCTCAGTCCGCAACTTCGCCCAATCAGGTGACATCGATTAATCCTCCGTCCACGGGGAGCATTATTGCTCCGGCAACCGGAGGAAATCAAGCCCTCGATTTGCGGGGATTCGGACAGGAGCTTGGGCGCGCTCTGGCAGAGGCTCACGTCCGAGGCGCGCAGGAATTTGGCGACGCCGTGCGGTCTGTGGGAACGGCGGTGCGTGAGTTGGCCGAGGCAGGAAAGATCAGCCAGGGGGAGTTCGCCGCGCTCCGCGAAGACCTGACGCGCCAGATCGAGGCGATCAAGAGCCAGCCCCCGCGCGGTGGCAATTTCCCTCCGCCTCGTAATGCGCCCGGTCCAGGCCCCTATATCGAGGGCGGGTCGCAGCCCTACGCCCGTGCCGTCATCGACGACATGATTAAGCGCGGCGATCCGCTCGGCCCGAAGCAGGGAGCAGAGGTCATGCGCCGGATCAATGCTGCGGTTCCTCCCGGCGTCACGCCGACGAAGGCAGCCGATGTCCGCGCACGCCTATCGAACACCATCGACGAGATTGGCCCCCGGCCGACTGCCCAACAGTGGGACGACCTGAAGGCCCGTGTGCCCGAAGGAACGGATACGCTTGGCAACAAGAAGATGTTCGCCCTGCCGTTCGCCGTTGGCGGCGCGTCCGGCATGAACGCCCTCTTTGCCGATAGCGCCGACGCTGCACCATCCCCGCGCAACGCGCTTCTCTCCGATCCCAGCCTTGGCCCCGGCCCGCGTCTCGCTCCCGCCGAGCCCTACCACCATTCCCACGATCAGCCGCGCCGCCGTGACGGCACGTTCAAGTAAGCGCGCTTCCAACACAATCAGGAACTGACCACAGATGCTCGATTCCGTCGCTATCTGGCCTGTCGGCTTGCGCGTGCTCGATGTCAACGGCAAGCCGGTCACGGATGCCCGGCTGAAATTCTTCGATGCGGGCACCTCGACGCCGCGCGTCGTCTATGCAGATGCGGCGCTGTCGGTTCCGCTCGGGGCCGTGATCTACACCGATGCGGGCGGCTACCCCGTCACGGGTTCCGGTTCGACGACGAAAACCAGCATCTATACCGGGACTGGCGCTTACAAGCTCCGCATTACGACCTCTGCGGACGTGGATATCGTCGCGCCGATTGACAACATCTCAGGTGCGCTCGATACGACGGCGCTGCTTGCTGGGGCGGGCACGTTCGCACGGACGGTCATCTCTAAATCCGATGCCGCCTATACCATCGACGCCACGCAATCCGGTGCGGTCTATCAAAGCAACCCGACGAGCGGAACGCAGACCGCAACGCTGCCCTCTGCCATTACGGCCGGGAACTCGTTTGCCTGCACCATACGCCACAACGGTACGCTGAACGCAGTCAAGATCGCCAGCGTTTCCAATCAGCCGATCTATCTTCCGGGTGGCACGACGACGGCAGGCTTCGTGCTTACCGCCTATGGGCATTCGGTTGATCTCGTCTGCGACGGAGCGGGCTGGACGGTAGTCCAGGAGACGCCGCCGCTGATCGGGGGAACCAAGGGTTTTGTCGATATCGTTTCGCGGCTCACGTCCCCACCGTCGACGCCCAATCCCGGCGCTCGCTACATCCTCACCGGGACACCCACCGGCGATTGGCTTGGTCGCACGGCAGGCGACATTGCGGAATCGACCGGGCAAGGCGGCTGGACCTTCTACACCCCGCCCACCAACTGCGGTTGGTGCGCCTACATCAGGGGCGAAACGATACTGACACAGTTCAGGTCGTCCGCGTGGGTCGATCTCAACAACATCACAGCACCGAACACGAGCACGCTGCGGCGCATGATCGTGTCGCATACGGCGGCGTCTGGAACCTCTGGCGGCGCCACGTCGGCCCTCGCTTATGTCGCCCGCACTCTCAACACGGTCGATGAAAACAGCATAACGATCGCCAACGGCGCCAGCGCCGACGCGTCGCTGGCCTCCAACCAGATCACGCTTCCGGCCGGCAAGTATCTCGTCGTCTACGCCGCCAACGTCTTCAACGTCAACGCAGGCTTGTCGTCGTTCCACTCCACGACGACGGCAACGGAAATCATCTCCAACAATGGTTTTTCTGCCAACGCCACCGCCGACACGAACATCCACATCGGCATGGGGGTTCTGTCGCTCGCCGCGACCGAGACGTTCGAGCTTCGGACCAAGACCAACGACACGCATGCTTCTGGCCTCGGCCGCGCCAATGCTCTGGCGGGCGTCACCGAGCGGCACGCGACTGTAACCATCATCGATCTGTCATCGCTGCAGGGCCCGCAGGGCACCGTTGGCCCACAGGGCAACGCAGGGCCTGGCTATCTTGCCACGAGCACGACAAGCCTGACCATCGGCATCGGCCCCAAGACGCTGACGACGCAAACGGGGCTCGCTTACGCGGCTGGCGCGACGGTCAAAATCGTAAGCTCTGCCGATGCCACCAAGTGGATGGTTGGCGTCTGCACCAGCTATTCGGGATCGACGCTTGTCGTCAACGTCACGAACACCAACGGCAGCGGCACGTTAGCAAGCTGGAACATCACGCTTGGTGGTGAGCAGGGCGCGGCCGGGTCTGCTGGAGGAACGGGTGCCAGCGGGCCGGTCTTCATTGATTACACGTTCGACCCGTCGAGCACGACGGCGGCAGACCCCGGCGCGGGCAAGGTGCGCGCGAGCGTGGCGACGTTCGCGGGGTCGTTCAACCTCTACATGAGCGAGACGGACCGGCTCGGTAACGGGTTGGCGACGTTCCTGCAGTCATGGGACGACAGCACGAACCCCACGACCAAGGGCGTTCTTGTGCTTGTGGACACGACGACGCCGAGCAACCGCACGTACCTCAATATCGCAGGAGCGATCACCGACAACGGGACATTCGATACGATCCCGGTGACGTATAAGAGCGGTGCGACATCGCTCGGTTCGGTCAATCTCAGCATTGGGTTTGCGCCGGCTGGCGACAAGGGTGCGGATGGAGCGGGCACGTTCTCCAGCCTCACGCCGGGCGCTGGTGCCACGTCGAACACCGCCGCTGCCGCTCCCGGCTCCGCCATCACGACCACAGGCACGATCAGTGCAGCACAGCTCGTCAATGCGCAAACCGGAACGACCTACACCGTCGTTGATGGCGACCGCGCCAAACTGTTGACTCTGAGCAATGCCAGTGCGGTTGCCGTGACGCTACCGCAAGCCAACGCCACGGACACATTCGTTTCCGGATGGTTCGTCGATGTGGCGAACATCGGTGCCGGGTCTGTCACGATCACGCCGACGACGAGCACAATTAACGGCGCTGCGTCTCTGGTCATTCCGCAGGGTCGGGGCTGCCGCATCACGTCGGACGGTGCGAACTACCAGATCAGCAATAAGCCGCTGGTCGCAGGGGCAGACTACGCCGCGCCGAGCGTAGCAACCGCCTTCACCGCTCAGCAGAACGCAACCCCATCGGCCCTGACGAGCGGCACGGCCTGGGACGTGGCCGCGAAGCAGAATGCGACGGCCAACGTCAACGGTAGCACCTTCACCGTCGCCAATCCGTCGAATGCCGTTGCGGGCGGCTTTTACACGCTGTTCGTGACCTACGCGACGAGCAACACGCTGGGCTGGGGGACGGCCTACAAGGGTGTCGCATCAATCAGCCCGAGCGCGACCGCTGGCAAGTTCGACAACTTCGTGTTCCGCTACGACGGCACGAATATGCACTGTGTCGGCTACCGTCTGGATACGGGGGCCTGATGTTTGCTATCGGCGCTGTCGCGGCGGCGATCACCCCTGCCTCTGGCACGGTCACGCGAACCTTCGTCGGCTACACGTCGGCGGGCATCCAGGGATCGCCCTACTCGGCGTCAGCGGTCAACATCGGCACGGCGGCGGCCAATCGCTATGTCGTCGTCGCGGTGTGCGCGTCGAACGATGCGCTAGCAACGGGCAGCGTCACGGTCGCGGGAACGGCTTGCACGCGCGTTGCGGCCATCACCGGCTCCGGCCGTCCGTGCGCTCTGTTCGTGACAAACTCGCCTATTACCACGGGCACCACGGCAACGGTGGTCATCACGATTGGCGCTACGGCGGACATTGATTTTGCCATCTACACGCTGCAGGGCGCGGCCACGCCTACCAGCCCGAGCACGGCAACCGACAACACGTCTCCGCTGTCGCAGGCAATCACTATCCCAGCGGGCGGCGTCGCCATCGGTGTAGCCAACGTATTTACCGCCTCGACTTGGACCGGACTGACCAAGGATGCGGACGGAACGTCGGCCAACTTCAAGGGCACGGTTGCGTCGAAAATCACGAGCGGAGCAACAACAGTCACAGCGTCAGGAAGCGGCGGCGACAGCGCCTTGTGCGTGGCCGCCTGGGGTCCATAAGGAACGGATATGGTCAAGACCTACACGCTGCCGAATGGGGATGTGAAGCACCACGGCGACCCGGTTATTCTGGAAGATGTGCAGTACGGCCCGAACTGGCTGGAGATCGCCACGCCGGGAGAGTTGGACGCGCATGGGATCGCCGTTACTGATGTGCTGCCATCGGCTCCCGTGGTCGATTTGGAGCGCTTGAAATCGACGCTCGCCAATGATGTCCAGATCGCATTCGACGCTGAGTGCGCGAAGTACGTGACGCCAGGTTGGGCGATGCGCGATGTTTACCGCGTGCAACTCGACGCCGCATTCCGGTGCGTCGCCGCGTTCAAGACGAAGCAGCCATTGCCAACGCATCCGTCTCTCGCCTCTCTTGTCGGCATTCTGGCGGCCGATGAATTGGGCGTCGCCAATATCATCATGACAAGAAATGAGCAGTGCGAAGCCGCTATTTCGACGCTGAATGCAAAGCGATTGATCGCGAAAGATGCTATTCTGAAAGCACAAAACGAAGCGAGTGCGCGTCAGGCAGCCAATGTGATCTGGTGAAGCGATGAACGCACTCTTCGGCCCGAGCACGTCCGACATCTACGACCTCTACGACAAGCGCAGACGGGATCAGGAGGCAATGTCGCTTCTCCCCGGCGATGCCGAGGGCTTCCACCCTTTGTTGCCTCAGATGACGGCGCAGAGCCAGGGGTTGAGCCCGGAACAGTACGCATCGGCGACGCAGGGCAACGGCGTGGGCGTGTTCGGGAAGCTGCTTGGCGGGCTTGGCCTGGACGCTGAGGGCCATCGCGCGTCTCAGCCGTGGGGCAATGCCCTGATGCAGACGGCGGGCACGCTGGTTGATCCTGTGGGCACGGCGGGGCATTTCGTCGGCGGCGTGGATCAGTCGTTCCAAGACCTCGACCGTCTTCTCCAACACCCGAGCCATGATCCCGAGTGGGGCCGGGAGATCGCGCGACCCGCGTTCGATATTACGAGCACGGTTGCCATGGGCGGCGGGGCAGTTCCGAAGCAGGCAGGAACGGCGGGGACGTTCGGGGGACGGCTGGCGAAGACGGCAGACCATGCGCAGCTCGCCCGCGCCGAAGAGATGGCAGGCCGTGGCGTTCCGAGAGAGCAGATCTGGAATGATACCGGATGGTTCAAGGGTGTCGATGGTAAGTGGCGGTTCGAGATCGATGATAGCGGTGTTCGCAGGGCGCAGAAGGAAGGCGCCTTGCGGGATGTGCTGCCGCATCCTGATCTATATGCGGCATACCCGCCTCTTGGCGATGTACCCGTTTCGACGGTTTCAAGTTTCGGCGAATACACAGCGGCTTATCATCCATCCGCCAATGGCGGTAACGGAGCCATCTCATATGCCCCATTTCGGTCGTGGGTGAACGGCGGAGCACCGTCTGTACTTCTGCATGAGGGGCAGCATGGGGTACAGCTGGCAGAGGGATTCGCTCAGGGCGGCAATGGTCTATCGACCCTTGGTCTAGACCGTGAGACATCGAGGAAGATATACGCCGACGCGCTCCGGAAAGCATCAAGCGGGCGTGAGTATCCAACGATTGCCGAACGGGAAGCGGCAGCAGAAGCAGCGGCGATGGAAGCCTACAAGCGGCAGGCAGGCGAAGTTGAGGCCCGCACGGTCCAGAAGCGCATGGACATGACTCCTAAGCAGCGTGCAGCCCGTCCCCCGTGGCTCGACTACGACGTTCCAGAAGCGCAGCAGATCGTGAGGTTCGGCAACGGCCCCAACGCTCTCTTCTCCAACTCCAAGGAAGCCTCTGCCCCCGGCATCATGGCTGGGGCCGGTAGGGAGGCCCCGCGCGTCGAGCTCCACGGCAGGAAGCTGCACTCTGGTAAGATCGTCGGTGACGACGTGACGCCTGAAGCGCAGGCGCTATGGCGGAAGCGGAGTCCCGGCGAATTCTTCTCCAACAAGTCGGAACTCCCCGGCATCGTAGCCTATCACGGGAGCCCGCATGACTTCGACAGGTTCGACTTCAGCAAGATTGGCACTGGTGAAGGGGCGCAAGCATACGGCCACGGCGGTTATTTCGCTGATAATGAGGCGGTGGCAAGTTCATACAAGGGGGTTGGTCCTCGACAAGCATGGTCGTCTCTTGATCCCCCAACCACCCCCGGCCACATGTACCAAGTCCGCATCAACGCGGACCCTGCGCACTTCCTGGATTTGGATAAGTCGCTGTCTCAGCAGAGCGATGTCGTAA
>ERZ724505.236-NODE-236-length-38373-cov-13.835691_pt1 | contig 38373 bp, 53 predicted proteins | sample MGYA00376038_ERZ724505 | MGnify/ENA primary metagenome ERZ724505 (study PRJEB28724, sample SAMN07190884) | wastewater metagenome | isolation source: effluent of sewage treatment plant in Hong Hong | place: Hong Kong | collected 2016-03-17 ...
TCCTTGCCAGCGATCACGATCTGATCGCGGCGGCGATCCTTCTCGTCCTTCAACAGGTCTTCGGCCATCTTGCAGTTCTTCTGCAACAGGGTGTCCAGCATGTCGGCGGTCTTGCTGGCCAAGTCGATGGGCTGCACCTGGGCCAGCATCTGCGCCTTCGCGCTCTTGAGTGCTTCGCGGCCGGCCTTCATGGCCTTGATCTGGGCGTCGAGGTTCACGAAGTCCTCGTCGGTCTTCGGCTCGCGGATCAGGCGATTGGCCAGGAAGTCGCGCAGGCGGTCCTCGAACACCTTGAAGTTGTCCTGCAGCGACAGCTGCCCCGTGACCTGGATGACCGGCGCGGGCAGGGCCTCAACCGGGTCGGCGACAGCCTGTGGCGCTGCGGGGGCCGGCGGGGCATAGTTGGCCAGATCCTCGTGGAACTGGCGCCAGCCGGCGCGGATGCGGTCGAACCAGTCGGTGTCCGGCTCGACCCAAACGTGGTGCGTGTTCTCGCGCGTGCCGTCCGACACCGTGAACAGCAGGCGATCGGCGCCGGTCACCATCAGCACCTGTTGGCACTGCGGCATGTGTTCTTCCGGCACCTTGCCGGCCAGCACGATCGGCCGGTTGTCCTGGTTGATGCTCTTGCACTCCCAGGCGGTTTCGTCGAGCATGTCCACGCCGTCGCAAGATGCGCTCAGGCGGCCGATCGACACGGTTGCCGGGTAGAAGCCATCGACCCCTGCGAACTCAACGGCGAACGGCCGCGCCAGTGCTTCGATCTCGTGGCCCTTGTCGAGCACGTTGTCCTGCAGCCACTGGCTGAACTCCTTGGGCAGGCCGGTGTGCTTCATGTGCAGCAGTTCGGTGCGCTTCGTCTTCTTGGACAGGCCCAGCATCGCGGCGGCCTCGCTGGCGCCGTCGTGCTCAAGGCGGAAGGCATCCCATTCGGGACTGCCTTGCACCAGCTGGTGAACGATTCTTTCCATGATGATCCTCGGTTGGTGGTGGAACTCAGGCACGCAGGGCGGCCAGGCATTCGTCGTAGCAGGCCTCCTCGGCCCGGCGCTCGTCATCGCTTCGCGTCAGCGTGTTGGCGAGATCCATGACGGTGTTGAGCGCGTCCTCGTCCTTCGCGGCGCGCATCTGCTCCATGACCTGGGCGCTGGACATCTGCGCCGGCGCCCCCGCGGTCTGGGCCGGAGTCGTGGCCAGAGCACGGATCGTGACCTCCTGCTCCGGGCTCAATGGCGTCTTCGGGTTGGCCGAGTTGACCTTGGCGATCACGTCACCCGGCTTGGTGCCCTTGGCGATCACCTTCTTCCAGGTCGCCAGATTCGCGTCGAACGCATCCTGGGCGTAGTAGGTGGGGTCCGGTCGCTTGCCGCCATCTGTGCCGGCGCCTTCGTCGTGCGCGGCGTCCTGCCCTTCCTTGCGGGACAGGTGCTCGCGCAGCTTCTCGTCCATGTCCTCCAGATCCTGCGTGAAGCAGTCGCTGGCGGCCGTGACGTTGAGGACCATGGCCAGCATGGCCCGCTTGTTGGCCATCTTGAGAATGGTGTTCGCCAGATCAGCCGGCTCGGTGCGGACCTGCAGCACGGTGAACTCCTTCTTGCGCTGCTTGTCGTAGCCCCTGTACTGGCGGCGCAGTGCCTCCGGGGTCGCGTCGAACTCGGACTGGTAGGCCTTGCGCCACTTGTACTTGGCCTCACCGCTGGACGCCTCGCCCATGCCAGAGCCAAGGGTCAGGCCGGACACCTGATGCGTGCCGGTGCAAACAGACCGGTAGCGCACGACGTCGGCCGTCGACATATCGACGACCTCGTAGGACTGCGCGATGCGAAACACCATGCACAGCACTTCGGCGCCGTTCTTGTAGAGCGTCGGCTTGTCGGTGCCCGGGATCTTCCCGTAGTGCACATCGGGCTTCATGACCGTGTGCATCACTTCCTGCACGAGGGATATGTGCTGGATGATCTCGGCCAGGGCCATGCGGCCCGAGGCCTGCGTGGAGGCCAGCGCGCCGCCGGCTGGGCGCATTTCGACTATTGCGTTCATTGGGTCCTTTCAAGGGTTGGGAGAGGGGAGGGGTCCGGCACGCGCGGCCGGCGGGAAACTTCGGTGTTGGCGCGGGCCAGGGCCTCGCGGGCCTTGCGCTCACGCGCACGGGTGTCGCGCAGGTCATCGACCCACAGCAGCAATGCGGTGGCGATACCGGCCAGCAGCGCCAAGGTCAGGGCGATGTGCACGACCAGTTGGATGGCTTCGTCGCTCATGGCTGAACCGCCACGCGCATCGTGGGGCGGCCGCGCTTCGTGAAGCACTGGACCACCCCGTTGCCGGCCTCGCGCCAGGCTGCTTGCACACCGCACACCAGCTGGGCTGCGTGCTCGAAGCGGCGCCGAGCCTCGGCCGCGCGCTGGGCGTCCTCGATGTCGCGGGCCTGCTGGACCTCGGTGGAGTGGTCGTCAATGTGGACCCCGTCGAGGTAGGGGCCCAGCACGGCCAGCGCGCCGGCCATCGCGGCGGCCAGGAGGAGGGTGCGGGCCATCACGTCGAAAACCCCGTAGGCGCCACGGCGCTGACAACGGCGTTGGGCAGCAGGTAGGGAACACCTTCGTCACCGGCCCACTGGATGGCCTCGACGCGCGCCTCATCCTCCATCCGGTAACGGCCGATGCCGGTGTCCCACGGCTCCCAGAAGCCACCCATGTCTTTGTTCCACCAGAACATCACGGCAAAGTGGCCGGCCATGCCCTTGGTCACGGTGACGAACTTCCCGCGGTAGGTGCGCAGGTCGGCGCTGGTGACCGTTGCGCCCGGCGTGGTTGCGGCGCTCACTTGCGCGCCTCCAGCATGGCGTCGGCCAATTCGTAGGCGCGCAACGCAATTGCCTCAACGTCGCCCGAGTCCCAAGTGAATGCGCCTATGTCGTGGGCGTAGTTGTGTCCGACACACTGCATTGCCACCGGCAGCGCCTGCGCGGCAAAGTAGTCGCGCAATGACATGCCCGACAACAGGCGCACAACCTCCTCCACGGTGCGAGGAGCAAACGTCTGATGGTCCCAGTCGGCGACCGGGAACGCTGGCCCGCCGTCGTGCGCGGCGCTCATCCCAGCGCCCCCAGCAACCACGCCGGCACGCGCAGTTCTTCGGCCATGGCCTGATCGGCCTCGCGCTGGCGCAGCGGGTCGGCCAGCTTGGCCGCCAGGAACTCCGCGTCGATCTGGCGCGGGTCTTCGGCCTGCTCAGGCCTGGGTGGGGTTTCCATGGGCTACTCCTTCCCGCGGGATGCGGGCTGGAGTAACTCTACCGAATGCGGTATTGCATGTCAACCGAATTCGGTATCCCTCAATGTGCTCCCAGTTCCACCGGGGGAATTAAGCTGTTCCCCAGGGAATCAATCATCAAGTCGAATGCCGCGGCTACGCTGCATCTTCTCCGCCTGTCGCCGCTTGGTTTCCGCCATGCGATCGGCCATGGCGTCGCGGCGGGCTCCGATGGCAACCGCTCGTCCAGCCCTGGCGCCAGCAACTGCCATGGCTCGACCTTGAATAGGCGCGCCAGCTTGTCCAGGATGTCAATCCCGACGCTGGTCCTTTGCTCCTTCAATCGGGTCGCGCTACCCGGGCCAACCTTGGCTTCCTTCGCCAACCTGGTCAAGTTCTCTCCGCCGTAGCGCCGCCGCATCAGCGCCGAGACGTTTTCCCAGAGCTGCTTTCGGGTGTTGGTGTCCGACATCCGAATACGGTACTGGAGTTTGCCTACCGAATGCGGTTGACTGTGCATACCGAATGCGGTAGATTCTGCGGCCATGAACACGTCCATCCCTCCCGTATCAGCCGTCAAAGAGGCCCTCGAAAAGCTGTCGCACGCTGGCGTGCAGGAGCTTGCGAGAGCTTCCGATGTTCCGTTCACCACGATCTGGAAGATCCGCGACGGCACGACCGTCAACCCTGGGATGGAAACCGTCCGCAAGTTCTGGGCGCACATCCCGGCCACCACTGTGGCGTCCTGAGCGATGGCCGACGACATCACCGAGTTCGCCCGGTCGGCGAACAGCGACATCTTCGGCAAGCTGGACGCCGAGTTGCCGCCGGTCCGGGTCAATGCCGACACGCTGGCCGACGTGCACCGGGCCGCGCACGACGCCGGGATGAACGTGACCGAGTGGCTGCGCACGCAGCTGTATGTGACGCTCTACGGGGTTGACCATGTGCTGAGTCTGACCGAGCAGCGCCTGCGGCGCGTCATCGGAAATGCAAAGCAAATGCCTCCCGTTGTGGACCGGGGGGTGTCGTGATAACCGAGTCCCCCTTCAACTGGCGCGGCCGGCCGTCGATCTTCACGGCGCCCGACCCTGCCAAGAGCCGGCAGCAGCAGTCGAGCGAACGCGCCTGGGAGTCCGGTGCGCAGCCGGCCCACCGCGGCAGGGAGTTGGCCGGCAACGGGCTGGCCCAGCGCCTCGAATTGGATGTGGACGCGATGGTCCGCATGCGCCGGGAGGGCTACGAGTGGCGAGAGATCGCCAGCCGGTTCGATGTGTCGGTCAACACCTGCCGGGACCGGGTGCAGAGCATCGCGCCGGAGTTGCTGCCGATGCGTACGCCGCGTGAACCAGGGCCACGCAATCAGATCGTGCTGCGCACCAAGGCCGACGCTGTGAAGACGGCGCGCATTAAAGGCACAGGGGTGGCAGCGTGAACTACACCGACTTCCTGCGGCAGAAGATCAAGTTGGCCAGCTTCAAAGGCTTCGATGTGCCCATGGAGCAGATCAATCCGGCGCTCAAGCCACATACCCGTGACATCGTGAAGTGGGCCGTGCAGGGCGGCAACCGCGCCATCTTCGCCAGCTTCGGCCTGCACAAGACGGCCACGCAGTTGGAAATCATGCGCCAGATCGGCCAGCACCGGCCCGGCCTGCGTTTGCTGTGCATGCCGCTGGGCGTGCGCGCCGAGTTCTTCCGCGAGGCCACGCAGCGGTTCACAGGCGAATGCGCCATGGACCTGCGGTTCATTCGCACCGACGCGGAAATCGGCGACGAGCGCACGGTCTACATGACCAATTACGAGAGCATTCGAGAGGGCAAGTTGAACCCGGGCCAGTTCCGGGCAACCAGCCTGGACGAGGCGAGCGTCTTGCGCAGCTACGGCAGCAAGACCTATCAGGAATTTCTGCCCGCGTTCGCGCCCGTCGAGTTCAAGTTTGTCGCAACGGCAACGCCATCGCCCAATCGCTTCAAGGAGTTGATCCACTACGCCGGCTACCTGGGGATCATGGACACGGGCCAGGCGCTCACAAGGTTCTTCCAGCGCGACAGCGAGAAGGCCGGCAACCTCACGCTGTACCCGCACAAGGAAGAGGAATTCTGGCTGTGGGTGGCTTCGTGGGCCGTCTTCATTCAGCGCCCGAGCGACCTGGGCCATGACGACACTGGCTACATCCTGCCTGAGCTCAATGTCCGCTACCACGAAGTGCCCAGCGACTACGCCGCAGCCGGCGAAGAGAAGAACGGGCAGGGCCTGCTGATTCCCGATGTGGCCATGGGCTTGTCGGCTGCGGCAACGGAGAAGCGCGACAGCATGGATGCGCGGGTGGCCGTCGTGGCTGACCTGGTTGCACAGGATCCGGCCGACCACTTCATTGTGTGGCACGACCTCGAAGACGAGCGCCACGCCATCCAGAAGGCAATACCTGATGCGGTGAGTGTGTGGGGTAGCCAGGACCTGGAAGAGCGCGAGCGGCGCATCGCCGGATTCAGTGATGGCAAGTCGCGCATCCTGTCTACAAAACCCATCATCGCCGGCAGCGGCTGCAACCTGCAGCGGCATTGCCATCGCCAGGTGTTCGCCGGCATTGGCTTCAAGTTCAACGACTTTATTCAGTCGATTCACCGGGTGCACCGCTTCGGCCAGACGCGCCCGGTGCGCATCGACATCGTCCACACAGAAAGCGAGCGCGAAGTCCTTCGCACGCTGCAGACCAAGTGGGACCAACACAACCAAATGAGCAACAAGATGACCGACATCATTCGCAAGTTCGGGCTGAACGAATTGGCCATGCACGAAACGCTGGCCAGGTCGATCGGGGTCAAGCGCCTGGAAGTCAAGGGCGACCTGTTTTCTGTGGCGAACAACGATTGCGTCGAGGAAGCAAAGCTGCAGCCCGACAACTCGGTCGACCAGATCATCACGTCGATCCCGTTCGCAAACCACTACGAATACACGCCGAGCTACAACGATTTCGGCCACACGCAGGACAACGCGCACTTCTGGGCGCAGATGGACTTCCTGACGCCTGAGCTGCTGCGCATCTTGAAGCCGGGCCGCATCTACTGCTGCCACGTCAAGGACCGGATCAACTTCGGCAACGTGACCGGCGCCGGCATCCCCACGGTTAGCCCGTTCCACGCAGAAGCCCTGTTTCACGGCATCAAACACGGCTTCGACTACATGGGGATGATCACGGTAGTCACCGATGTGGTCCGGGAGAACAACCAGACTTACCGCCTGGGCTACACGGAGATGTGCAAGGACGGCACCAAGATGGGTGTCGGCTCGCCTGAGTACATCCTGCTGTTCCACAAGCCGCAGTCAGACCGCAGCCGCGGATATTCGGACAACCCGGTCAACAAGTCCAAGGCCGACTACTCGCTCGCACGCTGGCAAGTCGATGCGCACGCGTTCTGGCGATCCAGCGGCGACCGCATGTTGAGCGCCGAAGAGATGGCCAGCTACGGCCCAGCCAAGCTGGCCAAGATGTTCACGGATTACAGCCTCAAGAACGTCTACGACTACGAGTTCCACGTCAGGATCGGCGAAGAACTGCTGGAGCGCCAAGCGCTGCCATCGACCTTCATGTCGCTGGCGCCAGGCAGTCACTGCGCGGACGTGTGGCATGACGTGGTACGCATGCTGACCTTGAATGGCGACCAGTCGGCCAGGGCCGTCGAGAAGCACGTATGCCCCCTGCAGTTCGACATCGTTGACCGGCTGATCGAACGGTACTCCAAGCCCGGCGAGCGCATCTATGACCCGTTCTGCGGCCTGGGCACGGTTCCCTACCGGGCGATCCTCAAGGGCCGCACCGGAGGCGGCTCCGAACTGAGCGCCGCCTACTTCCTTGACCAGGTGCACTACCTGCGCGCGGCAGAGCGCGAAATGAGCATGCCAAGCCTGTTCGATTTCGAGCAACCACAGACGGCGGAAGAATGAACGACGCCGAGCTCACTCAATCCTCCTTGATGGAGGTGCTTCATTACGACCCAAATACCGGGGTCTTCACTTGGCGCGTTTCCTCGGCCCGCCGGATCAAGGTTGGTGATGTTGCCGGGCGTCAGATCACTGGGGGGTACTGGCGCATTCACATTCGAGGCAAGGGCTACCCGGCGCATCACGTTGCATGGCTGTACGTCTTTGGTGTTTGGCCAAAGGACAAGCTGGACCACATCAATCAGTGCCGACTGGACAACCGGATTGAAAACCTGCGTGAGGCGGATGGCTCATTGAACCGCCAAAACACGACTCTCCAGCGTAACAACACGTCTGGATTCAAGGGGGTTTCCAGGCGCAGATCCGCCAAGCGGTGGCACGCCGAAATCATGGTCAACAAGCGCGCGATTCGCCTTGGTTGGTTTGACACACCAGAGGAGGCAAGCAGGGCGTATCTGGACGCAAAGCGACGCCTCCATCCGTTCTACGTCGAAGGCCAGGGGGTCCGCCGTGACTGATGCTGAATTGGAATGCCACATCGCCGACCTGGGCCGCCTAGTCCTGAAGGCCTATGCCGACGGCGATCGTGCCGCAGCTGTGGCGTGGAGCAGCGCCCGCACGGCCGCCATCATGGCCCGATCGCCCGCCCAGGTGGCACGCATGGAGGAGGAGCGCGGCCTGGGGCCGTGCCAGTTCACCGTGATGGGCGAGGCCGCGAGAGCCGAGTTGGAGGCGCGCCGGTGAACTACTACCCGTTTCACATCGGCGACTACCTGAGCGCCACCAGGCACCTGAGCTGGGAGGAGGACGCTGCCTACCGCCGGCTCCTAGACACCTACTACACCACGGAGAAGCCGTTGCCGGCAGAAATCCGGGCTGTCTGCCGGCTGGTCCTGGCCACAACGGACAGCCAGCGTGAGGCGGTCAAGGTGGTGCTGGAGGAGTTCTTTGAGTTGACCTCCGACGGATGGAAGAACAGCCGCGCTGATGCCGAGATAGCTGAAATGCAGGCCAAGCAGCAGAAGCAGCGCGACAAGGCAAATGCGCGCTGGGATAAGCAACGCGCAGTACCCGGCATGAGCCGCGCACCAGAACCCGGCAATGCATCGGCAATGCCGCAGCAGGAAAAGCGTGATGCCGCGGCATCGGTTTCAGATGCAAATGCAATGCCACCAACACCAACACCAACACCAACACCAATAGGTATTAGCTCGGAGCCCTTTCGGGCATCCGAGCCGGTGTCGAGCTTCGCAATCCCGCTGGTCGACAAAACCGAGTACCGGGTGACAACCCGAGAGCTTGATGAATGGCGACAGGCCTACCCGGCGGTCGATGTCGAGCAGGAGTTGCGCGAGATGCGGGTGTGGTGCATGGCGAACCCGACAAAGCGCAAGACCCGCCGCGGCGCCCCGGCCTTCGCGGTCAAGTGGCTGGCCAAGGCCCAAGACACCCCGAGCCACCATCGCCGCGGCGCATCTTCGGCAACCGGCGACTGGACTGGGAGCGCACTGTGAACGCGCCGGCACGGCCCTGGTTCGCCATCAACGCCCGCAACCTGCTGGAAACCCGCCAGCAGGGCCACATGCCGCCCAAGCCAGTGGTGGTGTCGCTGGTTGGCCAGCAGTTCACGGAAACGGCCCTGTACGTGCGGCCGGACATGCCCGTTGACCGCCTGGACTGGCGGATGCTGGTGAACCTCGAGGTCTGGGTCTGGGCCAGCGCGCAGGCTCCGCTGGAGCGGATCACCGAAACCGCATGGCGCATCGCGGCAGCCCGGCCGCGCGAGCTCGTTCTGCGCTTCGAGGCCGGCGAGCGCGTGCACGACATCAACTGCGGCAGCGGCCACCACGCGCCGGCAGTGGCCGATCTGCCGCCAGAGCACGGGTTCTGGTGGCTTCCCATGAACGTCGGCGGCACAGAGATCGGCGCCCGGCTGTTGCGCGCCCTGGTCGCCCATCACCCCAAGGAGTGCATGCTGTGAGCGAACTCATCAGCGATTCTTTCGACTTCGATGCGTACTTCACCGAGCAAGACATCGACGCGGCGAAGGTGAAGCCGGCTTCAAGCTGGGCCGATGCGGTTGTCGACCGATTCCACGGCCAGGGTTCGGCGGTCAACTGGGTGCCGACTGGCTTTGCCAAGACGGCCGGAAAGTTCGACATCCGTCCGGGCGAGGTGACGATCTGGGCTGGCGTTAACGGCCACGGCAAGACCACGCACCTGAGCCATGTGATGCTGAACCTGATGCACGCAGGGCAGAAGGTGTGCATGGCCAGCTTGGAGATGAAGCCGGCCGAAACGATGGCCAAGATGTGCCGGCAGGCCTCAGGATCTGGCAACCCGGCCATTGGCTACATCCGCGACTTCCATCGCTGGACCGACAAACGCCTGTGGATCTACGACCACGTCGGCCGGGTTGCAGCGCAGCGCATGCTGGGTGTTGCCACCTACGTGCGCAAGGAACTCAAGGCCGACCACATCGTGATCGACAGCCTGATGAAGTGCGGCCTGGGCACCGACGACTACACCGCCCAGCGTGATTTCGTGGATGGTCTGTGCGCCATTGCCCGCGATACCGGACTGCACATCCACCTGGTCTGCCACATGCGCAAGGGCGAGAACGAACGCATGGCGCCGGGCAAGTTCGACGTGAAGGGGGCCGGCGAGGTCACTGATTTGGTCGACAACCTGGTCATCGTCTGGAAGAACCTGCGCAAGGAATCGAAGGAAGGCCAGGAGACCGACACCAAGGATCCGGACGCCTTCGTTCGGATCGCCAAGCAGCGCCACCACCCGTGGGAGGGCAGCTTCGCCTACTGGTTCGACAAGGACAGCCAGCAGTTCCTCGAAGCGGAGTGGGCCCGCCCGACCTTCATCGACGTGCAGCAGGAGGTCGAGTGATCACGATCGGCATTGACCCTGGCCTGAGCGGCGCCTGCGCGGTGCTGGACCACAACGGTCTGCGCGTGGTGTTCGACCTGCCCACCATGCAGATCCCCAACGTGGGGACCGTCGCCCTGGTGCAGCGCAAGGTCGACGGCCTGGCCCTGGCCGGCCTGCTGCGCCAGCACATCCCTCCCGGTGAGCCGGTGACCGCGGCTGTCGAGGCGGTGTCGGCCATGGGCGGCAAGAACAACAGCATTCAGACGCAGGGCAGCCTGATGCGCACGCTGGGCGCGATCGAGGCGGTGCTGGAGTGCTTTCGCTACCCCGTGGTCTATGCCTACCCGCAGATCTGGAAGAAGTTCTACGGGCTGATCGACCCCAATGCCAAGGACTCCCAGCGCAAGGGCGCGTCCCTGGTCAAGGCGCGCGCGCTGTACCCCGGCTGCACCGACATCGCCCGAGCCAAGGACAACAACCGCGCCGAGGCCATCCTGATCGCCCACTGGCACATGAGGACCACCGAATGAAAGCCTATATCGCCGGCCCGATGACAGGGCGCAAGGATCTCAACTTCCCCGCCTTCCACGCAGAGGCCAAGAAGTGGCGCGACCTGGGCCACGAGGTCATCAACCCGGCCGAGCTCAACCCGGATCCCACGATGCCGTGGGCCGAGTGCATGCGCCGCGACATTGCCGCGCTGGTGACTTGCGACACCATCATCCTGCTGCCCGGGTGGCAGCAGTCGATGGGCGCCAGCCTGGAGCAGCACATCGCCAAGCAGCTGTCGATGGTGCAGATCGAGGCGACCCCATGACCATCGCCCCGATCGCCGCCGATCTTCTGGTGTCCAAGCACCAGGTACAGCGCCTGATGGCGATGCGCCGGCACTTCCTGCGGTATCAGCCGCCGCCAACGCTTGAGTTCTGGGACGGGTGGGCGTGTGCCATGGCGGCACAGCTGGATCACGTCGACCTGTTGCAGTCCGCGCTGGCGGCCACCGGCCGAGCCGCAAACGATGCGCGCGTGGAGGTCCCGGCGTGATGCTTGTGCTTGTCCCCCAAGGCCGCGGCAATTGGGCCCCCATCACGGTGGCCATCGAAGGCCGCCACGCCATCCCGCTCGCGTTCCGCGTGGGCGACCTGTTCATCCTGGCGGATCGGGTGTTTCGGATCTCAAAGGTGTTGCCTTGACATGGCTGTTCATTCCATCGAACTGTGCGCCGGCGTCGGCATGCTCGGCGAAGGCTTCCGCGCCGCATGCGAGTTTCACGGCATCGAGCACCGAACCGTTCTGTACGTGGAGCGGGAAGCCCCTGCAGCCGCGCAGCTTGTCTGCCTCATGGAAGCGGGAGCCCTTGATCCGGCGCCTATCTGGTCTGACCTGCGCACCTTCGACGGCGCAGCTTGGCGCGGATGCGTGGATTTTGTCATTGCTGGCTTCCCGTGCCAGGACCTCTCAACCGCAGGCCGCCGGGCCGGCCTTGACGGCGCGCGCAGCGGGTTGTTCTTCAATGTCCTCGACATTGCCGACGATTGCGGTGCGCGCGGCCTCGTTCTGGAGAACGTCAGCGGCATCGCTTCTGCCACCGCCGCCGTTGTGGACGAAGCCGAAGGCGAACTCGAAGAACGCGCGGCCGCCCGCGTCCTGGGAGAACTGGCCGACCGCGGGTGGGATGCGGAGTGGATCACTCTTTCAGCGTCCGATGTGGGCGCCAGTCATGGCCGAGCCAGGTGGTTCTGCCTTGCATGGCGCGTGGACAACACCGGATGTGTGCAGCGGCGCGCTGGACATGAGCAAGATCGACCCGCAGGCACAGAAGCGGGCGGACACCAAGCGCACAACGGGCCTGCCGACCGAGGCGGCGATGTGGATGACCCCCAGCGTATCGAACAGCCAGGGCAACGAGTACACCCGGGACCGGGGCCAGGAGGGCCAAGAGCGGCTGACGCTGGCGGGGCAGGCATCGCACTGGCCCAGCCCGAATGTGCAGGATGCCGAGGCTGCTGGCGGCCAGGGTGCGATCGGCCGGGGAACCCGGGGCGAGACGCTGCACACGATGACGGCCCAGTGGCCCACGCCGGCCAGCCGGGACTTCCGCACCCCGAACAGCCAGGAGAGCCAGGAGAGCCGCACGATCCATGGCGGGGAGCAGCTGCCCAATTTCGTGGAGCACCACTTTTTGCGCCCGGTCCTGTCGACCCTCGATGGCCGGGAATCATCCAGCAATACCCAGGCCTCGCGCCAGCGACTGAATCCGGCGTTTGCATGTTGGCTGATGGGATGGCCCTGGTGGTACACGAATCCAGGGCTCACCAGCTGCGCCAAGTCGGCAATGGAGTCGTGGCGGCATGCGCTGGCGTTGCATTTGCGGAGCTACTGCGAAGGGCAGGCCTGACATGACCAAGGTCCACGTCTACAAGGACAACGACGGCCGCCTGCGCGGGGTGAGCGCGGAGGATGAGCGCAACCAGCGCCGCTGGAAGAAATTCATCGACAGCCTGGCGCCCGGCGAGCAGGCCGAGTACGACTTCACCATCCCGCGCGACCCCAAGCAGAGCGCCAAGTTCATGGCCGTGGTGCGCCGGCTCCTGGAGCGCACCGAGGCATTCAGCGAGTTCGATGCCCTGCGGGCCTGGGTCGTGGTGGGCGCCGGCTACATGGAACAGGACGAGTCCGGCGCCTGGGTGGCCAAGTCGCTGGCGTGGAACAACATGGACGGCGCCGAGTTCAGCGAATTGTTCCAGCGCGCCGAGACGTTCCTTTACTCCGACCGAGCCCGGCAGACCCTGTGGCGTCACCTGAACCCGCACCAGCACGCCGAGGCGGTCAAGCAGCTGCTGGAGGACCGCCATGGATGACGACACCCCCAACACCCAAGCGCCGGCCGTGCAGGCGGCGGCGATCGTTAATCCTGCCTCATGGCTGGATTTGGGATTCGGCCACGAGGTTCTGCTGCTGGAGCGCCACATCGTGCTGGTGATCGACTTCTACCAGGAGCCAGCCCGATGACCCTCGACGACATCCGCCAGCGTTGCGTCCTGCGTGACGGGCACTGGCTGTTCCGCGGCGCCCTGTCGGCCGGGAAGTGGCCGCGCATCTGGGGGCCGGACCTATCCAGGGGCGGCGAACTGCATGCCCAGGTCGGCCGCCGGCTGGTCTGGCAACTGCTGACCGGCAAGGCCATCCCCGAGGGTCATCGCGTATGGGGAACCTGCCGGGAAAACGCCTGCCTGATCCCCAGCCATTGCGCGTGCGGCACCACGGCCCAGTGGGGCGCCTACATGACCGAGAGCGGCATCCACAAGGCCAGCGTCCCGCGCAAGGTCGCCCGCATCGCGCTGGCGGCCAAACGCACCCACCTGAGCGCCGAGCAGATCCTGGAAGTCCAACTGAGCGACGAGCCCGGCATCGTGCTGGCCGAGCGGCTGGGCGTCAGCGACAGCACGATCAGCAAGGCGCGGCAGGGCAAGCACCTGATCGCCCGGCAGGCCGGTGGAGTCTTCGCGGGGCTGATGCGATGAGAAGGACCGGATTCGCCAGGAAGGTCTACACCCCGCCGCCACCGGCACCGCTGCGGCCGGCCACTCGGCGCGCATCCTACGCCGGCGCAACCGTGTCCACACCCATTCCCAAGCACAACTACATCCGCAGCCCCAAGCTGCTGGCAGCGGTGCGCCAGCTGCCGTGCCAGCACACCGGCATCGTCGGCCAGACCGAGCCGGCGCACTCCAACTGGCAGGACGGCAAAGGCATGGCCATCAAGGCGGACGACAACCGGGTGGCGGCGTTGGCCAGGACCGTGCACCGCGAACTGGACCAAGGCTCCCGTCTGACCGAGGCGCAGCGCAAGGCTCTGTGGTGGCGCGCGCATGTGGCCACCGTGCGCCTGCTGCTGGCCACCAAGCAGTGGCCGGCCCGCGTGCCGATACCCGACATCGACAACTGCCCCTTCGATTTGGAGCCGCTACCATGATCCAAGCCACCCGACCAGCAGGCCGCCGCGGCCCCACGGTGATCAGCAACGAGGCTGTCTACCAGTGCTACGTGGACCTGTGCGGGGCCAACCCGCCCATCACCGCAACGCGCCAGGTGGTGGCAGACACCCTGGGCGTGCCGTTTCGCATCATCGACGAGCACACCGACCGGCTGCTGGCGGCCAACCGGCTGCGCCGGGTGCTGCCGGGCGTGTTCGAGCCCATCGAGCGCATGGAGAACCGCGCCGTCAGCTTCACCACGATCCCGGGCGGCGGCGCGAAGCTCGAGATCGGCGACCAGATCATCGACATCCTCAACATGCGCGAGGGATCGATGATCCTGGGCCTGATCGATGGCTGGTTGCGCTCCAAGGTCCCCTACCGCGGCACCAAGACCGCGCCGGCGAGGGGCAAGTGATGCTGCCCGCTTCCGTCTTCCCCCGCCCTCTGGTGTTCACCAACGGTTGTTTCGACCTGCTGCACGCCGGCCATGTGGACAACCTGACCCGCGCCAGGGCGCAAGGCGCATATCTGGTGGTGGCCATCAACAGCGACGACTCCGTGCGCGCACTCAAGGGGCCGAGCCGGCCAATCATGCCGCAGGGCCACCGTGTGGCCATGTTGAGCGCGCTGCGCTGCGTCGACCTGGTGCTGGTGTTCCACGAACCCACCCCGATCAAGCTGATCCTGGGGTGCCGGCCCGACGTGCTGGTCAAGGGGTCCGACTACGACCCGGCCGCCGTCGTCGGCGCCGCAGAGGTCACGAGCTGGGGCGGCAGGGTTGTCTGCATCCCCAACCGCCTGCGCTACCTATCCACCACCGCCATCATCGAAAGGATCAAGGCATCATGAGCAACCCCAAGGCCCCGGGCCTGTTTCTAGACCGTGACGGCGTCATCAACGTCACCGAGCCCGGCGTGTTCGTCAACCGTGCGCGCGACTTCCGCCTGTGCACCGGCATCATCCCCCTGTGCCATCACTATGCTGCCCGTGGCCACCGCATCATCGTCGTGACCAACCAAGCCGGCATCGCCGAAGGCCACCTGACCGCGCCGGAGCTCCACCGGATCCACACGCATATGTCCGGCCTGTTTGCCGATCGCGGCATCCGGCTGGCCGGCATCTACTACTGCCCAGACTACAGCGAAACCCACCGCAAGCCGGCCCCGGGCATGATCCTGGACGCAGCCCAGGAGCACAACATCGACCTGCCGGCATCCACCCTGATCGGCGACCGTGACAGCGACATCGAGGCCGGCCGCAGGGCGGGCATTGGCACCAACATCCTGATCAAGCCCAACCAGGTCGCCGAGCTCCTGATGTAACCCCCGGCAGGCATTGGCCCGCCACCTGAGCACCCACCGCCGGGCGCAGCCCGGCCACCCCCACCCAGGCCCGCCTCGCGCGGGCTTTTCTATTCCATCGCACCTCTTGCAAAAGCACGCAGTGCGTGCATAATCCTCTCACGCCAGCAAATTCGCTGACGACCGCGCCTCGGGGTACAGGGGCTAGGGAAACATCATGTTCAACGAAACTTTTAACTTCGGCGTCGGGGCGTCGGTCCACAACTTCTGGGCGGGCCAAGACCCCGCCCAACTGGACGCGGCTGCGGCCGTGATCAAGGCCCACGGGGCAAACCCGTGGGTGTTCGCCGCCGATGAGCGGCACTTCGAGCAGTTCGCGGGGGCCGCCGATCGGGCGGCCCTTGAGGCCATGCCCAAGGCGGCCTGCCGGGCGCTGCTCGGGCATTGGGCCTGACATGCCCAACCACCCAGCTAGGACAAGATCATGCAAGTTACCCTCACCAACGATTTCCACGGCACCTCTGCAATCGTCCGCCCTGTGGCGATCACCGAAGGCCGCTTTGCCGGCAAGCACATGATTACCCGCAAGACGGCCCAGCGCCTGCAGCGCGCTCTGTGCGGATCGGCAAACTGCGCATGCGGCGGCAACTTCGGCGAGCGTGGCGGCGCCCGCCTGGCCGTGGTCAATGAGGACTACGACCGCAACTACATCATCGACATGGCCGCCAGCAACGTCTGACATGCCAAACCACCCCAATCGAGGCCCTACGGGGCCTTTTTCCAACCCCACGCCTGAGCAGGTCGCCGAAGCCCGAAAAGCGGCGGGAATGACCCAATCCGAGGCCGCGCAGGCCGTTCGCGGGACCATGAGGGCCTGGCAGGAGTGGGAGGCCGGCAACCGGCGCATGCACCCTGGGCTGTGGGAGTTGTTTCAGATCAAAGCCAGCAGGCTCTGACCGCGCGGTCCCGTCCCCATTTCCAGCCCGCCTCGCGCGGGCTTTTTCACGCCCGCAATACCCCCGGCTTCAGTGGCTCCGGGCCAACCCCGTCGGCATCATCCGCGCATGCACTTAACAACCCTGTTAACACCGGATTCCGTTAATACCCCGGGGAACTGCCATGGCTGAGCGCAAGGTGGCAGACCTGGAGAAACTGGAGCTCGACTACCGCACCGGGCTGCGCACATTCCGGGAGATGGCCAAGACCCACGGCATATCCGGACCGCGCATCAAGCAGATCGCCGACCGCGAGGGGTGGACCCGCGACCTGGGAGCCAAGATCCGGCAGACCGCCGCCGCCAAGCTGGCGCTACCACCACCCAGCGAGGCCAAGCTGGAGACGGAGCAGGCCATCGTCCAGGCCGGCGCCGACAACATCGTGGCCATGGTGCTGTCCCATCGGCGTGACGCCCAGCGCGCCCGCGCCCTGGCCGTAGCCATGATGGAGGAGGTCGAAGTGATGACCCGGGCACCGCTGGTGCTGCGCGACCTGCAGGACACCCTGCGCAAGTGCAGGGCCGGCGAGGAGATCCCGGCCGACGTCATGGCCCGCGCCGACCAGCTGCTGGGCCAGGCCCTCACCGTGGATAGCCGGGCCGGCACGCTCAAGACGCTGTCCGAGACGCTCATCAAGGTGGTGGCCATCGAGCGCGACACCTTCCACATCGACGGGGGAGGCGACAAGCCCGCCGGCGCCGACGCCAGTGTCCTGGCCGGCGCCATGTCGGCCCACGCGCAGCGCATGGAGCAGGCGTTTGCCAAAGCCACCGCGGCCATCACAGCAGGAGCACACGCAGAATGAACCCCAAGATCCTGGTGGTGGGCGATGTCATGCTCGACCGCTACATCCACGGCACCGTGGAGCGCATCAGCCCGGAGGCGCCCATCCCGATCCTGCGCCGGCAGCGGGTGCAAGAGATTCCTGGAGGCGCCGCCAACGTGGCCGCCAACCTGGCGAGCCTGGGCGCCAGCGTAATGCTTGCCGGGGCGATCGGAGCCGATGCGGATGGCGACATCCTGTGCAGCGCATGCGTGGGAGGCACGGGACTGGGCAAGCAGTACCTGACGCTCAACGCTCCCGGCGGCAAGACCACGGTCAAGACCCGCTACGTCAGCGGCGGCCACCAGATGCTGCGCGTCGACCAGGATGGCACCAAGCCAACCCCGCGCGCGCTGGAGGACATCGAGCAGGCGGTTGCCGGCCACATCGGCAGCGCGCAGGCGCTGATCCTGAGCGACTACGCAGGCGGCGTGCTCGCCGACCCGCAGCCGCTGATCCGCCGCGCCAACCGGGCCGGCGTGCCCGTCCTGGTCGATCCCAAGGGCACCGACTGGGAGCGGTACCGGGGTGCCGCGCTCATCAAGCCCAACCATTCCGAGCTGCGCGCGGTGCTCGGCGACTACGGCCAGACGGAGTTGATGTGCCGCGGCGCAGACCTGATCCGCAGGATCGGCATTGATCGCATGCTGGTGACCCATGGCGCCGGCGGCATGACCGTGATAGACCGCATGGGCGACTACCACCACCAACCAGCCAAGAGCGGCCCGGTGGTGGATGTCACGGGCGCCGGGGACACCGTGCTGGCCGTCGTGGCGTATCTGCGCAGCATTGGCGTCGGCTGGCCCGGAGTGCTCGACATGGCGGCAACTGGAGCCGCAGCAGTGTGCGCCCGGCATGGCACCAGCACCGTGACGCGGCCGGACCTGCCGCACTTGTCCGTGGTGGAGATGGCCCACGCCGCCACCAAGTCTATGAACCAGCTGACGCAGGCGGCAGCATGATGCACCCACATTTCCGGACCGTGATCCAGGCGCTGGGGGATGCGCACCGGGCCACGGTATCGCTGATGGGCAACCAGGCGGTCCTGGAGGCGATTGCCAGCGCCGGCAGCCACATGGGCGCAGCCCTGCGCGCCGGCCGCACCATCTACAGCTGCGGCAACGGAGGCAGCATGGCCGACGCCATGCACTTCGCCGAGGAGCTCACCGGGCGCTACCGCAAGGACCGCGGCCCGCTGGCGGCCACCGCCATCAGCGACCCGACGCACCTGACATGCGTGGCCAACGACTACGGCTTCGAGCACGTCTTCTCGCGCTACATCCACGGCCACGCCTACGCCGGGGACGTGCTCCTGGCCATCAGCACCAGCGGCACCAGCGCCAACGTCCTGCGCGCCATCGAGGCGGCGCACCGCTGCGGCATGACCGTGGTCGGGCTGAGCGCGGCCGGATTCCACGGCGCCCTGCATGCCGATGACTACGACATCGCCACCGGGCCGGCCGGCAGCACCACCGACCGGGTGCAGGAGCTCCACATCAAGGTCATCCACATCCTGGTGCAGTTGATCGAGCGCGTGGCGCTGGGCGTCGAATGAGCACAGCCACAGCCGAAAAGACCCCCGCCGCACTGGCCCAGGCCATGCTGGACCGGCACCGGCCGGCCCTGATGGCTGCGCCGTTCGAGATGCTGTCCGAGCTATGGGGCACCATCGAGGCGGCATACGGCATGGCCGGCATTGCCTGGCTTGGCCGCAATGACAGGTACTTCATGCTGGTGCGCTTGCTGCACCGGATCGACGCCATCCACCCATGGCTCTACGCCCGCTGCCGCGAGGTCGAGCAGGATCCCGATGGCTACCTGGACCTGTGGGCCCGCGAGCACTACAAGTCCACCATCATCACCTTCGCCGGCATCATCCAGGAGATCGCCCGCGACCCAGAGATCACGATCGCCATCTTCAGCCACACCAAGCCGGTGGCCCGCAAGTTCCTGGCGCAGATCAAGAAGGAGCTGGAGAGCAACGCCGAACTGCCGGCGGTCTATCCGGACGTGTTCTGGGCCGACCCGAAGCGCCAGGCCCCGCAGTGGTCCGAGGACAAGGGCCTGATCTGCAAGCGCCGCACCAACCCGAAGGAGAGCACGATCGAGGCCCATGGGCTGGTCGACGGCCAGCCGACCGGCGCGCACTTCGCGCTGCGCGTCTACGACGACGTGGTGACCCTGGAGTCCGTCAACACCCCCGAGCAGGTGCAGAAGACCACCACGGCGTGGGAACTGTCCGACAACCTGGGCGCCCGGGGCGACAACGGCCTGCTGCGCGCCTGGCATGTTGGCACCCGGTACAGCTTCGCCGACACCTACCAGACCATCATCGACCGGGGCGCGCTGAAGGTGCGCATCTATGCCGCCACCGACAACGGCCTGATGGATGGCCAGCCGGTGTTCCTGTCGCCAGCCGCATGGGCCGACAAGCGCCTCAAGCAGTCGGATGCCGTGATCGCCTGCCAGCAGCTGCAAAACCCCGCAGCCGGCACCCAGGCGATGTTCCACAAGGACTGGCTGCGCTTCATCGACATCCGCCCGGCCACGCTCAACGTCTACATCATGTGTGACCCGGCCAACAGCAAGAAGAAGGAGTCCGACAACACCGCCTTCGCTGTGGTCGGGGTGGACGCGGCCGGCAACCGCTACCTGCTGGACGGTTTCCGCCACAAGATGGGCCTGAAGGAGCGATGGGAGGCGCTGCGCGGCCTGCGCCGGGTATGGATGCGCCAGCCAGGCGTGCAGATGGTCAAGTGCGGCTACGAGCGGTATGGCATGCAGGCCGACCTGGAGTATTTCCAGCTCGAGATGATCCGCGACGGCGATGCCTTCGAGATCATCGAGCTGTCCTGGACCAGCGACGGGGCGAAAGCCAAGGACGACCGGGTGCAGCGCCTGCAGCCCGACTTCAAGAGCGGCCGGTTCTACCTGGCCATGGTCTGCCAGCGCAAGGTGCCGGCGCTGGACAAGGCCGGCCGGCCGGTGCTGGGCGCCGACGGCAAGCCGATCATGGTCATGGAGCCCTACGAGACGGCCAACCAGCGCAAGGTGCGCGAGGGCGGCCAGGCCTTCCGGATCTTCCAGCCGGTGCGCGCGCGGGACCACGAGGGCAACGTCTACAGCCTCAACAAGGGCTTCCTTGATGAGTACCTGACCTACCCGTTCAGCGCCAAGAAGGACCTGATCGACGCCACCTCCAGGCTTTACGACATGGACCCGGTGCCCCCGGTCCTGATAGACGAGTCGGCCCTGGAGCCCGAGACTTTCGTGGACTGATCACCAGGAGCAGCAACCATGGCCACCGCACCCCCCAGCCAAGACCCCAGGACCGTCGTGCGCACCAGCACCGCGCTGTGGAGCGAGATCGTGCGCGGCGTGCGCGGCACGGATGACGTGCTCACGCCGCACGACCCGGCCTACCAGTGGAGCAACGGACGCACCCACTACGAGGTCAAGCCCTACGGATGGACCCAGGATGTCACTTAGCCTTGCCGACTTCCGCCAGCGGGCCATGGTGGATGCCTATGTGCCACCGGATGGCTACGACGGCCTGCCCGACTCCATCAAGGCCATCGTCAGCCCCAAGGAGTACGCCTGGCTGTCGGACCCCGAGAAAGCCCGGCTCGTGCAAGACCTCACCGAACCGGACCCCGAATCATGAACACCGAACACATGGTCACCGCCGACCCCGTCCTGCGCGCCAATGACGAAGTCATCGCCAAGGAGGTCGCCGAGCTGCTGCTGGCTACCTACCCGGGCTACCTGTGGGCAGTCTCCATCGACAGCCGCGACAGCGTGGGCATGCTGGACGTGCGCAACCTGAGCCTGAGCGGCAAGTGGGGATTCCGCTTCCCGCTCAAGGAGTACCTCGACGGCCTGGATACCCGCCGCAAGATCATGCGCGCCGGCGGCGAGATCCTGGAGCGGTACCGCATGCCGCGCCGGACCTTCAGCGCCGACCACTACGCCCACATCCCAACCGACCGATTTGGAAACTTCAAGGCCGACCTATGACCAACAACCCGCAAGCCACGTCCACCACCGCCGGCCGGGACTACCTGGCCCTGGCGCGCGAAGCCTTCAACTCGTCGACCACGTTCTTCGACTCCTCCATCCGGGCGCCGGTGGAGGCCGCCATTCGCCAGTTCCAAGGCGTGCACCCGCAGGGCAGCAAGTACCACACGGACGCCTACCGGTCGCGCAGTCGCCTGTTCCGGCCCAAGACGCGCACCAGCGTGCGAAAGAACGAGGCGATTGCATCCGAAGCCCTGTTCTCCACCAACGACGTGGTCGACATCAGCGCCGAAGACGAGGACAACCCGATCGTTCGCGCATCGGCAGCCGTCAAGAACGCGCTGCTCAACTACCGGCTGCGCAAGAGCATCCCGTGGTTCCAGGTGTCCATGGGTGCCTACCAGGATGCCCAGGTCGTGGGCGTGTGCGTGAGCTACCAGTATTGGAAGTACAACGCCAAGAAGGGCATCGACCAGCCCTGCATCGACCTGCGACCCGTCGAGAACATCCGCATCGACCCCGGTTCCGACTGGTGCGACCCGATCAACTCCAGCCCGTATGTGATCGACATGCTGGCCATGCGGGTGATGGACGTTCGGGCCCGGATGAACAACCCGGATCCGACGACCGGGCAGCCGCGGTGGAACAAGCTGGAGGACGCGACGATCCTGGCCGCCCAGCAGTCCTATAGCGACACGACGCGCCAGACCCGCGAGCGCGGCCGCACCGACTCCAAGGACCAGAGTGGCCAGATCAACGAGTTCGCCATCGTCTGGGTGCACCGGGTGATCATGGAGATCGACGGCGAGGACGTCGTCTACTACACCCTTGGCACGCACGCGCTGCTGTGCAACCCGGTGCCCATCAAGCAGGCGTACTGGCACGGCAAGCGGCCCTACGTCATGGGGTCATGCGTCATCGAGACGCACAAAATCTACCCGGACGGCCCGGTCACGATCGCCAAGGATGTGCAGGCCGAGATCAACGAGGTCGCCAACCAGCGCATCGACAACGTCAAGTTCGCCATGAACAAGCGGTACTTCGTGCGCCGCAACCAGCAGGTGGACATCCGCTCAATCACGCGCAACGTGCCCGGCTCGGTCACGATGATGAACGACCCCGATAAGGACGTGAAGATCCAGGAAACCAACGACGTCACGGGCAGCGCCTACCAGGAGCAGGACCGGCTCAACCTGGACTTCGACGACGTCACCGGGTCATTCAGCCAGGCCAGCGTCAACAGCAACCGCAAGCTCAACGAGACGGTCGGAGGGCTCAAGCTGCTGACCAACGACGCCAACCAGATGAGCGCCTACCAGCTCAAGACCTTCGTGGAGACGTGGGTCGAGCCGGTCCTCACCCAGCTGCTGCTGCTGGAGCAGCACTACGAAACCGACGAGCTGGCGCTGCGCCTGGCAAGCAAGGAGGCCGCCAAGCTGATGGAACTGTCCGACGCATCCATGATCGGCGATGCCCTCATGGAGGAATTGCTGGACGCCGAGGTCACGCTGACGGTGAATGTCGGCATCGGCTCCACCAACCCGCAGGACAAGATCAACGCCTTCATGAAGTCCATGTCCAACCTGCGCGAACTGCTGGCGGACGGCGTGCTCGAGCGGTACAACCTGGATGTGGCCGAGGTCATCAAGGAACTGTTCGGCAAGCTGGGCTACAAGAACGGCACCCGGTTCTTCAAGTCTGCCGATGGGCTCACGCCGATGGAGAACGCCATGCGCGCGACCATCCAGGAACTGCAGGCCAAGCTGGCGCAGAAGGTCGATCCGGCCCTGGTGGACGCCCAGGTCCGCAAGCTGGACGCGGAGATCGAGAAGATCACAGCTTCGATCCCGGCCGAGATGGCCAAGACCTTCAAGACCAACATCGACGCATTCTTCGCCACCCTTCAAGGCGCGCAGATGCTGGCAACGGTGCCGCAGCTGGCCCCCAGCGCAGACCGGCTATCCCAGGCCGCAGGGTACGTGCCGCCGGTGCCGGCCGGCGTCGATCCCGATCTGGTTGCACCCGGCGCGCCGGCCCCAGGGCTGACCCAGAAGGCGATCAAGGACCGTCGAACCGGCATCGAGTTCACGCCTGGCGGCGCGGTGGCCGGCGACACCACGCCCACCACGCCGGCCAGCCCTGAGCAAGCGCGCAGCGCCGTCGAGGGATCGAATCAGGGCATCGAGACTGCGCGGGCCGATTGATGAGCGCCGAACAACTCTCGCAGAACTCCGAGATCCGGGACCTGTTCAAGGCGGTTGAGCTCGGGCTCGACGCGCGCCAGTTCCTGGAGTCCGCACTGGGCAAGTACGTGGCGCAGCGCGCCATGGACGAGATGTACGCCGCCACCCAGGCCCTGGCCGAGGTGGATCCGTTCGACCACAAGGCCATCGTCCAAGAGCAACTGCGCCACCGAGTAGCCTCTGCCGCGCTGTCCTGGCTGGCCCAGGCCATCGAAGCCGGCTCGCAGGCAGAAACCACGCTGATGGCGATGGACACCACCGATTGATCACCAACCGCAACCCCCAACCAGGAGCCACCATGCCACCACTCGACACCGACACGACCAGCAATGACGCCACCGGGCACGTCCCGTCCGAGCAAGAGGTCGCAAACTCCCCCCGCATGCAGGCCATGGCCGCCATCCGGGTGCGCCGCGACGACGACAGCGACGACGGCGACACCAACGACCAGCAACTGGCCCTGCAGACGGAGACGGCCCCGCGCGTGCTCTCCGATGGGCTGGACAAGACCCTCGTGCGCGTGAAGGTCGACGGGGTCGAGCAGGAGATCCCGGTGGCCGAGGTCATCCGCTCGTACCAGAAGGATTCCGCCGCGCAGGCCCGGCTCAACGAGGCCGCGCGCATCCTGGAGGAAGCCCGCCGCACCGCCGAGGCCGTGGCAAAACCCCCGGCTCAGGTGGAAAAGCCCGCGCCTGGCGCAGACACTACCGCCAGTCCGACGCCGGAGACGGTGAAGGGATTCGTGGATGCCCTCTTTGAGGGTGACACGGAGAAGGCGGTGGAAGCGTTCACCAAGCTCGGTATCACCACAGGGCGCGCCGATGGCGCCACCCTGGACCTTGAGCAGGTGCAGGCGCAACTGACGCCGGCAATCAAGCAGCAACTGATTGACGACAGTGCTCTGGACAGGTTCGTGAAGGAGAACGCCGATCTGGCGGCCGACCCACACCTCGTGAGCGTGACCAATGCCTTCATCCAGGAGGAGGTCAACGGCGGAAAGCCGTATGCCCAGGCCCTGGAGGCCGGCGGGCAGCGCACACGGGAATGGCTGGCCTCCATTGGAGCGGCAAAGCCTTCGCTTGAGCGGTCCACGGGTGCTCACCAACCATCAAAGCTGGAGCGCAAGGCAGGTATCGATGAGGTGCCGGCCTTGAACAGGACTGCGAACACCGCGCAGGACGCGCCAGTCACGACATCCTCGGTCATTGCCGAGATGAAGAAGGCGCGCGGCCAGGGGTAGCCAAGCTCCCCCGCCTGCCCAGCGTGGTGCCAGCGGTCCCCAACCTTGTAATTTGGGGAAAGCATCATGGCAACAGGTCAAATTTGGGTCACCAACTCGCTGGGCGGGTATATGTATTCGGACAACCTCTCGAAGGTGCTCCGGATGGCAGTGCAGCCCATGGTCAAGTTCCGCCAGTTCGCGGACATCAAGGACGCCGCCCTGCAGGAGAAGAAGAAGGGCGATGCGTTCCACTGGGACGTCTTCTCGGACGTGACGACCCGCGGCACCACGCTGACGGAAACCACGACGATGCCCGAGACGAACTTCACCGTCACGCAGGGCACCATGACGATCACCGAGTACGGCAACAGCGTGCCGTACTCCGGAAAGCTCGACGACCTCTCGGCGCTCCCGGTCAAGGAGATCATCAACAAGGTCCTGAAGAACGACGCGAAGAAGGTCTTCGACATCGCCGCCTGGCGCCAGTTCAACGCCTGCGCGCTGCGCGTGGTCCCGGCCACCTCCGGCACGGCGACGGACGCGATCACGCTGACGACCAACGGCACGGCCACCGGCACGAACAACATCGCGCTGCAGACCGGCCACGTCAAGGCGATCGTGGACATGATGAAGGAGCGCAACATCCCGCCCTACATCAAGGACGACTACATCTCGCTGTCGCACCCGTCCACCTTCCGGGCGTTCAAGAACCAGCTGGAGGCGCTGCACACCTACACGGAGACTGGCTTTGCCATGATCCTGAACGGTGAAATCGGCCGCTACGAGAACTGCCGCTTCATCGAGCAGACGTCCATCCCCAAGGGTGGCGCAGCCGACAGCACGACGTTCCAGCCGCAGACCGACACGGCCGACGCCTGGGACAACGCCAAGAGCTCCTGGGCGTTCTTCTTCGGCGACGATACCGTGGCCGAGGGCATCGTGGTGCCGGAGGAGATGCGCGGCAAGATCCCGAGCGACTACGGTCGCAGCCGCGGCATCGCCTGGTACTACATGGGCGGCTTCGGCCTGGTCCACACGGCGGGCAACAACAACGCCCGCATCGTCAAGTGGGACTCGGCCAGCTGATGGCCATCTGCCGCCCGGGTCGCTGGCCCGGGCGGTGCTGATCTGCAACCTTCACCTTCACCAAGGAGCCCATCATGGCTTACGACTCCCCCGAATACGCTGTGCGCCGCGACCAGTCGCACCTGACCGTGGCCGGTGCCACCACCGAAAGCGCCCGCATCATGTCCTTCCAGCGCCTGCGCTTGAAGAAGGTGCACGCCCAGGTGGTGACGGCCGGCACGGCCACGACCCACGCGCTCAACATCTACCACGGCACGACCTCGATCGGCGCGATCTCCATCGGCACGGCGACGGCACACTCGCAGTTCAGTTCTGCGCTGCTGGACCGTACCGTCGAATCGCTGGAGCGCCTGGCGGTGCGCACCGGTGCGGACGCCACCGGCGTGTGCCTGGTCAGCTACGAGTACGAGATCCTGCCGGACGCGGTCAAAACCGCCTGATACCCCCGCACTGCGTTGCACCTCGAAAAGGCCGGGCCTACCATGGGCTCGGCCTTTTTTCATACCCTCACCAGGAGTGCAACATGGACGGCAAGGACACGACGGGCGGCATGTACCGGCCCAACGGCAAACTGCAGGGCGACACCAGCCCGATGCCCAACAAGGGCACCGGCACCGGTGTGACCGACACCTACGGCGCCGATCTGGGGCAGGATTCCTGCAACTGCATCAGCGAGAACATCTCCAGCGCCACGCGCTCGGACGGCATGGAGGCTGCATAACCATGGCCTCGAAACTCGATCGCAGCCGTCCCTACGGCACAGTGCACGGCGGCTCCGGCGTCGTGGTCTACGAGCAGGACGGCAAGGAGTTCGACGGCGCGGGTAACCAAGTCGTCCGCGCCGAGCCGGTGCAGGTCCAGGCCTCCGGCCAGCAGGCCGGCGATCCCGGCGCCGAACCCTCTCCCGTCACCAAGGATGCCCAGGGCAACCTGTTCCGCGACGGCGAGATCCTCGACACCGAGGACATGACCGTGGAGACGCTGCGCACGATCGCCAAGGACATGGGATTGCGCCTGCACCCCCAGACCGGCAAGGCGAAGGTGCTGGCGGCCATCACCGAGGCGGCCGGCCCGGTGGACCAGTTGGCAACCCAGATGGGTGGCTGAAGGTGGTCTGGCGCCTGGAAGACCCGCAGGGGGGTGAAGCCCTGAAGTGCCGCTGGGATGTGGTGCCATACATCCGCGGCAAGGGCATCGACATCGGCTGCGGGCCGACCAAGGTGCTCCCCCACGCCATCGGGATCGACAGCCTCAAGGACACGGAGTTGTTCGGGGTGCAGATGAAGCCGGATCTCGTGTGCGAGGATGCCACCCAGCTGGCCATCCCCGACGCGGACCTGGACTTCGTGTTCTCCAGCCACCTGCTGGAGCACATCGAGGACACCCGGGCCGCGCTGCGCGAGTGGTGGCGCGTGCTCAAGGTGGGCGGCCACCTGGTGCTGTACCTGCCGCATGCCGATCTGTACCCGCGCATCGGTCAGCCGGGCGCCAACCCGGACCACAAGCATGACTTCCTGCCCGGCGACATCCGGCTGCACATGCAGGAAGTCGGCGCGCGCGGCGTCACCTTGGTGGTGGACGAAGACCGGGACGCCGGCACGGAGTATTCCTTCCTCCAGGTATACCGAAAGACCGATGACGGGCGGGTGGACAACATCGCGGGGATCGGGGGACCGGCCATCAAGACCGTCTGCGTGGTCCGCTACGCCGGCGGCATCGGCGACATGATCCAGGCCAGCGGCATCCTGCCCGAGCTCAAGCGCCAAGGGTTCCACGTCACCATGATGACCACCCCGCGTGGCCAGGAACTGCTGCGCGAGGATCCCAACGTCGACGACTGGGTGATCCAGGACAACGACCAGGTGCCCAACCACCTGCTGCCCGAGTATTGGGCGGTGTGGGAGCGCAAGTACGACCGGTTCATCAACCTGTGCGAGTCGGTCGAAGGCACGCTGCTGCCAATCCCGGGCCGCAGCGCGCACAAGTGGCCGGACAACCTGCGCCGCTCGATGCTCAACCAGAACTATGGCGAGTTCGTGGCCCGCATCGCCGATCTACCCTACGAGAGCGCGGCCAGGTTCTATCCGACACCCGCCGAGGCGTCCGAGGCCGATCGGTACGTGCACAACCTGAGCCGCGGCAAGCCGGCATTCGTGGTCCTGTGGGTGCTGGCTGGCTCCAGCCTGCACAAGACCTACCCCCACATGGACGACGTCATCGCCAACATCGTGGAGGGCATGCCCGATTCGCATGTGATCTTCATCGGCGACGAGCTCTGCCAGATCCTCGAAGCCGGATGGGACAAACATCCGCGCGTGCACTGCCGCAGCGGCAAGACCACGATCCGCCAAGACCTGGCGCTGGCCCAGCGCGTGTCGTGCGTGATCGGTCCGGAGACTGGCGTGCTCAACTCGGTGGCCTTCATGCCCGTGGACAAGGTGGTGATGCTCAGTCACAGCACCCAAGAGAACCTGACCAAGCACTGGATCAACACCTTCACGCTGGCGCCAAATGCACAGCACGCGCCGTGCTACCCGTGCCACCGGCTGCACTACGACTGGACGCACTGCCACGAGGACAAAGCCACCGGCACCGCCGTGTGCCAGGTCGCGATCTCGCCGCGCATGGCCTTCGATGCGGTCGGCCAGGCATACGTCAAGTGGAGGGAGCGCGTCGAGTTCCTGTCCAAGCGGAGGATCTGCGCATGAACCTGGACACCCTGATCAGGATCGCGGCCACCCGGGCCGACGATCTGGCCGCCGGCACCCTATGGAGCCGCGCCGAGTGGATCGAGTTCGCCAACGACGCACAGAACGAGGCCTGCCGGCGCGCGCGGCTGCTGGTGGACTCCACCACGCCCGCGGTGTGCAACATCACCCTGGTCGATGGCACGGACACCTACGACCTGCACGACAGCATCATCTTCATCCGCCGCGCGCGCCTGCTGGACGCCGACGGCACCGGACTGGCGGTTCTACGGCGGGTGCACGCTGACGACCTGGACCGGGAGGCCGGCCCGGGCTGGCAGGAGGAGGTCGGCCAGCCCATGGCCTACGTCACGGGCCTGGACACCCACGCACTGCGCCCGTTCCCGATCCCCGACACCAGCGACTGGGAAGTGCAGCTTACGGTCACCCGCACCCCGGTCATCCCTGCCAACCATGAAACCTACCCGATGGAGGAGGGCGACGATGTGCCGGAGATCCGCGCGCGCTGGCATCTGGGTCTGGTGAACTGGATGCTGTACCGGGCTTTCAACAAGCACGACAGCCAGGCCTACAACCCCAAGGCCGCGCAGATGTTCCTGGCGGACTTCGAGGCGGAGTTCGGCAAGAAGTCCAGCGCGATCGACGAGGCGTGGCTGGCCCGGGAGCAGGATCTCACCGAGGTGGAAGGCAACTTCTGATGCCAAGCCTGCACGTTGTACCCCAGGGCGATCTGCGTGAGCATGATCCCCAGCCTACCTGCTGGTGCAATCCTGTCGAGGACGACGAGGAGCCTGGCCTTTGGGTGCACCAGTCCATGGACGGCCGCGAGGCTTTCGAGACTGGCCAGCGACTGCCATCGTAGATTACCCCCGGCAGCAATTGCCGGGCACCAAGGGCGTGGCGATGATTCGCGCCCATGAAACCCTCCGATCTCCAGGTCGCACGCTTCAGCGGGCTCAACACGGTTGAGGACCCGCTGAACATGGGCCTGAGCTGGCTCACGCAGGCCGACAACGTCAACATCACGAGCGCCGACAAGATCGTGCGCCGCGATGGCTACGACCTGGACATCGCCGGCGAGATCCTGGGCGCCTACGCCACGATCGACCACCAGCGCCTGTTCTTCGTCGACGGGACCAGCCTCAAGTCCTACGACCACGGCGCGCTGGCCAGCATCACCAGCCGGGCGCGCATGCACTGGACCGAGGTCAACAACCAGGTGTTCTTCAACAACGGCGTGGACCGCGGGGTCATCACGGCCGACAACCAGGTCATCGCCCTGGACTGGCCCGTGCCGGCCACCCCGGTGCTGTCTGCCGTGTCGGGATCCCTGGCGCCGGGCCGCTACTCGGTCATGTGCACCTACCTGCTGCCCGATGGGCGCGAGACGGGAGCAGGGCAGTCGGCCAGCATCGACATCGAGCAGGGGCAGGCCTTGCAGATCTCGGACATCCCCCAGGCCGCGGGCATGGTGACCCGCACCTACATCGCCCCGGCCAACTCGACCGTGTTCCAGCTGGCCTACGAGGGCTACCAGACCGCCCGGCGCTGGGACTACTCGCCGACCTCGCTGGGCATCGACCTGGCAACCGACGACTTCGACCCGATCCCGGTGGGCGCGACCGTCATCCAGGTGTGGCGCGGCCGGCTGTACGCCGCGCAGCACTTCCCCGACAGCGACATGACCGCGGTGTGGCGCTCCCAGCCTCTTGGGTTCCACCTGTTCGACCTGGCGGCCGACTTCGTGGCAGTGCCAGGGCAGGTGCAGATGCTGGCACCGACCCCGACGGCGCTGCTGATCGGCACCGATCGGGCCATCCACGCCTACGACGGCGAGAACCTGACCGAGCAGGCCAGCTATGGCGTGGTGCCGGGCTGGTGCTGGGCCCGCGACGACGACGAGGGTGGCGAGTCGATGGGCGTCTACATCTGGACGCAGCGCGGGCTGTGCAAGGCCATGCCGTTCACCAACCTCACATCCGGCCACCTGAGTGTGGCACCAGGCATCCAGGCCGGCGCGGCTGTCATCGCGCAGGGCGGACAGCGCCGATTCATCGCGTCCCTGCACCAGGGCGGCACGGCATTCAACCAACGGTAACCAGGAGCACCACCATGACCATTCGACTTTCCACCGGCGCACGCAACGGCCTCGCAGGCCGCCTGGGCTTTGCCGCCATGTTCAACCACGGCTATATCAAGGTGTTCAGCGGCGCCCAGCCGGCGAACGCCGACGCGGCCGAGACGGGCACGCTGTTGGGGATCTTCACCAAGAGCTCCGGCTCCCTGACCAAGGAGACTCGCGCCACCGGCAAGATCACGATCACCGGCGCATCTGGCGGCTCGATCAACAACATCACGGTCGGCGGCCTCAACATCATCCCGGACGGCTCCATCACGGTGTCGGGTGACACGACCTCTACGCTGGCGGCCAAGCTATGCGATGCGATCAACCGCAACGGCATCATGGAGGCCTCGGTGTCAGGCGCCGAAGTCACGATCAAGGGCCGGCCAGGCACCGGCGTGACCACGGCGGCCGTGACCGGCTCGCTGACGACCGCCACGGCCACCTACGTCAACATGGGCTCCGGCGTGGCCGGCGTGGCTCCGGTCAACGGCCTGATCCTGGGCGCAGAGGCCTCCGGCGTCATCGCCAAGCCCTCGGACCACGTCTGGTCGTTCAATGGCGTGGCCGCTGGCACCGCCGGCTGGGCGCGCTTCTACGGCAGTGACGGCGGCGACACGGGCGGGCTGATCTCCGGCGCACCGTGGTACCCGCGCCTGGACGGTTCCTGCGGTGTCGGATCGGGGGACTTCCTGATGTCGACCATCGCCATCACGGTCGGCCTGCCGGTCACCATGGACACGTTCCAGTGGACCCAGCCTGCGAACTGATGCCTACAGCGTGCATGTTTCATGGTGAATGCGCTTTGCCTGCAGGTAGGCTTCGTGTGCCAATTCGGGAGTTTTGAACGTCCCAAGGTGCACCTGCTTTCCTCCGTATCGAATCTTCGCGGACCATCCTCGCTTGTGCTTGGAAACGCCAAGAAGGTTCGATGCGGCTCCAGCCATAGCTCTGCGCATGTTTCGACTATTTCCAGAGCGGCTTACTTCGCGCAGGTTTTCAAACCGGTTGTCTGTTCTGATGCCGTTGATGTGGTCGATGAACCCGGCCGGCCAGCATCCGTTCACATACAACCATGCGAGTCGATGGCTGAGGTAGCGCTTGCCATCAATGCCAACCCTGGCGTATCCATCTTGCTGAGTGCTAGATGCAATCTGCCCGGCTTGGACCCGGTTGCTCGTAACGGATTTCCATGTGAAGACGCCGGTATCCAGATCGTAGGAAAGAAGCGAGCGCAGCCGCTCCGCCAAAAGACTAGAATTTTCGTCGCTCATGCCCGTTGCTCCAATACAGCAAGGTTGTGGGAAGTGACCTCGTTGGCCTGCAAGCCAATGGGGTCGCGCCATTTTATTCGCAGCAGATAGCCATGGAGCATCTGCTGATTCTTGGCGGAGAAATCTACCTCCCGTTCGCCCGCAGCCGGATCAAGGCCATGCGGGCGACGGGCGCGAGGTATGCCTCCCAGCGGTTTGTGTTCCCTGACGCCGAGGTCAACGTCCAGATCGTGGGCCAGCAGGCCTACATCCGCATCAATGGCGGCGGCTACGACATCCTGAGCGGGGTGGTCAAGGGCGGCATCATCATCGCCGGCGAACCAGACGTCCTGCGCAGCTTCAAGCCGACCCAGCAGTGCTGGAAATTCCCGCTCCATAAGCGCGAGGGGACCAGCCCTTCGGCGTTCCACGACGAACCGATCCTTGCGATCGAGGCGCACGCTAACGTCGGGGTGACCGGCTCCCAATACACTGACCTCTGTGCGTCGATGTACTCCGGGCTCATGGCGAAGGCCGTACAGGTGATCCTGGGCATCGGCAAGCAGAAACCCACCGACGACGGCGTCCAGGTCAAGTACGACTATCGCTGGGCGCGCAGCCACGGCATTGCGATCGACCCTGACGGGAAAAGCTGGCTGATCGAGATCAGTGAAGCCGAGGGCGTGCTGGCCATGCGCCTGCCGCTGATCAAGGGCACGGCAGGGTTGAAGGCCAACCCACAGAAGGTCCTGAGCGAGACGGTCAAGCTGTTCAAGGGCATCCCATCGGGCGAGACGTTCCCGGTCGGCGCGGCGCTGACCACGGCGATCACCGAGGGGCGCGTGCTGCGCCTGTTGAGCGCGGCCGGCCTGGCTGACGCCTACGGCAAGAATGAGTTCTCCGCGACCCTCGGCTGGTCGTTCAACGATACCGGCAGCGAGGCGCACAACACCTGCTACACATCGGTGTCAGGCGTGCAGACCAGCTTTCACTACCGGATCGACATCACGCTGGGCGAGACGCCAGGCGCCACGCTCACCGAGGTCGCCAGCGGCCCGCTGTACGGCACCGCCCGGTTCAAGTTCTACGATGCGGTTGCGAACACGACTTCGTTCTACCCGACCACCAGCTGGCCGGGCGGCGCAGAGCAGACCGCCCCGGTGTTCGTGTGCCACATCGGCGGGGTGCTGGAAGTCGTGAATCACTACTCGGCCGGAACCGGCGCGACGGTGTCCAGCATCAACTCCGGGTGCCTGCCTGTCCAATTCCCGGTTGGTGTCTACTTCACGTTGCCGCACATCATCGTGCCGCGCGACGACCCGTTGCGCCCGGGGTTGATCACGGTCTACATGGGGGACCAGGACCCGTTCAATTTCGAGTGGGCAGAGGCAACCATCACGAGCAGCGGCGCTACCTGCATCCGTACCACGCGCTACCCGACCGCTGCGTCTTTCACTCGCGCCTGGCGGGTGGATCAGACGCAGGGGTTCAATTACGACACGGACACCTACGCCGGCACCCCGGTGGTGTTCCCCTACACCGAACGGCGCAAGGTGGAGCGCCACGTCAAGCCGCCCAGCGGCATGATGCTGCGCGGGGTGCGCGACGGCTATGCCTTCCGTGAGCAGTCGGAGTCGCGGACCACCGTCACGGCAGATTGCTACGCACACGTTGCTCCGGGATCGCCGCCCTACGTCGGCGTTGGCTTCTACGAGGTCGGGACCCCGGCCACGGCACTACAGCAGGTGACCAACAGTGCGGGGGGATGGCCGCAGCCAACCGCGCCCGTGGAAACGCGCACCGTCGAGTCCGGGCCGTGGTTCGACCAGATCCGCATCGTGACTTCGGCCGAGGTCAGTTCGATCCGGCAGGACTATGTTGACCAGGCTGCCGCGGACGCCGCGGACGTAATGTGGTCAACGACGGTTGGAATCTGTGACGCGCGGGTCAGCACCTTCGGCGAGACAAAGCACCTGTTGTACTCCGCCCCGGTGCTGGTGACGGACTTCAACGCAGTTCTTTCGGGGCCGATGCTGACGACTGAGACAAACCCGTCCGCGACCAAATACTCATTCGTGGGGTACATCTGATGGCCATCATCCTGCAAGACAGCTTCGTCGGCTCGGCCGGCGACATGGACGGGCGAACCCCGGACACAACCTTCGCCACGCTCAACTGGGTGACCGACCCCGGCGAGCCCATCAACCTGGACGGTACCGGGGCGGCCCAGAGCGCGGACCAGTCGGTTGTCGATGCCCGCGGCTTCGCCGATGTCGGCCTGGGCGGCACCACGGACTACGGGCTCCCCACGGGCGTCACCACCACCATCACCTTCGTGGTCAAGACCGGCGCCAGCGTCACCCAGGGCAGCACGGCCTATGAGGGCTTCGCGCTGACCGTGGAAGCGGGCGAGACGACCTTCGGCTGCGGGCTGTTCGGCCCGACCTCCGGCAGCGGCTTGCCCTGGCAGGTCAACGAGGAGGCGTTTGGCGACGACGATGCGGTGACCACGCCGGCCATCAACACCGAGTACACCGGGATCTACGAGATCGCGGACGGCGCCCAGACCCTCACGTTCATGGGCAACACGATCAACTCGACCGTGGCCTTCGCCAACCCGGCGCTGGGTGTGAACCGGGTCAGCATCAAGGTGGGCGCCGGCTTCAAGCTGATGTCCATCCTGGTCGAGGACGACCAGGCCATCCCGGTATCGGCCGACTTGACGGCCCCCATGGGCGTGCTCAGGTCCTACACCGGCGCCACGTTTGTGGCCCGGGCTCCCTCCGGCCTGCTGCGCTCGGTGTCGCACGACTCCACGGGCGAGCGCGCCTTCAACGGCACTGCTCCCATGGGCCTGCTGATCGCCCGCACCGGCGCGCGGGCCGCGCTGGCCGCGCCGATGGGCTCCATGGAGTCCTCGATCACCGTGCCGGTGGCAGTGAATGCCAGCCTGTCCGGGCCGATGGGGCAGCTGGAGTCCGAGGCGATCGGCGGGGTCATGGTCACCGCCAACCTGACGCTGGCCGGCCGGGCAAGACTTGCCGCCTACATGGGTGCCCAGGTGTCCATGATCGGCCCGATCGGCTCCCTGAGCTCGAGCACGACCGTCGGCTCCCTGGTCGCGCTGGTGGCCACCGCCCCCATGGGCCAGCTGCAGGCCAGCGCCACGGCCGGCGCGACGATGCGCGCGGATCTGGTCGCCCCGCTGATCACCCCGGCGCCGACGGCGCGCGCGTTCCTGCTCTCGCCCATGGGCAGCCTCACCGCGGTGGCGCGCGCAGTGGTGGCGGTGGTCTACGAGGCCTATGCCGTGAACCTCAAGCCGGGCCCGAAGATGCCCAACCAGGTCACGCGCTACACCGACTACCCGTTCAACCAGATCGTGCGCTTCAAGGGACGCTACCTGGGCGTGGCTGACGATGGCCTGTACGAGCTCGGCGGCGACACCGACTACGACGCCACCACGCCGGCCAATCCGGCATGGTCCTGGCACACCGGCGAGACGGACTTCAACTCGCCGCAGCTGAAGAACGTGCGAGAGGCCATCTTCGCGGGCCGGCTGGGCCCCAAGGCCACCGCCTCGGTGTCGGTGCGCGAGGCGGCCGATCGGGACTACATCGCCACGATCGTGCGCGGCACGGCCGCTCAGAACCACCGGATCAAGTACGGGCGCGGCCTGAAGGCGCGCTATTGGTCCTTCGGCTGGTCAGACCCGGCCGGCGGCGAGTGTGAAACCGACGTCATTCAATTCGACGCAGCAGAACTTGGAAGGAAACTGTGATGGCAGACGTAAACACCCAGATTGACCTGGCCCAGCAGTACGCTGGCGACATCAAGGAGCAGGCTGACGAGGCCCTGGCGCAGATGCGCGCCGACATCGCGAACATCGGCTTCACGCTGGTCAGCTTCGACGGCGCAAACCTGCCAGACACCCCCGACATCCCGGACACGCTGACGGCGCCGACCCTCTCGCCGGTGAACCTCGAACTGCCCGCCGAGCCCTCCACGGCGCCCGAGTTCCTGCCCATCAGCCCGATCGAGCCCGGCATCGCGCCCGTGCTCACGGCCACAGCCCCGACCATCACCCTGCCGACCCTGCCCAACCAGGCGGCCGAGTTCACCGTCACGCCGCCGAACATCACCACCGACTTCACATTCCCGGACCTGCCGGCCGAGCTCGTGAACCCGGTGATCGCTGCGCCGACGCTGCCCGACCGCATCGAGCCCACGGCACCCACGATCGCGCTGCCCAGCTTCGACGGCGTGGCGCCAACGGGCGACATGACGCCGCCGGAGGATCTCGCGGGCCAGATGGTCGCGGCCTACAACGATGTGCGCCCGGCCATGGTGGCTGCCATCGGCTCCCATGTCGATGCCTGGCTGACCCGGCACAACCCGCAGTTCTTCACCCAGCTGCAGCGCATCGAGGACCAGCTGGCCACCTACCTCGCCGGCGGGACCGGCCTGTCTTCCGACGTCGAGGACGCCATCTACGAGCGCGCGAAGGACAAGGATATCGCCGAGGCCCGGCGCGCCAGCCGGCAGGCTTACGCCAATGCCGCAGCGCGCGGCTTCACGATCCCCGACGGGGCGGTGTTCAGCCAGGACGCCCGGGCCCGGCAGGCGGCATCCGACAACCTGGCCCGGTCGGCCAACGAGATCGCCATCAAGCAGGCCGAAATGGAGCAGGCCAACCTCCAGTTCGCCGTGACGACCAGCACCGGGCTGCGCCAGGCCATGCTGTCTGCCTCCCTGAGCTACCACGGCAACCTGATCAGCATCAACGGGCAGGCGCTGGACTATGCCCGCACGCTGGTGGCCAACGTGGTCGAGGTCTACAACCTGACAGTGCGCGCGTTCTCGGCCAAGCTGGAGGCCTACCGTGCAGAGGCGGCGGTGTATGACACCCGGCTCAAGGCCGCGCTGGCCAGCCTGGACGTCTACCGCACGCAGATCGACGCCCTGCGGGCCCTGACCGATGTGGACCGGGCCAAGGTCGATGTGTACCGCGCGCAGCTTGGCGCCCTGGAGACGCGCGCGCAGATTTACCGCACCCAGGTGCAGACGATCGTGGAGCGCGCCAACCTCGAAAAGCTCAAGGTGGACCTGTTCCGCACCCGCGTGGAGGCCTATGTGGCGACGGTCCAGGGCAAGCGGGCCGAGTACGACGGCTACAACGCAGCGATCAACGGCCAGGAGGCGCTGGTGCGCATCTACGGCACCCAGGTGGACTCCTACAAGGCAGAACTGGACGGATTCCGGTCCAAGATCGAGGCCCAGGCCGCCACCATCCGGGCGCAAGCGCAGACCAACGACGCGCTGGCCACCCGCTACAAGGCTGAACTGGACGCCTACTCCACGGTGGTGGACGCCCGCGGCAAGAAGGCCAACGTGGAGCTCGATGTGCAGCGCGCCGAGCTCAACGCCTTCGAGGCGCAGGCCCGGGCCACGACCGAGACGGTGCGGTTGCAGGCGTCGGTCTACGAGGCCAAATCCAGGATCATCTTGGAAAACACCCGCTTGGAGGTCGAGACGCTGATCAAGAACGCGCAGATGGTGGTGGAGCGAGCCCAAACGGTGGCACAGCTGGGCGTGGCCAGCGCCAAGGTGTACGAGGGCATGGCCGGCGCGGCGCTGTCGGGCATGAACACACTGGTGGCGCAGACGCTGGCCGAGTAAGCCCCCGGCATTGCTGGTCAGCCAGCGATCCACTTCCCACAATTCGCGCCATCTTTCACGATGGGGCGAAGCCATGCAGACAGGGACCACTGAAAAACCACGGCTCGGCTATGCCAAGGGCGGCAAGATCCAGTGCATGGCCGACGGCGGGCTGGTCCAGCAGATCAAGGCCGGCGTGAACCGGCTGGTGGGCAACAACCCGGGCGCCATGAGCGCGCGCGGCCGCAGCGAGGAGCAGGACGCGCCGGCGCCGACATCGAGCACCACGGCACCGATCAACAAGGCCAAGGGTGGAACGATCCCGGCCCCGCCCAAGGGCGCAGCACCCCACCCGGACGCCACCGGCACCGACACCGTGCCGATCATGGGCACACCGGGCGAGTTCATGGTCAAGAAGGCCGCGGTCGACAAGCTGGGCGTCGACTTCATGGAGAAGATCAACTCGATCGCCGACGGCGACCCGCAGCCCAAGCTGGGCAAGGTCAAGCGCCGCCGCCGGCGCGGCAAAGCCAAGCCCATGGGCATGGCAGGTGGAGGCCTAGTTCCCTACGTGGACCACCGTCCATACCAGGGCGCGCCAGCCATGCCGCCGCAGCCACAGCTGACCAACGGCATGCCGCCACCAGGGAGTGCTGTGGCCACGGTGCCACGTCAGGGATTCACCTATGGACCCGGTGTTGCGCCGGCTCAGCCGCCATCCAACATCACCGATGTCACTCCGCGCATGCCGAAGCCAAAGGGACCGCCAGCACTTCCGGCGCCGTCCACACCGCCAGCCGCAGCAGTGCCATCGGCGAAACCAGCGATTCCGCAGGTCGATGTGCAGCGCCAGTCCTGGCAGGGCCGCACCGGATCTCCGCAGGCG
>ERZ724505.237-NODE-237-length-38315-cov-11.079692_pt1 | contig 38315 bp, 53 predicted proteins | sample MGYA00376038_ERZ724505 | MGnify/ENA primary metagenome ERZ724505 (study PRJEB28724, sample SAMN07190884) | wastewater metagenome | isolation source: effluent of sewage treatment plant in Hong Hong | place: Hong Kong | collected 2016-03-17 ...
ATCACGCCTCCGAAGTCTAGGGCCGAAAGGCAAGAGGCTCTGGAGCGCGTGGCCGAACTCGTTAAGACTGAGGTCCTTGAGTTCGTAGGAGATGGCAAGAGTCCAGTCCAGGGTGGGCCATGGAAGCGAAGCCTCTCTCCGGAATACAAGAAGCTAAAGGGCAAGGAGTCGAGCGCTACCTTCGCCAATATGGAATTGACTGGTGAGATGCTCGACGCACTCAATGCCGTGGTGAAGCGTGGGAACAAGATCTCTCTCGAGATCACTGGTTCACAAGCGCCAAAGGCCGACGGCCACAATAACCACTCTGGAGATTCATCTCTTCCAGAGCGACGGTTCATTCCGAAGGACGATGAGACATTCAAGAAGTCGATCTGGTCCGATGTTAAGCGCATTCTCCAAGAATACGAGGATGAGTGATGTCGTCGGCACGCGATCGGAAGTTTAAGTCGGATCTTCAAAGGGCCATCAAAGACACGGTCAAGAAAGATATCGACCAGAAGATAACCGAAAGCGACCTTGCATCAATTGGTGAGCGTGTGATCAGCAAGATGAAACAGCAGATCGCTCGCGGCATTTCGCCAATCATGGAGTGGGGACGGTTCCCAGAGTATAAGTCCAGAACAGCGAAGCGGTCGGCCAAAGAGACTCGCCGACTTGCAAAGAATCTTGGTCGGGCAGCCAAGTCCACAAGCAATCGAGAGATCAAGAAGCAGATCAGAGCACGAGCTAAGACGCTGCGCGGTATTGCGAAAGGACAATCAAAGAAGGGTTATCCAGACTCTCTTCCAGAGATCGTGAAGATTGCGACCGGAAAGAAAGCTCGCCCGGTGAACCTGAAGCTGTTCGGTGACTTCCTTGATGCTCTTGAAGCTAGGGTGTTTAGCAAGAAGCTGCACATCGGGTACTTCGACAAAGACCAAGAGGTTAAAGAGAAGGGACACCGAGAAGGTGCAAACGGACAGTATCCCCGCCCGACGATTCCAGATCAGAACGAGCGCTTCAATGCTTCAGTCCAGGCCGAGCTGCTCAAGGCGATTGACCAGGTCCTAAAAAAGCGTCTGTAATCTTTACAAATCAATCCCTATCAAGGAGTATTTGTTTGGACGATCAGAACAAGACGCCCCCCGGCACAGAACAAAACACCGGAGAAGCTAACCCGAACGAGCAGCTTGCACTCGAACAAAAGCCCCCAGCCGAGACGACTGATGGCTTGAAGCTCGCACTGCTCAAGGCAACCAAGGACCTGGAAGCTGCAAACAAGAAGTTGCAAGCCGCTGAAGCCGCAAAGCTAGAGGCGTCCGGTAACTTCAAGAAGCTCTGGGAAGACGAGCGAAAGCGCGTCGAAGAACTTGAGGGAAAGCTAAACAGAAACACAGCAGCATTCATCGAGACTCAAAAGCGCACGACGCTAAAAGATCAATTGATCAAGGCGGGGATGCGAGCAGACGCGATGAAGCTAGCAGACACCATCGGAACCGATGGTCTTGAGGTTGAGGTCACAGACCAAGGCTTCACAGTGCTAGGCGCTGACACCGTTGTTTCGAAGATGCGTCAGGAGTTTCCATTCATGTTCTCGCAAGCAGCGCCGAACGTGAATACTGGAACTGGAAACGCACAGGCAGTAAGCGGACCCTTGTCAGGCAAGGATCTTCTTGCGGTCGAAAAGAAGTTCGGTTCAGGCTCCAAAGAATACCGCGAAGCGGTCATGACCTTTATGGGGCAGAAGAAAAAATAAATCTCCCAAGGAGGGATAATGGCAGACGCATTCATGAAAGCAGACGTTGAACTCGCGGCAGCAATTCCAGAGATCTGGTCGGCGGCATTCTACCCGACACTTCTCGAGAAGCTCCCGTTCGCATCTTCGGTAGCGATGGACTACCAGGGCGAGATCGCAAACCTTGGCGATACCGTCAACATCACATCGTTCCCTCAGTTCGATGAAGCTGAAGAGATCTTGGAGAGTCAGGCAGTTGAAGCCGAGGCGTCGACACTGACAAACATCCAGCTTGTGATCAACAAGCAGCTCGCGAAGGACTTCATCATCACCAAGAAAGCTGACCTCCAGTCTCTCGAAGTAATGAACGCACTCCGCGACTTGGCTCTGCACTCGATCTTGAAGAAGATGCAGAAGATCATCATCGCTGCCATCGTCCCTTCGACAAGCCCCGACCATACGATCGCATACACTTCAGGAACAACTCTTGCGCTGGCTGACATCTTGGCCGCGAAAGAACTCCTGGACAATGCGGACGTTGAAGAAGGCGGCCGCAATATGATCCTTGGCGCAGCCCAGTTGAACGATTTGTTCAACATCAGCGGCGTGACTTCAACTGACTTCGGTCAGATGGGATCACTCTCGAGCGGTCAGATCTCGAAGCCGATCATGGGCTTCAATGTGAAGTGGACTTCTGAGGTTGGCAACACTGCCTACTTCATGCATCCGCTCGCTATCGAGATGGCAGTTCAGCAAGACCCAACTCCTTCGGTTCACGATCTCGGCGTCAGCGGTATCCGCGCGATGCGCGTGAACATGGAAGTTCTGTTCGGTCTGAAGCAAGCTTCTGATCTACGCGTGGTCACAGTAGCATAACCAAAACGGTCAGTCGGCCCGGAGCAGTCCGGGTCTTTGTTGTCAGTTTCAAAACCAAATACAGGAGAGTTAAAAATGAAGTTCGTTATGATCTTGATCGCAGCGGCAACGCTGATGCTCGCTGGTGCCGAGAAGGCCGAGGCGCAAGCAGTGAAACAGCCATTCCAGAAGCAGGTTCACTTCGCAGTAACAGGCTGCGCAGCCGCTAACCTTGGAACATCATATGCTGCACCGAAATGTTTCGGTGACGTTGACGTCTGGGCTATTCCTGCTGGTGTAGTTATCGAGAAGGTTTACGCTGTTATCGATACAGCAATCACTGGCACCACTGACTTCGACATCGGCGACGATGACGACGCTGACGGCTTCCTTGATGGTTCGCTGTCGCTGACAATCGGAACTCCTGGAATGTACGGCTGGAACGTAAAAGTTGCTGGCGCCTACCTCCGCGTGCAAACTGCGGGCGTTACTGATGCCGCCGACATCTATGTCGTACCGAATGCAAAGTACTACTCTGCATCTGGCAAAGAAGTGAAGATGGACGCGACTGGAGCTGCAACAGCAGGTCAGGCCCGCATCATCGTCGAAGGTTACTTCGTAGGACCGAAACAGCCCTAAGTCTTGAACTGATCGGCGGGGGAATTGTCTCCCGCCTCTTTGAATACGGGGTTGAGAATGCTTACCGGACAACGCGTCATCTTAAGTGACAATGGAACATTGAGCGATCTCAGTCGTTCGGTCGGTGACTTATTTTCTCAGAACTCAACTCTTGCAATCGTTGCTGCCGAGGATGCGATCTATCTCGGAAGCGATCAGCCTTTCAATCATCGCTACATCAAAGTTTCAACCGCCAACACAAGCACAGCGTCGGTGTCTGTTTCGATCTGGACTGGATCGGCATTCACGGCAGCGGTTGACGTTATCGATTTCACATCAGTCGGAGGCAAGACACTCGCATCCTCTGGCATCATTCAATGGACTACAAACCGGACGTCGGGATGGGTTCGAGTAAATGACTCGGCCGACGTGACCGGACTCACTGGGACTGCCATATACGACATGTTCTGGGTGAAGCTTACCTTCAGTGCGAACCTTTACGCTTCGACGGCTGTTTCGTACATCGGCCAGAAGTTCTCGGACGACTCTCTTCTCGGCGGTTACTATCCTGATCTCGTCAGACCGAAGCTCATCATGGCCCACACTTCGGGAAAGTCCGACTGGACTGAGCAGCATGTACTGGCTGGCGAGGAGCTGGTTAGAGATCTCCGCGTGCGCCGGTACGTGACATCAGGAGCGCAGGTGTTTGACTGGGAACTGTTCGCAGTTCCGGCCATGCATAAGTGCGCTCACATAATCATGTCTGGACTTGGCGAGGACTACGCCGATCGTGCCACTGATGCGCAAGAGGCGTATCAGAACGAGCTCGAGAACACGATGGCTGGTCTTGATCGGAACAAAGACGGGCGCCTTAGCCAAGAGGAACGGAAGCCTGTCGTCGGCCTTCGGAGGGTCTAGTGTCGCTTGTATCGACAGCCTATGACGCAATGATCGCTAGAGTTGAAGCGCTGTTCCCGGTGACGCACGGAAGCTACCAGCGTCTGTCTAATCCATACGACGTTGAGGCGAATCCAGACATCTATCTAGACATGGGGTGGGGCGTAGCTTTCGGCCCAGCTGTTAACACCAACCGGAACCTTTGCAGTCTTGTGACAACGAAGCGAACCGTTACAGTCGTGCTCACTCGAACCAATGACGCGACAGATAACGATGACACCGGACGAGACGCTGTCGTTAAGGCACTTCTTGAGGATGGCCGCACGGTGGTCAATGATTTTGAGCGTGGGTTCCGGCTCGCTGATGCCGACATCAACTGCCAGTTCATATCTGATGGCGGGGTTGAAACGGCTGGACCTGATGATTCTTTTTACTATGTTTTAAGACTTCAATTTGAGGTCGAATTATTTGATGCGCCCTAGGAGGGATGATGGCACTTGGAAGCTCACGATCGAATGTTCTAGGTATCAAAGAAGAAACAACCGAAGGCACGCTGATCGATCTTGGCGCCGGAACTGACTACGTTACGCTTCAGCCAGACGTATCGCTCACGCCATCATTCGAAGTTCTTTCAAACGATGAGATCCGGGCATCGATCGGATCAGCAAAGCCAATCCAGGGTCTTGAGAGTCCAGAGCTTTCATTCTCTCACTACCTAAAAGGATCTGGAGTTGAAGGACAGGCACCAGAGATCTCTGAGGTCCTTGAGTCAGGCTTTGGTGCACAGACCGTAAACGCTACAGAGCGCGCAACGACTTCATCGTCGACTGTGTCGCTTGTGAAGCTTGCGGCCGGAGGGTCTGACTTCTCTCGCGGCTTTGCGATGCTCATCAAGGATGGAACAAACGGTTACTCGATTCGTAACGTGCTGAGCATGGCTACAAACGACGCAACTCTTGCCTTCAACTTGGCAAACGCCCCGGCAAGCGGCGTTAACGTCGGTAAGTGTGTGAACTTCTCTCCAGCAAACTCCGGACATCCATCGTTCTCGGCATGGCTGTATCGTGGTAACGGTCATGCGATCGAGGCGATTGCAGGCGCACAGACAACACAGATCGGCTTCAACGTAAACGCCGGCCAGTTGATCAATGCCAATTTCACAGCTCAAGGGACGAAGTACTTCTTCAACCCGATCCGCATCGCCTCCACTGATGCTTATCTCGACTTCCTTGATGACGCGACAACACGAGCGGCGGCGGTAACGGTTAAAGCGTACCGCGATCCATACGAGCTCGCGACAGCAATTCAAGACTCGATGAACTCGCTTGGATCTACCAACACGTTCACGGTCACTTACTCGTCAACGACTGGTAAGTTCACGCTCGCTTCTGATGGAACGACGTTCTCTTTGCTCTGGAACACTGGAGCGAACAATGCAAACACCATCGGCGACAAGATCGGATTCTCTGTTGCGGCAAACGATACCGGTGCTCTGACGTACACGTCTGACAACGCGCAGACCTATGCTGCTCCGCATACTCCAAGCTACGACTCAGCCGATCCGATCGCTGCGAAGTATCTTGAGATCCTTCTCGGTGATTCGACTGACACGACTTGTTTCTGTGCTCAGACCGTCGACTTCTCGATGGCAATCACTAAGGCAAACGTCCTTTGCGTCTGTGCTGAGTCCGGAGTTCAACAAAAGCTAGCGACTGGCCGTCAGGTGACGATGACCATCACTGCACTTCTCGATAAGTACGAAGCGAAGATGTTCCAACGCTTCCGTGCGAACTCTGAAGTTCAGTGCGCATTCAACTTCGGCCCACGCTCTGGCGGTAACTGGATCGCAGGACAGTGCGGCAACGTGTTCTTGCCAAACGCTGTTGTGTCTAGCTTTGAGCTGACAGACCTTGATTCGGTTATCGGCCTCAACTTGGAGTTGACAGCGTTCGTTGACTCGAGTGGCAATGGAGAAGTTTACCTAAACTTCCTCTAGGAGTCAGATCAATGACTGTTGATTTTGTAGCGCCATCAATGAAGGCCGGTGAGGATTCGCCGGCCAAGTTTAAAGGTACGATCAAAGTAAAGGTTCCTTCATTCTCAGATCGCCTGCGCCTTCAGGCTGAGTTTGCAGGTAAAGCCGGAGACAATGAATCAACAGCTCACCGTCTTGAAATGGTCGCTCAACTAGCCGACCGAGTTCTGCCGATGATCGAGTCTGTCCAGGTTGAAACTGAAGACGGATCGGCAAAGGCAAACACAAGTGAAGAAATGTTTAATAACCCAGCATTCGATATGTTAACGGCCGAGGTCGCGATGGCTGCACTTCGAGGCTTCGTGGGAAACTAGAGCCGGCGATCAGGGCGCAGGTTCGAGCTCTGTTCAAGAAACAGCGCTTTGAGAATGAAGCGCTCTGGCTGGTCGCCGAGTACAACCAACGTCGAAGATTGCATGCGGTGGGGTTGACGCAAGACATGGCTTCCATAGATGCTTTCAGGGGTGAGGCGTTTCTCATCATCTCTGATGAGATCGATGATCTTGAGCGCAAAGAGCGCGAAAAGCAGGAAGCGAAGTCCCGTCGGAGGTAGCCGTTGGCAATCACAGTTCCAGTCGACATAGACTTTCAAATCAAGAAGGCGCTGGACGATGCCAACGACCTGGCCGATGTCGCCAACAGATCTCTCGCCGGAATTGAAAAGAAAGCAAAGCAGACTGGCTTCGCAATTAACTCAATTGCGTTTATTGAGATCACTCGTGCTGCTGTCGACTTTGGCCGAGTCATTGTCGACGTGTTCAGTAAGGCGATCGATGAGGCCATCGAGGCCGACGCTGCCGTCCAATCTCTTTCATCATCTCTCAAATCAGCTGGCGACTTCTCTGAGCAGAACGTGTCTGCGTTCGAAGATCTAGCTAAGGCTCTTTCTGAGGTGTCTCGATTTAGCGACGAGGCAGTGCTTGGAGCATTCAAGATCGGAAAGCAATTCGGTCTTACCAATCGCGAGACAGCTAAATTCGGAAAGGCCGCTGTCGATCTCGCGACATTCCTTGACCAGGATCTAGACACGACAGCTAGACAGCTTGGTCAGACGTTTGATGGAACTGCTGGTCGATTGGCAGAACAGGTTCCGGCTTTAAAGAACGTATCGGCTGCAGCCCTTAAAACTGGCGCAGCTCTTGATGTTGTAATCAAGGCGGCTGGAGGTTCGGCGCAACGCGACCTTGATAAGTTTGGAACTCAAGTCATCAAACTGCAACAGGCATTTGGAGACATCTTTGAGGATCTTGGAACGGCAATCGTAAAGAACCCAGCTGTGATTGAAGGCCTCAAGATAATAACCGCTTTGTTCAAAGAGATCGGAACTGCGGTCGGTGAGAACAACGAGATCTTTAAAACATTCGTCAGCGGTTCACTATCGCAGATGATCAAAGGTCTGTATGTTGTTTCGCAGGTTGTTGAGGCAATCAATAACGCATTCTTTAAGCTTGCCAAGTTTCTTGAGCCTGCAGTTCAAGCTCTCGAGTCATTCGACAAAGCGACAGAGGCACTGAAGAAAGGCGATATAAGGGCATTCACAAGATCTCTCGACATCGTCACAGCTACGCGAGATCGGTTCAAAGAAATCGACAAGCTTGCTGAGCGTGACGCTAAGATCTTCGAAAAGTTCAACACTGCACTTGCAGATGTTGAAGGAGCAATTGAACGCGCCGGCGTAAGCCGGAGCAAAGTCAATAAGGAGCTCAAGGCTGGGTTCGATGGTCAGATCAATCAGAACCGTCGGATACTGGAATCGGAAGCTGATCGTCTAAAGCTTATGAAAGAGCAGATCAAGCTTCAGGATGAGTTCTTTAAAAAGAGAGAAGACGAACTAAGTAAAATATCGAAAGACCCATCGGCTGCACTGTTCGGATCTGGAACTAGCGACAGAGTTAAGCAGCGATTGCTATTTGATTTTGATGAGCTGAAGCTGCAGACCTCAATCGTTGGAGGTCTCGGACAAGTTCTTCAAGGTCGCAACGGCGCGGTCAATTTGATTGCTGCTGGAGCTGAAGCTGCCGGCAAGTTCTTCCTTGGCATTCCAGGATTTGGTGAACTGTCTAAGCTGCTCGCTCAAGGACCTGATGAGATCAAGAAAGCAATCGAGGCTTTTGCTGATGCGATTCCTGACATTGTTGTCGCGATCGCCGAAAGCATTCCAGTTGTACTCGAGACACTCGCCGACAAGCTCCCAGACATCATTGAAAAGCTTGCGGAGAAGTCAGACCGCATCGCATTGGCTTTGGCGAAGTCAATGCCTCTCGTTGCCATTGCGCTTTCGAAGTCTGTTGTTGAAGGCGCCCGCAGGTTTGTTTCTGAGATCCTGCGCGGGGCCGGTGAGTTCATCGGAAAGATTCTTGAAGGCGCAGGCCGTTTCATCGAGGAGCTCGTCAACAAGATCGGCGAAGCAATCCAAAGACTGATCGACAATTTGAATCCAGCCAAAGGAGTTGGCGGCGTTGTTGGTAGCATCGGCGGCGGACTATCGGGAACGACGGTTGGATCAATCGTGGCTGGTCCAGTCGGAGGATTCATCGGTGCAGTCGGCGGAGCGCTTGGCTTCAAGGGTGGGGCCGGTGGTGGATTCTCTCAAGGCCCGTCTGTCGTCAAAGTTCAGATCGGCCAGCGTGATCTCGCGACGGCGATACTTGATCTCAACAGACAAGGATTCAGAACATGAGCGTCAAGGTCTGTTATCCGAATTACTTCTCTTCTGAGCGCTACTCGACACTGACCGCGTCTAGCGCAGCAACTGGATTCGCAGTGACGAATTTAGAAGGAACTGTGCGCCGGTCAAAAGTCTGGAGATCGGCCGGCTACTTCAACGTCACGTCATCGAATAATGTGATCAGGTTTCGAGATGCGAGCGGCGGGGCCGACAAAGATGCGACGATTGCCGTGGCCGAGTACACGACCGATGCAGCATTCCTTGCGGCTGTTGATGCTGCAATGGAAGCGGCTGGGCTTGCGAACTACACGGTGACCAGAAGCTCAACGACGAAGAAGCTGACGTTCACTTCTGATCTAAGCGGCGGGGCCAGCGCGTTCGAACTTCGTTGCGCAGACGCCGCATTTACTGCGCGTGACTTGCTTGGATTTGAGGCAGTAAACACATCAGGATCTGGGTCTTACACGACAGACAATGTAAGAATCCACACAGATGAATTTATTGTGCTCGACCTTGGTGTTGCATTTAACCCGAAGGCCTTCGCGCTGTTCGGACCAAGGAACGAACCGCTCCGCATTTCGCAGACAGCGACCGTTAAAATCCAAGGGAACGCGACAAACTCCTGGACGTCACCGGCCTACAGCACGACTCTCACTCACACTGATTTCGGCATGGCTGTCCATAGCGCAACTGGCCTGCATACGACTGGTCTTCGTTATTGGAGAGTGCACATTCAGGACGTCGACAACGCGCGCGGATATGTTGAGATATCATCTCTTCTTCTCGGCGACACGCTTACCCTGACTCAAGGATGTCCGCAGTTCCCACTCGACGTAAACGAGATCGATCTGTCTAAGGTCACCCGCACAATGTCTGGCGCATCGTTCGCCGCCATGATGGGCCGAACCATGGAAGTCGGTCTTGATTGGCAGTTTCTTACAAAGTCTGAAATGGAGTCATTGCGCGATTTGTACGCAGACGTTGGTCTCGGAGTTCCGTTCCATCTGATCCTTGATCCAGACGAAGTGTTCTCGACCGATATGGAGCGATGGGTTCTGCAGGTTCTTTTCGCTGAGCCAATGCCGTCAAAGCTCGATCGACCGAATCAGTGGTCGTCGTCTTGGACAGTTGTCGAGGACGTATGAGCTACGGCGTAGTAGGTGAGGTTCTAAAGACTGCAGACATGGCGGCAACGCCGCCGACATTCTTTCACCGTTTCGACGTAAACAGGATGATGGAGCTGAAGGCGGTTCGTCTTCAGGTTGTTAAATATGGAGTACCTTCTCTTTCTAGTCTTGGTCTTGAGCTTCGGTCTGGTTATCAAGCTAGCTCTGGAGGACGCGGGTTTATAGCGACAGCGTCGACAACGTACACGCTCGCTCAGATCTCATCAGCCAACTACTCATGCGCCGAGATCTTCTTTGAGTTCGACACTGCTCCGCTGCTCGCTCCGAATGTTGAATACACGCTGAATCTAACGGCAAGCGGATACACCGGAGACGACGACAACCATCTTGCCTGGGTTCGCACGTATCCAGATCCGATCGTCTCGTTCTCGGGTTCAACGACTTTCGAACAGCTTGGACGGTTCCCGTTTCATGTTGCACTGATCACGCGTGAGGTGCGGCGATGAGCTACGCTTCATTCGTTGACCGTGGCGGCAAGGATGTTTTCGTCTTCGCGAAGATCAGCAGAAAGCGACGCTTCTCTGGTTCCGACATGGTGTTCGATGGAAGCGAATCGAAGTACTATCTTCCGTTCACGCTTGGAGATGTTGAATCTGTCGCGCTGACGCCGACGTCTACTGCCGAGGCGATGGGCCGTGTTGAGCTGACAGAAGAGTCAAGTCTCGCAGCGCTTGGATCTGGAGAGTGGTTCTTTGATGACACTCAAGATCGTCTTTACTTCGGCGCCTTCATTGATTCAGAAGGCGGTGCTTTGTCAGACGATACGCTTACAACAATTGTGGTGGAGTATTGGACATTCGTCTCAAGTGCTGACATCGGATGGTTTAAGACTCCGACCGATGACACAACAGAGCAGGTTAGATGGGCCGGCTGCATCTCAGAACACCCGGAGATAACGAAGTCTGTTTCTGAGAACTTTGCAGGCTTTACGCCAGTTGAGATCACTCCTCTAGTCGTTGCATGGCACAACACTGATCTTTTCGAGAATGCGTATTCTGATTCATACGCCGATTGTTCTTGCGAGGTATGGACCGCGCTTGGCTCGATCGACACAACGAGAATCATAAAGCTTTTCACCGGAAAGATCAAAGGCGTTCAGATCAACGACACCGATATGCGATTCAGTCTCATCGAAGACTCAGCGCTTTTCGAGAAGTCGTATGTCGGTCGTCCTTACGAGGATGAATCGACGGCTCTTGATCCAAACGCCACGGGCCAAATGATTCCTTTGATCTATGGTCTGACCAGATGGATCAAGGCAATCAATATCGACTATATCAATGCGAGTCCTACGACGTCTGATAACAGGACATGGGCTGTTCACGACTGGGCCTTCGGTAGCGCGGAGGCTACGTTCACGCTAACCGGAGCTACGTCTTTAGGCGGCGGCATTTATACTGTGACGATGAGTGCGGCCGATGCGGCGAAGATGATTCACACTCAGCGCGCGAAAAGAAATTCTGGCGGGGAGTGGGTCACAATATCCAAGACCGCGGGCGTATTCGAAATGAATACAGGCGGGGCATTCACTCCAGCCAATGGTCAGGTCTTCACTCGGCCGGCCATCCAAGAATATTACTTTCAGGTGCCATCGAAACAAAACGCCGTGGTGAACTGGTTCCCTTCATCGAGTTCGACCGTCTCAAGTTCTGTTGTTGGAAATTGTCTGTGCGCCGTGCTTACGACTGGGTTTGAGGCCGCGGCCACAGCGCTTGGCCTCACGACAATCAATCCCGACGACTTTGAGGTTTGGGTAAAATGCATCGGACCAGATGTTGAGCAGACTCTCGATAGCGCTTACTTTGAAGGCGATGGACCGTCAGAAGTCGGCGCGCTTTTATGGTACTTGAAGAACGTGGTCGGACTCGATGAGACTAAAATAAACGTCGCGTCATTTAATGCGGCACTGACTGCCCGACCGATCAACGCCTCAAACGAAGGCAACATCGCAAACTTCATCACTCCGTTCTCTGGATACGAAGCGGAGAAGCACCGCGATGTTATCGGCCGACTGCTTCGCCAGATCGGAGCGGTTGGATATTTCAATGCCGACGGTGAGTTTACAATCAAATGCCGAGATGCGTTTGCGACTGCCGATTGGGAATTGACCGACGCTGAAATTGAAGCCGACTCATTTGAGTATGAGCTTTCCCAGGATGACTGCCGCTCGTTCATACTGAGTGCGTCAACGTCATACCTTGGCAGCGCCTACACGACCACGACCGCAAAGCCTTCGACGACCACGACGAAGATCAGGTTCTCTGATGGACAGAGCGGAGGTCCAGTTTCTAGCGACGAGGGATTCTCATGGATGGACGCTCCGGCTGAAACTGTTGAACTCTACGACGTCAACAAAGACGCGCAGGCCTCTGGCCGGTACGTTGGTCGGTATGGTTTGGCTCGCATTGCAACTTACTATGGCGCGCGGCGGGGGATCGCAAGGCTCAGAGCATTCGGTGAGATAATTGACGCTGTACCTGGCGAGACCGTCTCGATATCTCGCGAGATCATGCCTGGATTTTCGTACGTTCCTGGAACTTTGCGCACACGACAATTCTTCATCCTCGAAGTCAGAAGGGCCGGTGACATGGTTGAATTGCTGATCGAGGATCAATACTCTATCGAGGAAGCTGGGGGCTTTTGATGGGAACCAGATATTATGATTTCACAAGCGCCTTTGATCAGGCCTCAGCGCCGACAGGATCTTCACCTTCTGGGACATCTGACTTCGTAACGGTCGGATATGGTGTTTCGAATTACGCTAGATATATCGACACGATAGCAAACCTGAAGGCTGTCTCCAGTTCATATCGCGCCGATGGCGTGGCGATGTGGGTTGATGAGTTGCTTGCGTGGTTCTATTTCGACTCTGCTTCAAGCGCGACTGGTGATGACGAGAACACGATCACGCCAAGCGCCGGCACTGGTCGCTGGCTTCGGATGCAGGTCAAAGGCTTCGGTGCTGTTCAGAACGTGGCAACGGCGGCAACGATCGCCGCCATGGCATCGAGCACTCCAGTCGTAAGATTAACCGGCTCGACTGCCACAGATCTTCAAGGGATCACGGCCGGGGTTGGCGAGCAGATCCTTGAGCTATACAACGCATCAAGCGCCTCAGTTACCTTGAAACATGAGAACGGATCGGCCTCAGCTGCCAATCGACTTTCACTTCAGCAGTCGGCCGATCTTGAGATCAAGGCTGGCGGGGCCATGCTCCTTCGGTATGACAAGACACTGACGCGCTGGGTTCCGGCGAGTGGAGGCGGGGGAGGTTCTGCAGGCGGCGGGGCATCGCTTGAATGGTTTGAAGATACAGACGCGCCGATCTTCCAGATGCTTTCAAGCCATCCCGTTTGGCGATTCAGTTACAGCGTAAGCCAATACCTCTATGGTTCGCTTCGCGTTCCTCAAAGCTACGTCGCTGGATCACCGATCAAAGTCTTGCTTCCGGTTCTTTCGCTTCAGTCGGCCGACACCAATTTGATGCAGACTCTTGCGACGCTGGTAAGGACTGGAACAGATGCGTACACTTCGACAACAAACCAGCGGACCAGTACGAACTCGGCATTGACCAACTCGGCTGGAACTCAAAACAAGTTCCAAACTGTGACGCTCGACCTGACAAGCACAACCGGAACAATCAACTCGGTGGCTGTTGCCGCTGGAGATCTGATACTCGTCCGGCTTACCCGTGGCACTGATACAAACAACAACGACATCTTTGTTCCAGCGTTCTCTTCGGAGGTAACTTTCTCATGATCAGGAATTTATTAACTCTCACCGTAGCACTGTCGTTCGTTTCGTCATTGGCTGCCGCAGCACTCAGTCCTTCTGACAAGCAGTCGATTCCTTACGAGAACAGGGCCGCCTCAGTTAACAGTGGGTTTGAGAATGGAATCTCCAAATGGGTTTCATCGCCCGCGATTACTCTGGCGAGTGCTACTCCGCAGGCAGGATCAAAATACGCACAGTGGAACTCGACGTCAGCGGCTCAGACCTTGACTCTTGGATCTATTGGCCGGCCAGAGGGACAGCTTGAGGTCTCATGTGCGGTAAGGGTTCCGTCCGGAACTGCGACGCATACTTTCAGTGTGGTCGAGAGTTCTGGGTCAACGACAGTCGCCTCGATGTCCATTGAGAACAGCACGACGTGGAGATATCAAACTCTGATATTCCCTTCGCCTTCGGCGGGGACGCTGTCTATTGTCTTCACATCTGTCGCGGCCGATGAGCCTTCAATCGATATCGATGACTGCTACGTGGGCAGGGCTCGCAATGTAGGCAGCACGGATTTGATAACGGAACCTGTCGCATACACTCCAGTCTATACAGGATTCGGAACGGTTACGAACAGCACTGCGCGATCTTGGCGCGTGGGCTCTTATTTGTTTGTCGAATCATTTTTCACAATCGGGACAGCGACCGGCGTAGAAGCTCAAATGACATTGGGATTTAGCGGTACAAGCGGAAACGTCACGACTGCTTCCAACCTTCCGACGCTTTCAATCGCTGGACATTGTTCGGGAGACACCGCATCGGTAACGAACTTTGGAAACATCACAATTCTTCAAGAGGCATCAAAAACGTATGTCACCTTTGGTCGTCACACGTCGGGCCAAAATGGTTTGACTAAAAACAATGGCAACGCATTCAACAACTCTGTAAACGTGTCGTGTTCTTTCCGAGTTCCAATCCAAGGCTGGGCAGCGTCCACCGTCGTCATGCCTGATGCGCAGGGCTGGTATGTTGACGCATCGATAAGTGGGGCGAATCCGTCACTTGGTACGGCAAGCGTTACGTCATATACTGGAATTGAAAACGGGTCTCTGACAATGACGCAGAACACAGGCTCAGCCGGTGTCCAGATCGGATGCTCGAGCACTAATGCACCAAGCGGCCTAACTTGTAGTTCTGGAAACGAATCTCTTTCGGTAGCATTTACGCCGCCAAAAACAGGTGCGTATCGGGCGTGTGTAACAGCGAATCACTATATTGATGCCCCGGCGGGGTCGATCAACGTCGTCTCCACATTTCAAATTGTTGAGACTGCGACAAATGCTCAGACGGTTATTCAAGAAGGCAAAGGCAAGGCGATGTCCGGGTCGGTCTCAATATCTGGAGACAGACGGGAATACCGCTCAGTCGCCACTTGCGGCGATTTTGTACTTAGCGCAGGTGCCCAAAGAATGCTGCGATTAATGTATGAGACTGAGATATCCGGCACGCCTGACAACCATTACATAAAGGCCGATGCCGATTCTGTTCTGGGCCAGCCAGACGTTCATTGGACAGTGTTTCCGCTCCAGGATAGGGCGACGGCCATCCTTGCGAACAGCGTGAGCAGCGCTAGCACAAATGGAACACACTTTAATTCATCGCAGGTCGGCTCGACCGGAACCGTGAGTAAAGAAACTGGCGACTGGGTTAGCGGGTCATGCTCAGTCGCTTCGGCGGTTTACACTTGCACGCTTGTAGCTGGAGCATTTAGCACTGACCCCGCCTGCCATGCGACTATTTTCGGCGAGACTACTAACTACAACGCTGTAGTGACGTCAGCATCTACGTCGTCGGTTGTAGTCAGAACATTCGATACGGCAAACGCAGCGGCGGCGGCGGCCTTTGCTTTGACTTGCAGCGGACCACGCTAATGCGCGCACACGTTGAATGGATCGTCGGAGTCATAAGGGCCGGGCCGGAGTTCAAAGACTTCGGCGATCCCTATGAGTTCTCCTGTACGGTCATTCGTCGTGGAGATACCTGCGAGATCATCGGGGCGAGCGGTAAATTCACCTTCGCCACTTATCGCGCAGTGCGTGAATTGCTTGAGGGTCATGGAATTACGATGGCAGTCTGGGAGAGAAGCAGCGGCAAACAGGTCGCAGCAAAGGGGAGACAATGAGACTTCTTGCGTTGATGGTTCTGATTTTAGGCCTGACTGGTTGTGCTTCGAATATACTTGTCTCGAACTGTCGATCGATCCAGATCGAAGGTGAAGAGTCGGACAAGTGGTTGTGTGACAAGGGATGGTCTGACTACTGGAGGTAGTTGAATGGCGGCAACATTTGATTTCATCGATGAAGGTCAGGTTCGCCGCGCAGTCTATCGCGGCGAGACTCTCCAACGTGTGTTCACTTATAAGGGTTCGGATGGAGTCGCTGTCGACTTGACTGGATACTCGGCCTCGATGCAGGTCAGAAAGTCTTTGGCAGATGGTGTGGCTCTTGAGCTTTCGACAGTGAACTCAAGAATTACACTTGGCGGTGCAGCTGGAACTGTGACGCTTCTGGTGTCGGCGGCAGATACGGCAACTATCGATGTCGGCCAATATTTCTATGATCTCGAACTCACTAGCGGATCTTCGGTAGTTACTCGATTGATTGAAGGTCGATTCCAGGTCAAAGAGGCGTACACTCGATGAGCACAGTTACGACCGTCGACATTCAAACGGTTGTCACAGATCTCGGCTCTTCGGAAGCAGTTGAAACGATAAGCAATCAAATCGTCGCAACGGTTAATCAGTCGGTCTCGCTCGTTGAGACTTCAGAGTCTGGGACTATTATTGAAACTGTAAGTCAGTCACACGTCGTCGACAATGGTCCGTCCGCTTCGTCTGGATCTGGACTATCCCAGTCAGAAGTCGAGGCATTGATTGAGGAGGCGCTTGTGTTTCAGAACTATCAAATCAACGACGTCGATACCGTTTCAACAACCACGTACATCGGAAAAGCGAAGCTTGACGGGACTTGGTTAATTGAGAGAATCGTCGAGAGTGGTGACGACCTGGCGAAAGACTACGCCAATGAGTCGAACAACTCCGGAGTTTCAACATACGCTAGTGGTTGGTCGAATAGGCTCACGCTGACATTCGGCGAGATCCAAACGCTTACAGGAGTTTAAATGTCAAAATCCAATACCGCAGAAAATGCAGTGCTCGCAGCTATGTATGTCGGGACAGCTCTTCCATGGGCCGCAAACACTGACCTTTGGGCTGCGCTCTATACCTCAGATCCCGGTGAAGCTGGTTCGGCGAACACGAACGAGTGCGCTTTTGGCGGCTATGCTCGTGTTGCGATTGCTCGATCGACTGGATTTGATTTGGTTGGGAACCAGATTTCAAACGATGCGCAGATCTCCTTTCCTGAATGTACTTCTGGGTCGGAGACCGTGACTCATTGTGCGATCGTCACAACATCAAGTGGTGCCGGAACAATCCTACACTCAGGAGCACTGAGCGCATCGCGAAGTGTTTCGTCTGGTATCACGCTCCAGTTCCCGGCGGGCACCTTTACTGTTACCGAGGATTAATGGCTGGGTTTTACGGCGTTCGAGAAATTGTGAATGCGCATCTTTCTGGGGCTGAGAAATACACTCAGTTTCGAAAGGCGCCGTCGCAAGTAACGACTGCCGGAATCTGGTTCGATTTAACATCGAGCGGAGGCAATCCAAAGCCGTTCTATTATGCGTCTCCCCCGCTCGAAGCGACCGTGATGTCTCAAAGTTCGGCAAGTGGAATGCTTCACGGCGGGGAAGTTTCGCCAAGCCTCAAGGTGATTCGAAAACTGCTCGTCATGTCGTCGTCAGCAACTGGCCTACCGATGCCAATGATTCTCTGCGATTACCTTCTTTACTATCCGTTTGCCGATATGGGAGAGACCGACGAACAGACGACCGTCAATGGCGTTTCGCTTTCGCGGTACACAGATGGGGCGGGCGTAAGGATCATGGCGGTACTCGCTGCGGCTGGTGCTGGCGGTCAGACGTTTCGAGTCCGGTACACTAACCAAGATGGAGTAGCAAATAGACTGACGTCTACTGTGATAATGAACACTGCAACAGCTACCGGATCAATCATCAGCGGTCAGAACGCAAACGCCTCTGCCGCTGGACCATTCCTACCGCTTCAGAGCGGAGATACTGGAGTGCGTTCGATTGAGGGTGTGCAGATGATCTCTGGAGCTGACGTTGGTCTGTTCCATTTGGTTCTAGTAAAGCCGCTTCTCACAACATGTATCGTTGAGCAAACTGCAGCGGTTGAAATCGACGCAACGATTGATGCTGGCGGCCAGATGCCGATCATCAAAGACGGCGCTTATTTGAATTTTATTTGTTTACCGAACGGATCGCTTTCTGGAGTCAATATCCATGGCGAACTAACGACAATTTGGAATTGAGGGGACTCTATGGCTGGCTTCACATCAATGGATGATTTTACGAATAAGGTGTCTTCTAGCGGTCAATTCTATCGCGCCGACTGGAACAAGAACATGCTGCCGACAACTGCAGCTGTTGCCGGAGAATGGTCATTCCTTGCTCGAGGCGGCGGCAACCCTGCGGCCGACGCTCTTTACAATACCGGAACAAACCTTTTGTTTCAGCCAACCAGCGACTCGACTGCGAACGCAGCCGGCATTCAGCACGGCGGTAACGTCTCTCCTTCTTACAAACATCTGGTGAATGCTTCTGCCTTTAGCGCTGCGGCGACAACGATGCCAGCGATCTTGATGCTGGTCGACCTTCTCGGGTTCTATCGCGTGACTTCAACAACAACGATCACGTCGCAAGCGTTGACCAATACACTGAGCGCCTTCTCGACCTTCACGGCCGACGCTGGAACTGACGTCTGTACACACTCGAACATCAACCTGTTCCCCTATACTCGAGTTCAATTGACCACGACTGGAACTCTTCCGGCCGGGCTGTCATTAGCGACCGATTACTATGTGATCAAAGTCACGGACCTGACAATTAAGCTTGCGACAAGCTACGCAAACGCTGTTGCCGGAACCGCAATCAATATCACCGATGCTGGAACTGGAACACACACGATCAACACTTTGCTTCCGCGATATACTTCTGGCGCCGGGGTTCAGGCTTTCATGTGGAATAGTAACGCCACAGCACTTGGTGCTGCGACTCCGAACTTGAGTTTCCCGGCCTATACAAACTCATCGCAGACCGGAAGCAGGGCAACTCCAACGACTCTCCCGATCGGAAAGACTGCGGCTGCAAACGGTCTCGTTCTTTACAGCGGCACTGGCTCAGGAAAGTACGGGCCATTTATGCCGCTGCAGGCTGGTGATTCTGGCATTGCGAAAGTTGACAACGTGCAGATTTCAGTGTCGTACGTTTCTGGAGAGTTCTCTATCGGACTCTGTAAGCCATTGATCACGATGCCAATGACGACTATCGGCGTAGCAGCTGAACGTGACTTTATGAACCAGCTGCCGTCACTCCCTCGAATCTATGACGGGGCGAACCTTCACTGGCTGATCTATCATGGTGCGGCGACTCCGACGAACTCTGCCTTCTACGGTCATCTTGACATGGCGTGGGGTTAATCGATGGCATTGATTGGCAACAGGAGCGTTTTGTTAAAGAGTCCAGCCCGCTTTATAAGCGGGTCGACTTCTCCTGCGCCAGCTCAGCTTCGCTCAAACTTCAATCGCTCTGGCGTTTCTAAAAACAAGTTCCTATCGATTCCAAAAAATGCGTCTGTTCCTATGGGATACGAGCCGCCAGGATCGTGGGAGATCGCCAGAAAAGGCGGTGGCCTTTCTTCTTTCGTTCAAGTTCGAGGCAGTTCAACCATGTCGGCGTCACCGCTCAATGTTCGACTGACTGCGGCTGATCTGGCTGGAATCGGTACGGTATCAAGCGCGGCACTGAGTCAGCTCATCCAAGCGGCTGCAAACCTAAACGGCCAGGGCTTAATCACTGATGCAGAGCTTGCCGCTGTGTCGAGTCTTGCGGCTGCTCTTTCCGGAACAGGCTCAGCGTCTGGCAATGTGAGTGCTTTGATCCCAGTTGCCGCCGCTCTCTCTGGACTCGGCGCGATTGTCGCGAACCTAAAAGGAACCGGCAGGCTTGCGGCAGACATCACTCCGTTTACTGATCTTTCTCCAGAGAACCTGGCCCAGGCCGTATGGAATACTCAACTTGCTGAGCATCAAGATACTGGATCAGCTGGCAAGGCATTGACTGACGCTGGTGCGGCGGGGAATCCATGGGCTGCAGACCTTGCGTCAAACAACGACGCCGGTACGTTTGGAGCTCTCGTTCAAAAGCTTTTAACTAAAGTATTTTTCCTGGGGACAAAATGACATTGTCTTTAAATCAAATTGATTGGCTCACTGGACTGCTGGCGTGCATTGGGTTCATCGTTTGGCTTGTGCGTCTAGAGGGACAGGTCGGGTTTCTGAAGAAGCAGGTTGACGAACTCACAATCAAACATGACGCTTTAGACTCGCAACTTGTTCAAAAGCTTTCACGACTTGAGACTGCAATCGCTAGGATCGAGGGATACTTGAAAGCAAAGAAAGAAGGAGAATAGTCATGGCGAAAGATTTGAAAGAATCAAAAGAGATCCTGCTTGCCGTAGCGTACGTTGGTGTCAAAGCAATTCAGGCTTACAAGCAAGCGAAAGCTGACGACAAGATCGACCTCAGCGACGTAGGCGTTGCGTTCGGTTTCTTGATGGACCCAGTCTTGAAGGCAAAGGTTGAAGCTGCAATTGAAGGCGCTGACAAACTCGGCGAAGACTTCGACGGCGCAAACATCTTCGACATCGTGAAAGCGCTTGTTGAAGTTGAGCCGCAAGTGATGGAGCTCGTGAAAGAGATCGAAGGGCTCAAGGCCTAACCGATGTCATACCTGAAGATCATTCTCGAAATTGCGAAGGCACTGCCAACCATCTTCGAACTTTGGAAGAAGTGGGAAGTTGCCAAGCTGCGCCGTGAACAGGAACGCGAAGCGGACCGCAGAAAACAGCAGATCGAGGATGGAATCACTTCAGGCAATTCACTTCCTCTCGAGGAGGCGATCGGGCATTCAACTCCTGGACGTCCGGCCGAACATCAAGCCGGCGTCCAGACTCGACCGAATAGGAAGCGATGAGATACACCGCGTTACTTTTATGCATATCGTTTTGCATAATCGGAGCATCAAGCTGTTCGCGAAAGAAGGATGATCTTTTCAAGAAGGTCGACGCGGATGTTTGGCTTCATGAGCAGATCCCGGCTGAGCTTTGTTCTGCAGAGATTGCTACCTTTGGAATCTACCGAAAGGTGCTCTGCAATGAATCGGCGCGCGTTGCCGGCCTTTGCGGCCCGGAAGATAAGACCTACGAAGAGTTCGTCCCGTATTGTGCAAAAGAGATAAAGGTTCACGTCGGTATGCATAAGGACCACTTTAAGAAGTGGGTTGACTTGGCAAAGGAACGAATCGACGAATGCTTCTGAGGTGAGTGATGTATTTTTTTAAACGAGCGTTTGAATTTGTAAAACGAGTATTTAGTCGCAAGCCAAGTATTCCGGCGCCGACAATTCCAGAACCGCCTCCCGTTAGCGAAGCTGGGCCCGTAACTCGTGATTTTGTCACTGGGCTTTATCTGAATCTTTGCCACAACATTCGCGGTGGGGTCACGCCATACAAGAAGATTCGAGAGACCAAAGGAAAGAATCGTTCGCCAGAGCTAGACCAATTGATCTTGAAGCAAGGCGGATCACTTGGCGAACCGTATTGCGTATATGGTCAGCAGCAGGCAATCGACGACATTTGTTCGATTCTGAAGATCGATCGTAAGTCTGTCGCAATTCCTGAAGGCGGCAGTTCACAGCGAGTCTTCAAGAAGTCTCCAGATCGATTCAAGAAATCAGAGCCAGCGCCGATGCGCATTGTCGTTTGGCAATACGCCTCTGATCCGACTCACGGTCATTGCGGAATGTGTTTGTCTGAGGCTGACGGGAGTGGGCTGTTCCAGACATTTGAGTTTAATACGAATCCCGATCCAGGTGCAGTTATCAGAGACGGGCAAGGCGCGCATTTCGTTAACCGCAATGTCGCTGGGACACGTTCGATGAAGATCGTCGGATACATCGACTTGTTTGAAGCGATCGCTGAAACCATCCAATAGGTTCAAGAGTGTCAAGGACCTCAAGATCCCATGGTCTAGGAGCTAAGGTTCCCGTCTGATCTTTCGACGGCGACGACCTGACGCCCAGCACATTGGGCCTCGACAGCGAGGAGATCTAACGCAAGCGCCCTGGCTTCCTGGCGTGTCAATATGACAGCTGCCTCGAACTCCTGAATCGTCACAATTATCATCGGGACGGTCTTTGCGTTCTCGTCGCGTCCGATCGCTATTTGGAAGGCGCCTGTTGTTTCTTTGTCCATGTGAACTCCTCAAGCCACGGCCTCCATAGATGAGCCAGGTCTTCGTCCCCTAGTGCTTCCTTTCGGTGCTTCCAATGCATCGCTCCGGAAAGCTTGTTGCCAACTCCAAGCCTACTCGTCCCGAGAGTTTCCGGCATAGCCCAGGAATGAAAGTACCTGGCCGCCATGCTCACCGGTGTCGGCATCCATCGCCACGCAATAAAATGCTGCACAACAGCGTTGTCGCAGTCAGAGTCGTCTGCCGTTCGCGTAACGAATCGCATGGCCTCGTGCTTCCATCGGAACGGCGCGGCATCAAACAAGACTCCGATCAGCATGAGAAGATCAGTCAAGAGAAGCATCGGCCACAGTGGAAGCGACAATGGATACAGGCAACGGATGACTAGCGACGACTGGCCCAGGAGATGATCCTTCCAGTTCGGCGCAAAGCCCAGGCGAAGACAAAGCTTTAAGCCTGTGGCAATGAGCGGCCTCCAGTCTGATGCGAACCTTGCCACGACAAACGCATTTAAAAGCTGGTCTCTCGAGATCCATTTAGGATCAGACCAGAACGCCGCGGATCCGGCCCGGCCTGGATGTCGTCTCCACTCACCTCTACCAAGATAAAGCTGCCTCAGTGCAAACCGCGCAAAGGGCTTTGCTGATATTCCTTGCGACTCAAATCCTGCGCACCATGCGCCGCACCGCTGGAGTGTGTCGCCGCCATCTCCATCAAGCCCGACTGGGAGTCCATTCTCATCCTTGAACATTTGTCACCTCCGGGCTTAGCCTTGACCGAAATATTACGACGAGGGGTTTGATTGACGAATCTTATTCTTGGCGACTCATATTTAATATTGAAGACCTTGGCCGCCGACTCAGTCGACGCAGTCGTAACCGATCCGCCTTATGGCCTGTCATTTATGAACAAGCATTGGGATCATGACGTGCCGTCGGTTGAATTGTGGCGCGAGGTTCTTCGCGTTCTGAAGCCTGGCGGCCACGTTCTCTCATTCGGCGGGACGCGCACTTATCACCGCATGGTCGTGAACATTGAAGACGCTGGATTTGAGATTCGTGACCAAATCCAATGGCTTTACGGGTCTGGGTTTCCGAAGTCTCATAACCTAAAAGACAAATGGCAAGGCTGGGGCACTGCTTTGAAACCGGCATTCGAACCCATCGTTCTCGCACGTAAGCCGCTTATCGGCACCGTTGCGGAGAACGTGAAGACGTTTGGCACCGGCGCCCTGAATATCGATGCGAGTCGGATTGAGGCCGCCGATCAGGCGGTGCTTGATGCTGCGGTTAGGCGAATGACTGGAAACAAGGTCACGGGCTGGGTGTGTTCGAATAAAACGGTTGAACCCGTGTCTGCCCAAGGCCGCTGGCCAGCGAACGTGCTCTTTGACGAGGAAGCTGCGGCTGCGCTCGATGAGCAGAGTGGGCCAGTCCGCATGGCAAGCGATGTGTCTGGGATAAAGCAGCTTGAACAAATGCGATTTAGTGTGGGCGGTGAAGGCGCAAAAAAGCGGCGTCAAACAAATGTAAAAGAAATCAAGGCGGGCGCCTCACGTTTCTTCTACGTGGTGAAGGCATCGAAGCGTGAGCGAGGCGACGGCAACCATCACCCTACAGTAAAGCCAATCAAACTCATGGAATACCTCGTTCGCCTCATAACCCCGCCAGGCGGTACAGTGCTCGATCCATTTATGGGCTCAGGAACGACCGGCATTGCAGCTAAAAACCTTGGCTTCGGATTTGTCGGCATAGAACGGTCGGAAGATTATTTCGAAATAGCTAAACGGAGAATTTAAAAATGAAAGAGGTTTCAATCCGCTGCGAAGGCGCGCGGTCAGTATCGATCAATGATCTTCATCCATTCCAGGACGATATCAAAACACTCCAGCCGGCCACGCTACGGAAGCTTGAGAACGTGATCATCGAGCAGGGGTTTTCTGAACCGATCGCGGTCTGGGCCAATAGTCCAGACGAGAAGCTTTGGATATTGAACGGCCATCAACGATTGACTGCGCTTCAAAGCCTTGGCTCAAAGGGATGGTTCATCCCACCGATCCCGGTCACCATGGTCCAAGCCGACGATGAGCAGGAGGCGAGAAGGAAAGTCTTAACGCTCGCCTCTCAGTTCGGTGACTTCAATGCTGACAATTTGGCGCAATTCATCGCGAAGGCTGAGCTTGATCACGATTGGATCAGGGGAAATGCAAAGCTTGTGGCGGGGGATTTTAAATTCAACGAAGTGAGAATTGCTGCTGATCCTCCGGAACCGAAAGACTGGATTTCTCCTGGAGATGAGTTTGATCTTGGCGGTCATCTTTTAGTTGTTGGCGAAAGAAAGAAAGAAGGCGACGAATTTAAAGAGGTGATCCAGATCTTGAACTACTGGCACGGGTTCAATGGAATAGACCCCGTCCGCATATATGATGGCCGCCTTTGGTCTAACATCAAGAAGCCTAGTTAGCCGGGTTCCAATCAAAGACTCGCATCTTCTGATTCGAGTCGTAGCTAACAGTCAACTGCTGGCCGATGATTCCGTATCGGCTGGCGGTGCGCATCCATTCGCAAGGAGTGGTGCTCATGTTTGCCGGAGTGATGGCGAAACCGTCGGGCGATGAAACCTGAATAGTTCCAGACTTCGAGTCACCGCGAAGGACTGCATTGACTGAGCACCGGACGGTGCCGGTTCCAGATGGGTTAGGATAAGCGAAGACGATTGATGTCTCGGAGTAAACCCTGACGCCGATTAGTTCCATGCTTTCATTGGTCTTCGCATCAAGCCAATAGTCCATAATGAACGGTGACTTCACGGCATTGCCATTTACAAGCGCTTCCTGCTGGCCGCAGCCAACCGAGAGAAGTGCAATCATGGCAAGAAATGTGAGAATCGCTATCCGCAAGTCATGGTCAATGTATTTCATACGAACCCGCCTTTCTGACGGTGACGAACAATTGAAGCCGATATCTCAAGAGGATCTCTGCGAAACAGCTTTGCGACTAGTTCAACGAGAAGGGTTCCGGCTTGAAGATCAATGTTGAGCCAGTCCTTCTCTTTGATCTGAGGATCGTGCTTTGCAATAAAGTCGACAGCCTCTCGGTAACTTGGTCTCGGATACGGGTCTCGCTTTACTTTCTTCGCTTTCTTCATTTCATCCCTCTCAATACTCGTCTAAGGTTGGCGGCCATGCCCCAGGCGCCCATCGCCTCGAGCCTTTGAATCATGGCGTGTAGCCGTTCGATTTCTGGCGTCATGCATCTCTCCCTTGTGTGTAATCAGTATCGCACATCATGATGAAAGTTGCCAGTAAAGTTGCCAGTAATCCCAATTTGATACGATCTCGCGTATATTCGAGATGGGCTCGAACAGGTTTAAGGTTGTGACAGATCTTGTAAGATTTACTCGGTGCACCGTGAATTATTTTCAACGGCCCGGTGCGAAAGAACTGCCCCCCTCTTTCGAGGGAGGCGTAGGTTAACTAGGTTGGTGCAGAACCAGTTTTCCTAATGCCAATTAGTTAAGGCGAAAGTTAGCCGCCGGCAAGAAGAAAATTGGAATGTAGCGTGGCGGGTTAACCACTGGGCGCTGCCGACTGCACAAGTTACCAGGAGCACAAGACTAACCGTTGGAGGTTGGGGAGTGATTCGGTCTTATAGCTGAATGCGGATCGTGAGAGTCGCATCGGTGTTTGCCAGGTGGCGGGGAGAAATCCCGTTGCTGAATCAATCCCTTCTCGCTGGACGTGTGCAGGCTGCCTTGCCTTGGCAGTAAAACAGCAAGAGCCCATCTCTAGGCTTTGAGAGATGGATCGCACCCTTGGGTCATGATTGAGTGAGGCGTCGAGCCTAGCCGACCAGGCGAATTCGACAACGCGATGCACTCAAAGGATGGCACAACCAAGGGAGTATTGCGTCCATAATCCGAATTTGTAAAACGGTATTCATTCTTCCCGTTTCACTAAACCGTTCTCCACGACCTCCACACTGATCGGCCGCGCGGGGGCCGGTCACGAGCCCCATGAGCGCAGGCCGTTTCAGTGGTGGTGGGCGGTGGGGAACAGTAGTCAACCAGATCTATCTTCAATCCCTACCGCGCTTCGCTTGGTTTGCTTGCGAGCTCGATTACGAGCCTCGCCAAGCGTGACGCAAAGAAATACAAAATTAATCCTTTGAAAATGAAATGAAATGCGGTATCGAGGAAAGGCATACCGGGAGGGGTCATGTTCAATTCCATATCGATGGCGCTGATAGCGCTGTCTCAGATCGCATTAATCATCGCGCACGTTAGGTTTCAGAAAACGGTAATCCGCCTTCTCGCCAATGTCTTAAAGACCGAAGACCTGATCCATCAGGTTGTTGAAGATCACGATCAAAGAATAAAGAAACTTGAATCACTCAATTAAAGGAGAAGTGCGTTGAAGCTAACAGAGTTCGGGCAACGGCTCGAAGCAATCCAAAAACAGAAGTACATCAGCGACCGAGACCTTTCGCGAAAGCTTGGAATCGCTCAGCCAAACATCACGACGATCAAGTACTACACCGCTCGGCCAAGGCTTCAAACGATCAAGAAGTACGCAAAAGCCCTTGGCGTTGACTTCGCTGAGCTTGATACCGCCAACGATCCAATGGTCGCAGGACACGTAAAGATCTGGATGACGATTGAAGTTGGAAGCACGTCGAGAAAGATCAGGGTCTTATGAGTGATGTTCGTCGCGATCTAGATAAGATCAGATCCCTTTATATGGATGAAATAGCAAGGCTCACGTTGCAGCTTGCGGAGAAGAATACTGGCCTACTCGAGTACCAAGAAGCATTCGAACTCCTTCAACGTCAGCTCGAACAGTGCCGCATTCAGAGAAACGCTCAAATCATATTCCCAGAACTTAACTACACAATCGAGGAGCTCGATGAGCAGATCGAGAAAACCAAATGAGTAAGATCTTTTATCCTGGAGACACCGTCGACTGGACTCCGAAGATGTCACGTCGTGGCCTTAACGGTCTCCCCGCCGCGAAAGAAACATGGACATGCAAAGTCGTCAAAGGCCCTTGGCCCAAAGACGGTTACGACTCTTACCAGATCAAGTCGATCAAGTACCACACGATTCACCACGTGAATGTTGATGACCTGATCCTAGTGAGGCGGGGATGATGGAACCAGACGATAAGCAGTACCAGCTTCGCTTGAATCTCGTTGTCGATATCGTTGAACGATTGACTGCGACCATTGAGAAACTTCAAAGCCGTGTCGATCGGCTTGAATCGAATGAACTTAAAAGGCAGATCAAAGATCTCCAACAACAGAGCACTACTAGACTACCAAAGGGGAAGAGATGAAGTCGTTTCTTTTAAAGACTGGGCTTAGAGATGCTGTCGACATTTCTGGTCTGCATGTCATATCTGTGATCTCAAATCCGCTCAGATTCAAATCACGGTATGAGCTCTACGATCGATTCTCGAAACAGATGTCAGACCTTGGCGCCAATCACTGGACCGTTGAGATCGCAATTGGCGAGAGAGAGTTCGCAGTCACCGACCACACCAATCCAAAACACATTCAGTTTCGAACAAGAGAAGTCCTTTGGCATAAAGAGAACATGATTGAGCTCGCAATCCAGCGCCTACCTCCTGACTGGAAGCAGGTCGCTTGGATTGATGCCGACGTGATCTTCTCAAGACAAGACATCCTGGAAGCCACAGTTCATCAGCTTCAGATCTATGACGTGGTCCAGATGTTCTCGCACGCAATCGACCTTGGCCCACAAGGTGAGCCGATACAGACGCACAATGGCTTTGCCTGGAGCTATGATCAAAACGACAGGATGCCGCCACAAGGCCCAGGGTATGACGGTTACTACGGATACAACACCAAGCGCGGGTTCTGGCATCCAGGATATGCGTGGGCTGCAAACCGTTCTTTCATCAATAAGGTTGGACTGTTCACTTCCGGAATACTTGGAAGCGGTGACCATCACATGGCAATGGCCTTCATTAACCAAGTTCAACGGTCATATCCGAAAGATACCGGGACGCGATACGTTGATGAACTTCAAGACTACCAAGCGCTTTGCAATCAGTTTCTAAATGGAAACCTTGGTTATGTTAGCGGTTCAATATTCCATGAATGGCACGGTAAGAAGAAGGACCGCAGGTACGTTGACCGCTGGAAGATCCTCACAGGTAACGACTTCGATCCAGACGATGACATCTATCGAGACTGGCAAGGTCTCTATCAGATCGTGCCAGAGAAGCCACGGCTTCGAGATCAGATAAGATTATACTTTGGAGCAAGAAACGAAGACTCAAACGAACTTTAGATGGAGGGGGAAATGATGACATTAAACCAACTTGCAAGTGCGATCGCTCATGCTGAGGGAAAGAAGCATCAGGCATCGATCGGTGACATCAGAGAGATATTGAAGATCTTGGTGTTGATGGATTCGATCGCGATCAACGGTGATAAACACGGGCCTGCGGCAATCATACGTCTTGCTGCAATTAATAAGAACAGAAGAGGCGGGGGATCATGTGCGAAGCGAGGAGAAGCCAAGGTTTCAAAAAAAGATAAGGTCAAGGGCCGAAGAGATGGCAAGGCTAAGCGCACAGGTCGAACTGCTGGAAGAAAAGATGCGAAAGCGACAAAGCGAGGGAGCATCAAAGACTGAGCTTGATCGACTATACATGCGGCTCAGAGAGAGAAAGAACGATCTCTTTAGTTGGGGGATATTGTGAGAAGGATTGAACCATTCGGACTTTTGATCTGGGCATTCGTCGGCGCGTTCTTGTGGCTGTTCTGGAGCGCATTAATCGAATTGGTTTTGAAGATGATTAAATGATTTTGACCTCACCGCTCGTCAGCACTGGAAGCTGTAGCGCAACAGAGCACAGGCCCGAGCGGAGAGGTCTTTTGAATTGTTGTTCGCTGTCTTTTGAAACGAAGACTCAACGACATGAGGAAAAATAGCGAATAAACCTCAGCGCAGTCAGGCAATGCGTATTGGGTCTCGGATACCTAAGAACCTGTAATCCGATGCGTGGTCCCGGCAAAACGGGGCACTTGAGAGGAGTTAGCTTGAATGGCCTGGATCTTTTTAGCGGAATCGGCGGACTCAGTATCGCACTCAAGCCATGGGTCCGGACCGTCGCCTATTGTGAACGAGACCGATACGCTCAAGGCGTTTTATTGTCACGGATGCGAGACGGTTCACTTGATCGAGCCCCTATCTGGGACGACATCACAACACTGCATGGAAAGTGGCTCCCAGAAATTGACATCATCTTCGGCGGCTTCCCTTGTCAGCCATACAGCAGCGCCGCTCGAGGAAGAAACAGACACGACACGCTCAAAACGGATTTTGTTAGAATCGTTCAGCAGGTCACGCCAGCTCTCGTTTTCGCCGAGAATGTTGGGGAAGACCCAATCGAAGATTTTTGCGAATCACTCAAAGAAATCGGATACAAAACTAAGACGCTCTCAAATACGGCTGCCGACGTGGGTGCGCCATTTATTGGGAGACGATACTGGGCCATTGCCTCGACCGACCGCAAAAGCAAACCAACATTCGCCCTCAATGAGAAAGTGGCCGTCATGCCGACGCTATCAAAAAATCTTTGGGGAGACACTGAACCCAAAGGCTTACGAGTATCTGATGGGATTACCAATAGGATGGACAGAGCTAGATGCCTCGGCAACGCAGTGGTTCCAATCCAAGCGCGTGAAGCGTTCAAAATCTTATCAGGAATCGGAGGTAACTAGGTGAACATAATCGAAGCAAGAGAAGCGGCGATGGCTGGCAAGACGGTGATTAGTCCGGGTGGTTTAGAACTTGTGGCTGACGACTTCGACGACATGAAAACGATTAGTCACGACATGGTTTTCGGCGAGTGGGAGATCAAACAAGGGCCGGTTGTGTTTGAGGCTTTGGTTGAACGTGCAAACAACACCATGTTCGGGCGATACAAAGGTTTGGTGTGGAGCGCCGAACTGGAACAGTTCATCGGCAAGAAAGTGCGAGTCACGGTGGAGGTGGTTGAATGACGATTGTGATTAAATGGCAGCATCTCATTTTGATTGCCGGGTTTGTTCTTCCGATGATTTGGTTTTGGATTCCATATTCTAAGAGTGGGTCTGATACCTACGGTGTTGGAGGCTTGTTCGTTGCTGCTCAAACAATAATTGTGTGGCTCCTAGCGCTTGTTTTGTTTTTTGGTCTTGGATACTTTGGAGTGTTCACATGACCGACCTTAAAAAACTCCGCGAGCTGGCTGAGAAGGCGACGCCGGGGCCAAAATACTTCACAGTTGAGGATACGTTTCCGACCATGTGGCTTGTCGATGAGCATGGTGATTACCACGACATCACAAACGATGACTTGACATTTTGGGAATCATTCAACCCGCAAGCCATCATCGAGCTGCTCGACAGGCTGGAGCGATACGAGAAGGCGCTGAGGTTTTATGCAAAAGATTCGCAATTCTCAACGGGTGAAAAAATGACTGATAGTCAAAAGAGAGACATGGATGACTATGGATCGAGAGCCCGCGAAGCGCTGGAGGGTGAGAAGTGAAGCGAAAAAGTATTCGTAAAGAACGAAGAGGAAAGTGGTCAAGGGACCCGTGGATACGTATTTTGGAACTTCTATCCAAGATGGAAAAAGAAGAAAGAATCAGATGCCTAAGAGCGACGATGCAATTTTATTCGGAGAAGCCATGAGCAAGCACACACCATGGACAGATGAGGAAGCGGAGAAGTGGGCGACGGCACACCAGGTTAGCGTGATGGACGATCTAGGCAGTCACAACAGCTTGACGCACGTCGGGTTGGCATTCCTCGCCGGACTTCAAAAGGCCGCAGAGATGATTGAGGCGTGCCCGACGGTGTATGGCGAGACGACTATCGCGCAATACGGTCGCGAGGTTCCTACTGGAAATTGGACTGAAACCAGGGTCGATACCTACGACACTCACAGCGCCAAGCTGGTCGGAGTTCGGCCTATAGAAGGGAGTGAGAAGTGAGCGGCGGTGAAGTGAAACGATATTGGAATGGTAAAGAAGTAGGACCAGAAGTCGCAAATGCCGTTGTCATGGCAGAAGACCACGAGCGCATCGTGGCTTGGAAGGATGCAGAGCTTTTGACGTACCATAGAATGGCGGCGAGCGGTGTCTGGGTCGAATCAGAAAAATACGATGAGCTTTTGAAAACCATCGCCACGCAGAAGCGCGTTATCGAGAAGCTGAGAACATATGTTCAACACAGAGTAGACTGCATTTGTCGTGCTGGAGTTTTGCAGTATTCAGAAGAATGTGACTGCGGTCTTGATGCCATCGAGAAGGGGGAAGCGTGAAACCGACTCACTATCACTGCGACTTCTGGAAGCAGAGCTTTTGGTTTTGTATCGGTTGGTCTCATCAAGACATGACTGCGTACCTAAAAAAGAATCACAACCATGAGCCGGACCTTTCGCAGAAGGCCGGAACGCTGTTTGCTGTTCCGCAAAAGAGCGGCGCCACGGTGTATCTGCTCTGGACCAGGAAGAAACACGCAGCTCTTGTGGCACACGAATGCGTGCACGCAGCCAACACCCTTCTCCTGTCTCGTGGCTGGAAGCCAGAGCTCGATAACGACGAACCGCAAGCGTATCTTGTCGAGGCATTGGTATCGGCTGCGCTTGGATTGAAGGTCGTTTGATTGTTGAATATATTTCAAACACCACTCAGCTTGTTGCTCTTTTAAACATGCAGTGAAATATGTCGGGAATATATTGGAGGGATCTATGTTTCAACAGGCAAAGAGACAGCAGGCGTTTTTAAAGATGGCACTCACTGGACCAAGCGGATCAGGTAAGACAATGAGTGCGCTCCTGATGGCGAGCGGTTTAGGAAAAAAGATTGCGGTTCTAGATTCTGAGAACGGATCGGCAAGTCTATACTCATCGTCAGTCGACTTCGATACGGCCCCACTGTCACCGCCGTTCACGACAGAGAAGTATATTCAAGCAATCCAGTTCGCCGAGAAGAACGGGTACGATGTTCTGATCATCGATTCACTGACGCACGCGTGGTCTGGCCCAGGCGGTCTGCTCGAGCAGAAGGAGCAGATGGATTCAAGAGGTGGCAACTCGTTTGCGAACTGGGCAAAGATCACACCAAAGCATAACGCACTGATGTCAGCGATCCTGCATTCAAAGGTTCACGTCATCGCCACAATGCGATCTAAGCAAGACTATGTGTTGGCTGATAAGAACGGGAAGCAAGTTCCACAGAAGGTAGGTCTTGCGCCACAGCAGCGCGAAGGCGCTGAGTATGAGTTCACAACGGTTCTAGATATTGCGATGAACCATGAGGCTGAATCGTCTAAGGATCGAACTGGTCTTTTCGACGGGAAGCTTTTCAAGATCACCAAAGACACGGGCATTGCAATAAAGAACTGGCTTGATAGCGCCGAACCCGTTCCTGTTGAGCCAAAGAAGGAAGAAATAAAACCACAGCCAAAAGCAGAGCAGCCAAAGGCCGAGGCTTCACCAGCATCATATACGCGTAAGGACATGTTCGATCTTGCGATCAAGCGTGGATGGCACAACGACGTGTGCAAGCGATTCATCAAGGCAACATTCAAGAAGGACAACTCGAACAAGCTCACTCAAGAAGAGATCGTCACCATGATCTCTTTTATAAAAGAGATGAACGGTTTTGAGGTCACTCAAATGCTCGATAGCAATGAGCAGCAGGCAATTGCGGACAGTCAACCAACTGACGAAGTTCCATATTGACCGCTAGATATAGAACCTTCACGATATAATAAAAACGTGGAGGTTCTATATGAGATCACTGCTTCGGCGGATTGCGCTCAAAATACTTTCAACAGTTCCAGTCCAGTTCTTTCTTTCGCGCATCTTGCCGCGCATCAGATTCTCAACATCCCCGCCTAAGATCACCGGCCAAGAATGGCAAAGCTTTATTGCGATGATCAAGCCTGGCGATCTCGTCTTCTCTGTCGATAGGTCAAAGCTTTCGTCTGTGTTGATCCCGGGCGAGTGGGATCATGTCGGTATCGTATCAGAAGACTCGATGGTAGTTGAGGCTCACTTCCCTAAAGTCAGAAAGATCCATCCATTTGACTTCTGTCACACGTCAGACGCGGTCGGAGTTCTTAGGCCATTCCCGTCTACTGCTGCTGTCCTGGCGTCTCGGTGCGATAGCTTCATTGGCATCGGTTACGACACGCTATTTAGAAAAGGAGCTGAGTCTCTTTACTGCTCTGAGCTTGTTTGGCAGTGCGATCAGACCAATGATCTTGGCTTTGATACATCCGACGCCGTTGGCCTTGGCATCGAGTATCTGTCGCCAGATGGCCTTTGGGATTCTAAAAACCACATCGGCCGGACTCGGATAGGTGATATCGATGGCATTCAATAAGTTTGGCCGAGGTCGGCGGCGCGTGCCTGGGGAGATGAACAAGACTGAGTCAGCGTATGCTGTGCATCTGGAATCTTTGCGAAGGCAAGGCCTCATCGAGTGGTTTAACTACGAAGGAATTAAGCTCAAGCTTGCCGACAAAACATTCTACACACCAGACTTCGCAGTGATGATGCCGGACGGGATGATAGAACTCCACGACGTTAAGGGTACAACCAAAGACAAGGTCACTAAAGAGTCGAAGCCGTTCGTTCACGACGACGGGTCAACGATCAAGATCAAGATTGCGGCAAGCATCTATCCACTTCAGTTCGCTACCGTGTGGCTTGATAAGCTCGAAGGATGGAAGCAGATTCGCTATTGACAGACATTTTAAGACAGATTGCAATTCTTCCAATAAACCATTGGAGGTTCTACAATGTCTGTCCAAGACAAAAAGGCAGCGAGTCGAGAAGTAAGGATTACAAGTGCTGAGCGCGTACCGGCCAAGACTTTAACTAAGTCAGAAGATGCCGCACCGCCGCAATCAATCATGCCATTTAAGCGTGGCGCCCAAGAGGTGAAGCATCACCTTTTCAAGGCCGAGGTCGCTCAGTTTTTAAAGAACGACTCGTTCAAGAAGGATAACCCTCTCTTGATTCCAATGGAGCACGCGCACATCTATCATAGCTGTGACTCTCTCGGACGTCCTATTGCGCACACTGGATTTGTTGGCGGGCACTGCCACGAGGTGAAGATCGACAATCATCCAGACGGATCAATAACAGTTGAGTGCGGACCTCCGCTAAAAAAGGAAGTTTACAAGGGCCGCGACGGCCGGAAGAAGACCCGCTTTGTTCCAGTAAAGTTCTTCGACAAGTACGCCGGCGAAGACGACGAGAGTGCGACAGGCGGCGAGTGGAAGGTTGACGCCCACACTCACAAGCTTCGCTACATCGGAACAGAGACATGGTCAGGCGAGGAGATGATGGCCCGTGGCGGTCGCAAGGTAGCCACAATGGACGATGGTCTTGCTGGTCTTCACGCGACGATTCAAAAGGCTGGCGTTTCTATCACCGAATAGTTAAAACCGAATAGCCGACTGGTCTGCGTTGTGGTCGTGATCTCTCCCGATTCCAACACACGACGCGGACTCAGTTCTGGCATTCTCTCCAAAGATCAAAAGGGGGAGTCATGGACATCATTTCGACAAGTGCCACTGGCCGCGTCGTTTCAAGACACATTGAAGACATCTTTAAAACAAAGCCAGAGCTTGCGAAGTTCTTTCTCAATCATCCAAAGCGGATGAACCTTGAGACGGCACTCGCGAATGGTCTTCAGGGAGCTGACGCACGCAAGGTCTTAAAGCATGGGCCAGAGCATATCGACGAGGTCTCTCGAGAGATCGTTAGGTTTTGGTGCCAGACGATGCTCCAGATCCATGAGCATAGCCTCCTTTCTCAGAACGAAAAGCGCAGGCTTGAGACTGAGTCTCGCCAACTTGAGTTAGCTCAAGACACAGTTCGCGACATCGTTTCAAACATTGATGAGGACGACTTCGACGTTCAGGAGATCTGATGTCACACAGTCGACGGTCAAAGTACAAACCGAAATATTGTAAGATGCTGATCGAGTCAGCATCACGCGGCGAAAGCATCTCTAGGTTCTGCGCTGACATTGATATTTCAATGCCAACTTTCTACGAGTGGACCAAGGTTCATGAGGAATTTGATCACGCCCATGAGATCGCTGTGGCTAAGGCTGTGGCTTTCTGGGAGCAGCTCGGAATCAATATGATGATCGGCCGACCGCTTGAGCAAGGATCAAAGCACAAGGGCGATCGCCACATCTGGATGTTCTTTATGCGCAATCGATTCCGTTCTGCTGGATACGGTGACGACGACGCCTTCTCTTACGAAAAGAACGACGGCTTCGATGTCTAAGGTCCACATCGATTACGAGAAGCTTCCATACCAGGACGAGTTCCACGAGGCCACAGAGACCTATGACATTCTCTCGGCTGGTTACGGCGCAGGTAAGACCTACTCTCTTTGTATGAAGGCGCTCCGGCTTGGGACGATGAACTTTGGTCTCCCCGCCGGAATCCTCTGCCCAGACCTGAAGATGTTTAAACGTGACGTGCTTCCAACGTTTGAGGCCATCGCCGAAAAGAACCAGTTCAAGATCAAGTTTCGTCAAAGCTTCTCTGAGCTCCTGATCTATCCATCAAAGACCAAGTGCCTTGTGTTTCATGCAGAAGATGATGGCAGGTCTATTCGAGGACCTAACCTTGCATGGGGCATCGTTAACGAGGTCACGCTCGTATCTAAAGCTGCATTCGACGCGTTCGATGCTCGTATACGTTTAAAGCAGGCAAAGCTTCCACAGATCGCGATGAGCGGTACGCCAGAGGGATTCAACTGGTTCTATCGCGACTTCATCGAGCGCCATCGTGAAGACGCACGCGTGGTCTACGGTGACATGAGGCAGAACCCACACCTCCCAGACACCTACGCCAAGCGACTCATGTCACAGTTCGATCCCGTAGCAGCGCAGGCATACGTCGAAGGCAAGTTCGTCAACATGGTCGGCAAGACCGCTGTTCATTCGTTCTCAAGAAAGAAGCACGGTGTTCGCGGAACAACCGTAGACCGTGCCTTTCCGATATGGATTGCTGTCGACTTCAACGTAGACCCAATGGCCGCAAGTATCTGGCAGCCGATTCCAATCGGAAGCGGCCGGCACAAGCTTATCGGAGTTGGAGAAGTCAAGATCCGTGACGCATCTACTTACACATTATGTGCTGCGTTAACTGAATGGCTTAGAGCTAACTCACCGCAATATGGATTCAGGGCCGAGGCGCTCTTTAAAGACGTGACGGTCTATCCGGATCCAGCCGGCAACGCGCGCTCGACAAAGTCCGATATGTCTGACCATGCGATCTTGCGTGAGTGCGGATTCTCGAACTTGAAGTTCAAGAAGCAGCTTTCAGTTCGCGGTTGTATCAACGCGCTGAATACTAAGCTTCACAAGGCAGAGATCGAGATGGACCTCGACAAGATGCCAGAGACCATCGCGGATCTTGAGCAAGTGGTCTGGCGTGATGGTACATTCGAACTCGATAAGCGCGACCAGAACCGGACGCACTGGCTCGACGGTTTAAAGAACATGGTCGATTTTGAGTTCCCGATCGGCGAAGGCCGAGGCGGATGGAGAGAAGACAAGATCAGGTGATTGACCGAAAGCCATGACGGGCCAATCATCAACACGGTGAGGTGATCGATATGCGTATGTTCAACGATGAAGACATTCTGAGCCAAGCCTTCCGGGCAAAGGTAATCGAGCAGATCAAGTCCCAGCCAAACCAGGCCAGAAAGCTCGAGGCAATGAAGCGCCAAGACTGCTATCGAGACAACACCATCAAGTGGGTTATGAAGTCTCTAAAGGAGCTTAACCTTCGGCAAGAGACGCTTGATCTGATGCAGAACCATGCATCAAACATCTCGATTGTGAAGAAGGTCATTGGAAAGAAGGCACGCTGCTACCGTGGCGGGGTTCTTCGCGGCACAGAAGACGAGTCGACCACGACTAAAGTAATGGCGCTCGCTTCAGTCTTAAACTCAAACGAGTACTTCAAGAAGGCCGACAAGCAGTCAGAGCTCCACAATAACTCACTCGTCGTAACACTTCCTTCCAAGACTCCTGAAGGCCGCGTCCGTTTAAACACCACGGTGCTCGGCCCATGGCAGTACGACGTCATCGAAGACGCTCGCAATCCAGAGAAGATCGGCTGCCTCATCCTTTCGGAATGGAACGAGAAGGGAAGCGGTCACAGCTTTAACCACGACCAGATCCAGGCACTCGACCAGTCGACCACATCTGACGATCAGATCATTGCGCGCGGTCCGTTCAATGCCGATCCAGACGATGGAGAGACATTCATCTGGTGGACGAACACATACCATTTCACGACCAATTCAGCCGGACAGATCATTGCCAAGTACTCACCGCAAGATTCTTTAAACCCGATCAAGATGATCCCAGCGACATCGATCGACAAGAATCAGGACGGCAGCTATTGGGGATCTGGCGGCGAGGATCTCGTTGACGGTGCTGTGCTCGTAAACCTTCTATGCAGCGACATGAATCACATCATGTATATGCAGGGCTGGGGTCAGCTCGTCATCACCGGTTCAAACATTCCGGAGACATATCAAGTAGGTCCAGGCGTTGCGCTGATCCTAAAGGTTAACGAGGGGATGACTGCTCCAAACGTCAACCTTCTGACTCATAACCCGCCAATCGATTCATGGCTCAAGGTTATCGAACAATACGTTGCGATGCTTCTGACTACCAACGAGCTATCGACTTCATCGGTCGCGATGAGCCTTGATGCTTCGACGTTCCCATCAGGTATTGCAATGCTGATCGATAAGTCTGAGTCGACAGGTTCAATCGAAGACAAGCGCCACACGTTCGCCCAGGCTGAGCGTCGTTATTGGAAGATCGTTTCAGGATGGCTCAATGCTTACGCACGATCGACAACTCCGCTCGACAATGAGTTTGCAGAGATTGGTCCGATCCAAGAAGACATCGAAGTCAACGTCAGATTCCAAAGCGAAGAGCAGGTCGTGACCGAGAAAGAGAAGCTCGAGATCCTAAAGATGCGTAAAGAGATGGGACTTGCGACTCAGCTCGATATCATCAAGGCCGACAACCCATCGATGACCGACGACGAGGCTAAGGAGAAACTCGAGCAGATCAAAGAAGACATGAAGCT
>ERZ724505.240-NODE-240-length-37946-cov-5.633317_pt1 | contig 37946 bp, 33 predicted proteins | sample MGYA00376038_ERZ724505 | MGnify/ENA primary metagenome ERZ724505 (study PRJEB28724, sample SAMN07190884) | wastewater metagenome | isolation source: effluent of sewage treatment plant in Hong Hong | place: Hong Kong | collected 2016-03-17 ...
GAGAAAGTACTGCGTGACGCTCTGATAGACATCGCACAAAAGGCAGACGTGAACCCTGCAAACATCAGCATGTCCTCTTCGGCCCGGGAGTGCGGATTTTTCATTCCAACCCGCAACGGCAGCACACGGGAACCAGGTCCGCTGACAATCGATATCAAGGCGCGCAATGATGCCATTACACTTATAGACATGCATCTGCAAAAGAATACGACTCTGACGGAGAGACAGCGTCGCACATTGGTACGCCTGAGGGCACGCCTGGAAAGCATCCTCCACACAAACAGCATTGCGGCTTTAGACGATGCCATGGGGAAAGCCATCCATCGTCAGAAGACGGACTACCGGCCATTGCGCCTCCTGGGCGCTGTGAGCGGGACACTCTTAACCGCGGTAGGCCTGGGCGTGTTCTTCCGGACCGGAAAATTGCCGTGGCCGACGCTCCTGTGGGGGCTGGTTGCCGCCGGCTCTGCGTACCCGGACCTGTTTAAAAGCCCGTCATTCCAGACACTCAAAAAATACCAGTTTCTGGCTGACAATCAGACACAGACTTTCCTGGACAATCACAACATCAATAGCTCTCATGGCGCAAGCAGAGTGCAGGAATTGTTCGATCTGACACCGACAACAAAAAGCACTCTGCATGCGCTGGCAAAAAGAGGGGTCATTCATGAGAATAACTTACAAGAAGCCGGCGTCGACGGGTCTCTGCTGGCCTTCATAATGAGCTTGCCCACATCCAATGCACGCGCTGACTTCATTCGCATCTTCGGATCGATCAACGATAAAGACACGCAAGCAAAGACAATTGACTATATCAAACATCGCCGGGATCCAGTCGTGTAGCGGTTTGGAAACTATGCAACAGTCTTGTTGTACTCTTTGGTGAATGTTTCGAGAATATCGCCGAGTTCGATCGGAGCGCTTGTCTGCACCCGCATACCACACTCACTCCCCTCTTTGGCTTCCTTGATTTCCTTGTCGACATTCTTCAGGGAAGTGATGCGGCCTGTACCGATCTGCTCACCATTGCGCATCAAGCGGAAGGGAAAGCGCTTCAGGTAGCCGTCTGTCACCTTGCCACCGATAATCTGCTCGCTCTTTTTGGTGAGAAATACGCCGCGTACTTCCAGATGACCCGTAACTTTCTCCTCTTCCACCGGCTCAATAAGTCCCTGGAGCAACAGCTCCATGTCTTCGAGCAAGCGATAGATAATATCGTACTGCTTGACCTTCACACCCTCGCGATCGGCGGTTTTCATGACCGTAGAAGCCGCACCGACATTGAATCCGACAACAATTCCCTGAGAGGCTGATGCCATCATGACATCACTTTCGGAAATGGCGCCAATGGCACTGTGGATAATTTTCGGCTGAACAAGTGTGGTCGTCAATTTGCGCAACGCCTCGGAAATGGATTCGAGTGAGCCCTGGGCGTCGGCCTTCAGAACAAGTTTGAGCTGTGTAAGCTTGCCTTCCGTCAAGCGGGAGACAAGATCCGCAAAGCCGTGTTTGGCTTCATGGGCTTTGGAAAGATGGTACGCCTCCAGAAATGCGGTCAGCTCCTTCTCTGTCTTGAAGACCTGCAGAATATCGCCGACACGAGGCGTTGTATCAAGGCCGGCCATAAGGACCGGACCGGATGGCGGCACATCGGCAATACGCGTACCTGCAGCATCCATCAGTACCTTTACTTTGCCATTCGAACTGCCGGAAGCGATCAGATCACCGATATGCAGAGTGCCGGTGTTGACAATAAGGCTGACAAGCGGACCATGCGATTTATCCAGATGGCTTTCAATAACGGTTGCAATAGCCGGACGGTTCGGATTGGCTTTCAGTTCTTCCAGTTCGGCAACCAGCAATACTGTTTCCAGCAGCTCCTGAATACCGGCCTTCGTCACAGCACTGCACGGTACCATCGGAACAGTTCCTCCCCAACCTTCCGCCTGCAACCCATGGCCGGCCAACTCACCTTTGACACGCTCGATATCGGCATTCGGCTTATCGATTTTATTGATAGCGACGATAATCGGTACGCCGGCGTCCTTGGCATGGTTGATTGCTTCAATCGTTGTCGGCTTTACTCCTTCCTCGGCAGACACCACAAGAATGGCGATATCAGTCACCTGCGCACCGCGAGCGCGCATGGCGGTAAACGCCTCATGACCCGGCGTATCCAGGAACGTGACCAGCTTGTCACCATGCCGCACCTGATAGGCACCAATATGCTGCGTAATGCCACCAGCCTCCTTGGCTACCACATTGGTGGAGCGAATGGCATCCAAAATAGCCGTCTTTCCGTGGTCAACGTGACCCATTACCGTCACAATCGGCGGACGCGGCTTGAGTGTCTCCGGCTCGTCTTTGATCAGCGTTGCCAGGTCGTTTTTAATGAGCGCTTCCACCGAGACGTTCGCGACCTCCTTCTGTACTGTCACACCAAGTTCGGACGCAACAATTGCCGCTGTATCAAAATCAATCTGCTGATTGATATTGGCCAGAATGCCGTTTTTCATCAGCGACTGGATCACTTTTGGCACCTGCACACCGGTCTTTTCGGCAAACTCCTTCACGGAGATCTGCTCCGGCAATGTGACTGTCCCCTGCTTCTGCTTGATTTGCTGCTGATGGGTGGAGGCCGGCGCTTTCTTTTCCAGTTTCTGGAATATCTTGTTTTCTGCGCGGCGCTGATCGATTTCCGCCTTGGTCAGCTTCTTTTCACGAGTCATAACCTGCTGCTGTCGCGCAATGGCAGCCTGCGATACGCCCTCGAGCGACAGCTTGCGCAGCACGTTGAGATTCTCAACCTGCTTGGGGGAAATAGCCTGGGGCGCATCGGAATCAATGTCCTGTTTTTTCTGCGCTGGATCCGCGCCGTCTTCTTCTTTGTCTTTGGAATCGGTGCTGCCATCTGAACCGGCCATGAGCGCGTCGAAATCAATTTTCAGACCTTTTTTGTTGGCAATAAAGCGGATAATGCCAATGGCAAGATTCTGCGGAACCTCGCGATCGGTCGGCTTGATGCCGAAATCGACCTTCATGAGTTCGAGTCGCAGTTCTTGTCCTGTCATGCCTAAGATCTTCGCTACCTGAACGAGGCGCATAGAGTACGTAAAAAAACGAGCGCGATTAGAATAGCACAGAGAATGAGAAAGGAAAATCGGAAAGCGTAACGAAACAGAGGAACCAGAAGAACCAGACGATGCAGACGAGTTTTTCAACTTATAAATAGCACCTCTCAAGCTCGTATCAAAATCATGTAATACAAGCAAATATCCGAATCCTCTGGTTCTTCTGTTTCGTCTGCATCCTCTGGTTCCTCTAACTCAACGTCTGCACAATATCCGTCCCACCCGTATTTTCGGTTGGCGACATGGAACCGAGCACATCAGTTGAACCGGTTTTTGGTTCTGCTGGGGGCTGAATAGGAGAAGTTGTTTTTACTTCTGGCACGGAAGTTTTTGGTGCTGGCGCAGGCGCTTGAGTCGCAGGCGGAGCATTTACTTTGGGAATATCGCCACCGGTTGGATGCAGCGGCGCATTGGATTCGTCACGCTGGCGCTGCATTTCCTCCTTCAATTTCTGCACACACTCAATCACCTGCAGCTGGAAATTGTTATAGCCCTTTACTTTGAGACCGGCGGCGCGGCTGTGTCCCCCGCCGCCATACGTACGAGCGGCAGCCTTGCTGACATCGATTGCCGGCGACGAGCGTAAACTGGCTTTCAGTCCCCCACCCTCCACTTCGGTAAACAGCACGTGCACATCGGCATCCGGAATAGTGGAGATGAGCTCGTCGAGAATGCCGGCAGTTTCCTTGCTGCTAGCCCCCATTTCATCCAAGTCTTCTTTACTGACCGACGACCAGACGATGCGTGCATCAGGATCCATCTGGATACGATTCAGTGCACGGCCCCAGATTTTGAGCGTCGTGAGTGGCTTCGTCTTGTAGACATGCTGAATGATTTCCTGCTGACGGGCACCGAGATCCAGAAGTTCGGCCGCGACTTCCAGCGACCGTGGTGTGGTGTTCGGGTTCTGGAAACTGCGCGTATCGGTGATGAGTCCTGTAAGAAGCAGTGTCGCCATATCGGGCGTGAGTAAGTTTTTCCACTGTGCATTGTTGCTAAACCAGTTGTACAGCACTTCGGTTGCCGAGGCACAGGTAGGATCTATCAGACGCAATTGTCCGTAGCCAGTATTACTGATGTGGTGATCGACGTTCAAAATAGGCGTTTCCGAAAACAGATCCACATGCTGCTGATAGATCGAGCCAAGCAGTGCCATATCGGCTGTATCGACGACGACAATGAGATCGTATGCACTGCCGGTATCCAGAATAGTAACGTTCTGTTTCTTAAAGCGGCCTTTCTTGGGTACAACGATGATATTCACCTTGTTGTCTTCGACGGTATAGCGCAGCTTATCGACCTCCACTCCACTACTTGTATCCAGCGTGATAATAAAGTTCTGCCCTTCCTCTATTTCGGTTGAGAGGTTCTCGAAGCCTGGCATAAACTGGAGCGACTCCGGCGGTGTATCCGGACAAATAACCGTACAATCTTTGCCGAGCGCCTTAAACAGTTGATAGCACGCCAACGCACTACTGATACCATCCGGATCCACATTGGCATGCGGGATGATAAGAAGCCTTTCGTGGCTTTCTATAGCGTGTGTTGCGGCCTGTATGTCAGCGAGTGAGAGGGGCATTGCTTAATTTCTTTAATGTTTCATAATATTATATCATACTTTATCAGAAAATCAAATACTAATATTGTCAAGTATGCCTTAAAAAGGGGTTAGTATAAGACTGGAAGCCGAAAGAAAGCTAGGGGAAAACTGCTTCTTGTAAGACCTCCACGCAAGAATCGTTGTACCTGTATATCCTTTCTCCCTCTTATTATATGAAGCAAATGACCTGTAAGCAGATTGGCGGCGTGTGCGACGCTGTTTTTAGCGGAGAAAACTCCGGAGAGATAGCAAAAGCGGCATCTGATCATATCTTAGAAAAAGCAAAGACAGATCCTGCTCATGAAAAAGCCAGTAAAGAAATGGAGGCGATTTATAACGACAAAAAACGCCACGCAGAGTGGGAAAAGGAATTCAAAGCCAAGTGGGATGCTGCGCCAACAGTATAAAATCAATCTGAATCCGTTGGCCGTGCCACGTGGCCGCTTTGGCGGCTTTACGTGGTCGGGGTGCAGGGACCCTTCGCAAAATTATCATTTTGCTCAGGACAAGCTCGATTGCCATAAGGCTTCTTTCTTTGACCTTTTCCAACCCTTGATTTCCCGCTCTCTTTTGGCAGCTGCTACTCGATCAGATTGGAGTTCAGACCAAAGTAACTGTTTCATTGGATATTTCTTTGTGTGGTTACAAGCAATCCGATTTTGATGTTCAAAAATCCTTCTCTGCAGATTATTTGTGTGACCAACGTAATACGATCCATTTGCCAACTCTAGAATATAAACATGAAACATACACACTATGCTGCATAACAGGCCAGATGGCTTGCCATGAGAAAATGCTTTTGCATTTTCGAATGGTCGGGGTGCAGGGACTCGAACCCTGGGTCTCAAGACCCCCAGCCTTGCGCTTTACCAACTAAGCTACACCCCGATTGCGTGCATCATACTGGAAATTTTTAGGGCGGCCTATGTAATTCCAAAATCGAGAACCGGGACGCGACGTCCCGGCTGCAGGAAATAATGATCGCAACGAAAAACGATCAACGAATAAACCTAGTCTTTGATATACAACACCGCCTCTCCATCCTCTTTGGTCGGCTTAATACCTTTCATCTTGAAGCTGTGGGAAATAACACGCGTGCCTGGCTTGAGTGTCGGCCACACCTCTTTTTCGAACCGCTGCATGAGCGAGATGAGCAGGAAGCAGAAGATAACATCGGCGTCGCGGTAATCCTGTTTCCAGAAGTTGCGGAAATAGATGTGCGAGCGGGGAATGAAGAAACTGATAATCTTGGTATACACAAACAGCGGAAGAGACAGCTCGTAACCAGTTGCATTGGCACCTTTACGGGCAGCAGCAAAGATAAAGCGGCCATCACCGGAACCTAAGTCGTAGACCTTTTCCCCTTTCTTGATATCGGCGAGAGCCAGCATACGCTTCATGATCTTTCCAAAGGTGGGAAAGTACTGCACGCCGGTCATCAGTGCGTAGAGCCCGGGCAACACGAGCAAAAAACACACAAACACCCACCAGCCGTAATGAATGCCAACCGGCAGGGCGAGGAGGATGAGCAGTACGGGTATTTCGATCATTTTATGAAGGCAGGAAAGGCAGAAAGGTTTTTGCCTGATTTTATATGAGGCACCCTGTGTTACTCTGTGACAATCGTAATCATATCCGCAATCTCCTTCACCTTTTTACGGAGAGAATCAATGTTTCCCGTCTGCGGGTTATCGTAGGCAACAGCTACTCCCATACGGCGATGGATGCGGGTAGATGGCTTTCCGAAAATACGAATGTCGCTACGAGGAACGGCAGCTGCCTTTTCTAAGCCGATGTAATCTTTGATGACCGGGCTTTCTTTGGTTGCAAGAATGACAGCACTCGCCGCCATGCGTTCGAGAGTGATCTCTGGAATCGGCAGTCCGAGGACAGCGCGGGCATGCAGTTCGAATTCCGAAAAATTCTGACTGCCGGCAAGCGTGACCATACCGGTATCGTGCGGGCGTGGCGATAATTCGGAGAAATAGACACCGTCGGTATGCGAGATAAAAAATTCAACTCCCCAGATACCGCTGCCGGAAAGAGCTTTGGTAGCGGCTGAAGCCATCCTTTTTGCCTCCTCGAGATGCTCAGGCTTCATGGCAATCGGTTGCCAGCTTTCCATATAGTCCCCTCTCTCCTGCCTATGACCGATGGGCGGGCAAAACAGCGTGATACCGTTTTGCTGCGTGACGGTGAGAAGCGTGATTTCGTAATCGAAATTGATGAACTGTTCGACAATGACTTCCTGCAGGGCGCCGCGACCTTTGGTAATGGCATTTTCAAAACACGTTGCGACATCGGCCGCGGTTTTGATGACTGATTGGCCTTTGCCAGAGGATGACATGAGTGGCTTGATGACGCACGGATAGCCCATGCTGTCGGCTGCGGCCTTACACTCCTCGAGCGTTTTGGCATACGCAAACTTGGCTGTTTTAAGTCCCAGTTCGGTTGCGGCAAGATCGCGAATCGCTTTGCGGTTCATCGTGAAATTCGCGGCACGTGCCGATGGCACCACGTGTATCCCCTGCTTCTCGTAGTCGTACAAACGCTCGGTACGAATTGCTTCGATTTCGGGAACGATAATATCCGGCTTGTGTTTGGCAACAATACGATCGAGCTCGCTGCCATCGAGCATGTTGATGACTTCGCAGTCGTCAGCCACCTGATGTGCGGGTGCGCCAACGTAGGAGTCGACTGCAATCACTGTTTGACCAAATCTCTTCACAGCAATGGTGAACTCTTTTCCAAGTTCACCAGAACCAAGGAGGAGGATTTTCTTTAACAAGGCAGGAAAAAAGATGAAAAATTTGGTAGCCGGCGGTTTAAACCGCCGGCTACCAAATGAATAAATCAAATCAGAACGGCGAGCTGTACACAGCCTTGCTGCCAAGCTCTTCTTCGATACGCAGGAGCTGATTGTACTTGCACACACGATCGGTGCGAGAGAGGGAACCGGTTTTGATCTGACCGGTTGCAAGACCAACGGCAAGATCGGCAATGAAGCTGTCTTCTGTTTCACCGCTGCGATGACTTGTCACAGCATTCCAACCCGCTTTCTGACTCATTTGAATGGCATCAACTGTCTCGGAAAGAGAGCCGATTTGGTTGAGCTTGATGAGCACGGCATTGGCAGCCTTCTTCTCCATACCTTCCTTAATGCGCTTAGGATTGGTGACAAACAGGTCATCACCCACCAGCTGCACCTTGTCCCCGAATGTTTCCTGCATGGTCACGAAACCCGCCCAGTCGTCTTCGGCGTGGCTGTCTTCGATGCTCACGATGGGATAGGCATTGATAAGATCCGCATAGAAATCGACAAGTTCGACAGAGCTTAACACTTTGCCGTCGACATGATATTTGCCGTCTTTGTAAAATTCGGAGGCGGCACAGTCGATACCGAGCTTTACCTTGCCTTCGTAACCGGCAGCCTTGATGGATTCCATGAGGAAGCTGAACGCTTCGTTACTGTCTTTTACGTGAGGCGCAAAACCTCCTTCGTCACCGACAGCTGTGGTGTAGCCGGCCTTCTTAAGCAGGCCTTTGAGCGTGTGGAAAATTTCGGCACCCGCACGGAGAGCTTCGGAAAAGCTGGGGAAATCGGTTGGGATCACCATGCATTCCTGGAAACTGAGTCCGCTGTCGGCATGAGCTCCACCGTTGATAACGTTCATCATCGGGGTTGGGAGCCATGTCTGGTTTTGCGTACCGAACTGATCGGCCAGCGACTTCCAGAGAGACTTCTTTTCGGATACGGCGCGAGCGCGCGCAACGGCCAGAGAGACACCAAGAATGGCGTTGGCACCGAGAGAGGATTTATTCTCTGTACCATCGAGCTCGAGCATAATTTTGTCGATCGCACGATGATCGGCAACGTCTTTGCCGGTGAGTGCAGGAAGGATTTTGGCATTCACGTTGTCACGGGCCTTGAGAACGGATTTGCCCATATACACGGACTTGTTGCCATCGCGAAGCTCAAGAGCTTCGTGCGTACCGGTAGATGCTCCGGACGGAACGGCGCTGCGGCCGAACGAACCATCGGAAAGAAGACAATCGACTTCGAGAGTCGGATTGCCGCGGGAATCGAGAATCTGTCGAGCTTTGAGTGAGGAGAGAGTAGTCATATGCGGGCAGTGTAGCGGAGACGATTTAATGAAAACAGAGAAAAAAAATCAAGATACAAAAGACAAATATCAAAAAATCCCAATCTCCAAAAAAACTAATTACCAAATCAATATCTATATCACCTGCGAGCAGTTACTGCGATGCCACAAATACTGTCTTCTTACTTAGGCGACCTCGCTTGCGCAAATTTTGCTGCATCGCCTATTTTTTCCGACTGATCACAATCACCACCTTTGCTCCGTTATCGACATCGCCATCGTTCCAGTCATGAATGGAATCGAGCAAAGTACTCCAGGTATAGACAAATTCTTTACCACGCCTGGTACCAGGATCATTGGTGATGACATAACCATTTTTTGTATATCCGCGCACAACAAGCATGTGGTAAACCGGCGGCGGATTCTGGAAGTACGGATTTTTCAGATCCTTGCCGGCTGCGGGCACAATAATGAGCGATCCTTTACTGAGCGCTTGCTTCATCGATTCTTGAGTGGCAGGAATAATAGCGATATCTAAGTTGTCGCTCTCGTGCTCAAGCATTGCTACTACTTGCTTGGCTGTCTGGCTTTTGTCGTACCCAAACGTCTTTTCATTGAGCGTAACCAGATGCTGTATTTGTGCATCAGCATCAGCGAGACTGGTAAACGACTGTGCCTCGAAGTAGCGCAGCACCATGGCCACACTCGCCTCTTCACACGCATCTTCGTGGACCGGATCCCAATTGGCAGTCGGTGCTTGAGGAGTAAACGGCACCGGCCAATTCACTTCTTCGAGCGGCGTATCGGATACCGTAACTGTGCCGGTAGACGTTTTGGGCACCGACACCTTTCCCACCTGCATCGTCTGTACTTTGCGCTCGATCCTTGCAGGCAAAGACGTGTAGCGGAACACCGCAAATACCAGGACACCAGCAAGAACAAGAACCGGAAGAAAACGGCGTACCATGAGATGCAGTATAGTCCCAACGGACGCAAAAGAAAGTTTCAGACCCTCTTTTTCGCCCGAAAATGAATGACTGTGCTATAGCTGGCAAGAAGAGTGAGAGCAATCATAAAAGCATCCTCCGGACCCGACCGCGGCAAGCGTCTGCGCTTACGTAATTTTTCCATGGCATCACGTGAGGCGATGATATCCGGGTTGGGTGCCGGCAGGTTATAGGAACGGATGTCTGTAATAGTCGAGGATGCGTTGCTGGCAGGCAATACGGATGATACAGACACGCGGGCGCCGGAAGCGGTAGAAGAGGAAGAACTGATCGACGAAGCGCTGGCAACCACGGAATAAACGGATGACGAGGCAGGCCGGCCGGATGTCACGGAAGATGCGCTGCTCCAGGCAGAGGAGACAGAGCGTCTGGAGCTGCTGGAAGAAGAGGGCGAGCTGCTGATCGAGGATACCGATGAACGACGTTGTGCCGTTGACGACGAATCGAAAGAAACGGACGGAAGAGTGTATGACCCCCCGATACTAAGCGACGAAGAAGCGCTCGAAGAGAGATCGTTGGCATGATCAACGGGCACAAACATGGGAATGGAGCTGGACGACGAACCTGCCCCCAAGCCCGCAATCAGTGATGCGGAAGGAAACCATTTCCTGTAGACCGCAGCGACTTTTCTGCTCAGTGCGGTCTGAGGAAAAACCGACGCCGCAAGTGCCTGGTTCCAGTCCGCCGCCTCTGTTGCGACACTCCCGGCCAGAAACAATGCCATAAGAATGATCGTCGCACCTACACGGACTGTGCGGCGGCGGATCACATGGAGTGCAAAGAAAATAATCAGAAATGCCCCGAAAAATACGAGCGGCAGCGACCACAGGTAGGTGATGCCAAGCAGAAACACGATGGCAATCGCATACAGATGCCCCAATGCCTGGAGCGCCAGCCACAAGAGCAGCATGAAAGCCGGAAACCAATGCAGGAAGCGAAATTCGTAATCGGCACGATTCACGCGAAACAACGGCATAAGCGCCAGCGGATACACGACCGAAGCAATAAAAATCACCCCCCAATACAGCAACCCGTCCGGCAGCGCAGGAAGCCAGGATACAGCAATGCCCGTCAGCGCAATGACAAGCGCAAGAATAAGAAGAAAGGCCGTTTCTGTATGATGCTTGAGTGGCACAGGAAAGTGATTCTTCACTACAGACAATACAGAGTCAATAGCAAAGATTTCTTTACACGAGAGAATGACGGAAACGACTAACTCAGCGGAAGTTTTTTGGGCGACGAAAAAAGAGAGAGCGAATACAGCGCGTAAGGCGAGTATTGTGGGTGGTTTTATAAAAAAAACGCGTGTTACTGGATACGTGCAGCGAAAGAATCTCATCTTTTACCCGCCTTACCCCTCCTACTTCCGCTTCTTCGTCGGCAGATACCTGTCACGAATATCCACCACCTGCTTTTTCTCGACAACCGTGTAATGTCTGCGCACAAACACGAACCACTGCAGGACAACGTAGAGGACCAATGCGAGCGCCCAGAGTACCCACAGGAAGCGCATTTCAATGAACTGGATATCTTCCACACGGCTCACCACAAGAACAAGTCCGATGATGCCAAAAGTCATGGCTGCCCCCGGCCAGGAGGCTGACAGTTTTTTTGTGACAGAGTTTGACAATTTCTTTCTCCACAACCGCAGTCCGATGGAAGCGGCAATACACAGCCCGCACACAACCAGTAAGGCAACAATCTTTGGATCCGAGTAATGTGCACCGCCAAGACGCGGCCAGAACCAGTAGGTAAGAAAGGGCGTAAGAGCGGACATGAAGAGAAGAGAGGAAGAACGCTGTGAAGAGTAAAACATCCGGCGCGATCAGTCAAAGAGTAATCAGAGACGGAGGTAAGGTAGGTATCGCAAGTATTGTAGACAAAGAAGATATTACGTACCGTATCTACATGTTAAGCCTCAAACACACCAAACTACACACCTACTCGCTATCCTTACCATGCCCCTGCCCCTTCTTCGGATGCATCTTGAAAACCGGAGGCATATGCTTTGCCGGCATCGGCTTGCGCTGCGTGACCTGATCAGACAATTCCCTGACTTCGTCGGACAGATCCATCACCAGCTCTTCGAGCATGCGTTCGCGATTGGTACGGGCCGGACGAACGAGCAGATAAAGTAAAAAGCCGATTCCCGGGACCAGCGCAACGAGAAGAATGCACAGAAACTGGATAACAAACGAGCGTGAGCGCAGAAGAATATCGCGCGTGGTAAACAGGACCAGAAAAACGAGCAAGGCCGCGCCGACCACCATGGTCAGCTGCAGAAAGAAGAGAGACGGATTGGACGACAGAGTCTGCATCCACGGAGCGAGTGAGGCAAAAGGGAGATTGATCACGGCAAAAAATGGGAAGAAAAATTAGAGATGAGGGTACTTGCGCCGGTGCACGACGACATAGACAACGGTGGCAAGCAAAGCGAGGATAGCAAGAAGCTGACTGAAACGCAGCTGAAACTGTCCGAAAGAAATCCAGTTGCGGCCAACAACGTATGCAAGAGTTAACATACCGACTATGGTGCCATACAGAGTATTCATACGTGGCGTAAGTTTCAGCTCCACGGCAGCCAGTACGCCAAGACTGATAAACAGACAAAGCAGGAAAAGCAGGTCTGTCACCTTCGCAAAAACCGCAATCGTACTATCGCCACGCAAAAACTCGAGAAAGAAAATGGCCAGCGTCGCCAGAATAATGCCAAACAGCGTTTCGGCTCCGGCACGACGGGAGTACTTGCGTGTGAGCAGCAGAACAAATGTAAGGATAAAAAAGAACGCCGCATAGTAGAGCTGAACCGGATGAATCGGAACAGCGTACCGCACGTTGAACGTGTTCACAGTAATGCCCCAGGGCAAATTTGTAGGCTTGCCATAGGATTGAGCCGACAGAAACATACCGACCCAATCGAAGCCGAGGCCAAAAGTGGTTGCAGGCAGCAGCACATCCAGCCACTGCAAAAAGGTAACGCGCTGATTGCGCGTTGACCAGAACAGCACCATCGCAATCCCAATAGCGCCGCCCATAAAACTGAAACTGCCGTCCCAGAGAATCAATGTACGAAACGGGGCTTTCAGGTACGTTTGATAGGCTCCAAGGATAGCAAAAATACGACCCATCAGAACAAATGCCAGAATATGCCACCTGCCATAGTGCTTGATATCCTGCAGGCTTAAATTGGCCGATTCGGTAAGCCGGATGAAAAACTCAGAAGACAGCCACACGGCAATCAGTAAAAACAAAAGCCTCATCCAGATGATCGCCGGGCCGAACTGAAACGCCTCGAACATAGGTAAGCCGAGCATAGCAGGACAACGGGCATGAAACCAGACATTGGATGATTGCCTGTCCATTCCCTGAGAGATTTGCAACAGGAGAATCGAAAGAACAAATGGAGACAAACGTCTTCATACAGGCTATGCAACACCCATCTCCCCTCTTTCGTGACCGGACACACGCTGGCACAGAGCTGGCGAATCACTTGCTGAAGTATTCGAGTGCAGACAATACGTATATTTTTGCCCTCGTGCGCGGCGGTGTTATTGTCGGTCGCGCAGTCGCCGATCGACTCAATCTTCCGCTGCATCCGTGCATTGTCCGCAAGATCAATCATCCGACCCATCGGGAATTCGGTCTTGGCGCCATATCCGGCGAAGGCGCGATGTATTTGGACGAAATGACGATGAGTGATCACGGATTCCGCCGCGATCATTTGGAGCCGATCATTCAGCAGGAACGCGTCGAATTTGATCACCGTCGCACTTTATTTGCCGCTGATAAGAATCCGAATGTAGAAGGCGCAACTGTTCTGCTTGTTGATGATGGTGCGGCAACGGGCATCAGTATGATGGCGGCTATTGCCGACATACATGCCAAAAAAGCAAACAAGGTCGTCGTTTGCCTGCCAGTGTGCGCGCCAGATCTTATTCCGGCATTTGAACACGAGGTCAGCAAAGTGATTTGCTGCTCTGCTCCTTCTCCGCTTAACAGCGTGAGCGAGTGGTATGAATCCTTCCCGCAGGTAAGTAATGACGAGGCGCTGGCCTTCCTGCACGCAAATGTGATGCCGCAGTCATAAGGAAATGAAGATGAGAAGATGCAAGGATATGAGGAAAATTACTAGAAAATCCTCTTCATCTTCTTATCCTCATATCGTCGCATCCTCTCCGTCTATCCAATCGCCCCCTCCAATGCACGTCCTTTCACATCCGCGAGTGTCTTGTCGATAAATTCGGCTTTGGTAACCGTCACCTGATTCTTGGTCTTCACGTTACGGACAGAAACCGACTTGCTCTCCACTTCTTTATCACCCAAAACGAGCAGGTACGGAATCTTCTGTTTTTCGCCATCGCGGACACGTTTGCCGAGCGTGTCACTGGCATCGTAGAACGCAACGCGCAGCCCATGGCTCATCAGTTCTTTTTCGAGAGCTCTGGCATAGTCTTCGTGCACCGGCGCCACAGGAATGATGGCGATCTGCGTAGGGGCAACCCACAGCGGGAAGAGTCCGGCATGATGTTCGATAAAGATGGAGAGGAAGCGCTCGAGTGATCCCATGATCGCGGCATGGATCATGACGATCCGCTCTTTCTCGCCCTGCTCGTTGATACACGAGAGATCGAAACGCTCGGGCATATTGATGTCGAGCTGGATGGTAGCCACCTGCCATTCACGCCCGATGGAATCGCGGGCGATGAAGTCGACTTTCGGACCGTAGAACGCGGCCTCGCCCGGTGCTTCGAAGAAATCAGCTTTGCGCTCGACAGCGATATCGCGGATTTCCTGTTCGGCCTTCTTCCACATTTCCGGTGTACCCAAGTACTTGTTGAAATTCTTTGGATCATGCAGCGATAAACGCACGCGCAATTTGCCAAAGCCAACCGCTGGATAGAACGTATCGACGATTTCCCAGATTTTCAGAATTTCTTCTTTCGACTGACTTGGCCGACAAAACACGTGCGCATCGTCCTGCGTAAAGGCACGCACACGTGACAAGCCGTGCAACTCGCCTGTTTGCTCATCGCGGTAGCACGTAGTGGTTTCAGCGTAACGCTGCGGCATGTCTTTGTAGCTGTGCGGAATGCGGCCGTAAATCTGGGTGTGATGCGGGCAGTTCATCGGCTTCATGGCAAACTCGTGGCCTTCGCGCGTGGTGATGCGAAACAGCTCATCGGAGAATTTCTGCCAGTGACCGCTGGTTTCATACAATTCTTTTTTAGTGATGTGAGGGATGGTGACGCGCTCGTAGCCTTTGGCCTGGCGCAGTTCCCAGACGTAGTTATCCAACAAATTACGCAGCAACGTGCCGCGCGGTGTCCAGAGAGGCAGGCCCGAGCCGACGAGATCGCTGAAGGTAAAGAGATCCAGCTCTTTGCCAAGCTTGCGATGATCGCGCTTCTTGGCTTCTTCCAACATCACCTGATATTCCTTCAGTTTTTCTTTGGACTCGAAGGCAGTCACATAAATACGAGTGAGAGCATCCCGTTTTTCATCACCGCGCCAGTACGAACCGGCAAGCGACGCGAGCTTGAAGGCATCGGCGGGAATCTGCTTGGTATTTTCCACGTGACCGCCGCGACACAGATCGACGAACATTTCGGTGCCATCGGCTGCCACATTTGCGTAGTTGGTGACATTCGTCTCCCCTGCCTTGGCCAAGTCTTCGATGAGCTCGACTTTGAATGGCTGACCGCGCTCTTTCCAGAACGCGATAGCATCTTCGATACTGAGAGTATCGGCGCGGAATGTCTGACCGGTATTGATGATTTTGCGCATTTCCTTCTCGATGGATCCGAAGTCTGCATCCGAAATCGGCTCGGCGAATTTGAAGTCGTAGTAACACCCGGTTTCAATCGGCGGACCGATGGTGATCTGCGTTTTTGGCCACAGCTTGAGCACAGCCTGTGCCAGGACATGGGCAAGCGAGTGGCGGATTTCGAATAACTTCTTCTCGTGATCAGCAAGGGTAGACATATGTAAAGAGTAACATAGGTCAGATGTAAATCCCAAGGCACAAGAAACAAGCATCAAAAAAAATCGAAGATCAAAGAACCAAATTCGAGACAAATTCCAATAACAAATTTCACAAATACCAAATATATCCGCAACCGGGACATCGTGTCCCGGCAATCGATATAATAATTCACGAAACGCCGCGCCACGTCCGACCGCATTCTGGGCGGGCAAGCATGGCGCTCCCAAGTACTATAGATAAATTATCAATAGTAAAAAATCCTCTCATCGTCATATCCTCGTTTCCTCTCATCCTTTTATTGAATCAACCCGACTTCCTTCTCGATTGCCCTCATCTCGCGAAGCAGCTGTGCATCTTCGGCCAGTTTGGCATCGATTTTCTCGCACGCATGCATGACCGTCGTGTGATCGCGGTTACTAAACGACTCCCCTACCCGCACGTAGCTCATGCGCAAATATTTTTTGGCCATGAACATGGCAATCTGGCGCGGCAGCATGACTTCGCGCACGCGCGACTGACCCAGAATATCCTGCACCGATACCGAGTAGTAGCGACTGACACCTTCCAGCACTTCCTGAAAACTGACCGCTTTCTGCGTTGTCTGCTGAAAGTTCGTCGGCGCCTCATCTTGCATAGGCTCCGTTTCACCCACCAATTTGCGCATAATGTCCGAAATGCTTTTGACAGTCGGCATGCAGTGTTCCAGTTCGTACTGCGCAATCGCCTGCATCAGAATACCTTCGAGCTGACGGACGTTCTTGGTAGCGTGCTCGGCAATAAACTGCAGCACTTTGTTGTCGACAAATAATTCATACTCCTGCGCCTTCTCGGTGAGGATTGCCAGACGCGTCTCGTAGTCGGGCGAACTGACATCCGCAATCATGCCGCGCTCGAAGCGTGACACGAGACGATCTTGCAGGATAGACAATTCTTTGGGCGGTCTATCGGAAGAGATGATGACCTGCTTGCCTTCTTCGGTGAGCGCATTGAACGTGTGAAACAATTCTTCCTGCGTACGGTCTTTGTTGGCGAGGAACTGCACGTCATCCAGAATAAAGACATCCACTTCGCGGTAGCGTTTGCGAAACTGTTCCATTTTCTGGTGCTGAATGGCTTCGACCACGTGATTGGTAAAATCTTCGGTCGTCGAGTACAAAATAGTTGAATACGGCTGCTGCTTGAGGATGGCATTGCCCGTTCCCTGCAATAAATGCGTCTTCCCAAGGCCGACGCCGCCATACAGGAACAACGGGTTGTACTTGGCGCCCGGCTGCGTGGCAACCGCACTGCACGCCGCATGGGCCAAGCGGTTATTGGGACCGACGACAAAGTTTTCGAGCGTGTAGCGCGGGTTTAAGAGCTTGCTCGTTAATCCTTCGGCCAAGCGAACTTCGTGCTTGTTGGGAAGTTTGCGACGCTTCTTTTCGGGGAACTGATCCAGAAGTTTGAGCGTGCGCGTATGATCGTCTTTAAGACCGATATCGACCTGATACACGATCTGCTCGATGGAGGGATCGATCTCGCGTACAGCATTGAGCGTCATGGCCTGATAGTGCTCCAAGTGCCAGTTGAGGAACATAGGGAGCGGTAAGCCGACAATCAGTTTTTTCTCTTCCTTGCCGAAAATAGTGGTGTCTTTAAACCACGTAATGAACTGGCTGCGCTGCAGCTGCGGTTCAATTTTTTTCAGAACTTGAAGCCAGAGATCGGTGTCGACACCGGTAGTCATACGAAGCGAAGAGAAAATCAGAATAAATGAATCACGTCGTTATACGTGATGATCACAATGAGACCGATCAGAATGAAAAACCCGATCGTATTGGTCATCATTTCGAAGCGTTGATTGAGCGGCTTTCTGCGAATCATTTCGGCAATCACGAAAAGTAGACGTCCGCCATCCAGTGCCGGCAGCGGCAGAATATTCAAAATAGCCAGGCTCAAGCTGAGCAATGCAACGAGTCGCAGGTACGTCATAAACCCTTCATTGACAGCTCCGCTCGTCAAAACAGCAATGCCAACAATTCCCGTGATCCCTTCGGGCACATGTCCGCGGGTCAGAAGAGAGCGGCCGAGGTTGCCGATGCCCTTGATCGTCTGGATGGTCATGAATTTCGTCTCCTTCAAAGCCAGCACAACTGACTGACCGAACGAGCGTGTCGGTGCGGAAAGCTCGGTGGCGAATGCGGAAATGGCAATGCCCGAATGGCCGTCATCGTTGATTGCCACGCGCACCTTGTGCTCTGTTTGCGCCTTGCCTTCAACCAGCGTGTACTCGACCTCCTTCTTGCCTTTCTGCAAAGCAACAAGTTCATCCGGGCTCTTGATTTCCTGACCGTCAATCGCCTTGATCATCGTGTCCTTCTGTATACCCGCTTTTGCCGCCCCTCCCCCGGGCAGCACATCATTAATATATACGCCGAGCTTCACCGAAATTTCGCCACGGCTGGCCGCCTGCTGCAATTCATCGACAGACGAATAGAAGTTCGGTACCCAGCGACCGACAGAGAAGCCCAGAGTAAGAAGGGCGAACGCCAGCAGAAAATTCATAAGTACGCCGCCGCACAGGATAAGAATACGCGAAATAATGGGCGCTTTGCCGAAACTGCCTTTGGCGTAACGGCTTTCGAGATCAATCGCATTCTCCCCTTTCAATCGGACGAATCCGCCGAATGGAATCCAGTTTAACGAAAACAACGTTCCTTTGCGCTGAAACAGTTTCTTGGCCCGTGGCGGCAATCCAAAACCGAATTCTTCTACCTCCACACCCAGCAGACGGGCAAAAATATAATGGCCCCATTCATGAATGAGAATGAGGAGCGTAAGCAGAACAATGAATGCGGCTGCGGAGATGAGAAAAGTCATAGGTGAAGTGAGTGAACGCGACGCTACCGGAAACTGTGGAAAACTCAAAAGTTATCCACACACTTCGTATTGCAAAAGAAAAATTGTAGGAGGAAATGAGAGAAGTATAAAGATATGAAGATAAAATTTCTAACTACGAAACAATTTCCAAGATGCAAGAAACAAATATCAAAAATATTCAATGACCAATTATGAATCAACTTAAATCCACAACCGGCACGCTGACTGTTTAAATTAATTGCCAAAGTCAGATAGGAGGCCGGAAAGATCTGCATTATCCCCTTTGGCATTGACCACCTAAGCCGTTTTCCGTACTCTTTGCAGGCAAAAACGGGCAATTATCAGCCTAGGCTGATGGTTAGACCACAGCAAAGAGCTTCATTCACATGATCGGGCAATTAGCTCAGTTGGTTAGAGCGCCACATTGACATTGTGGAGGTCACAAGTTCGAATCTTGTATTGCCCACCATTCATTGCATTCAAGTGTCTATCCTGTAAATGATGATAGAGTCTTTGCAATCCAGGCAGACGAGCTTCTTTTCCTCACCTGTCATTTATGCAAGAATGACCGGTATGTTCTTCGAAAAGAAAAATCGGACAGGGCCGAGAATGGGTGCAAGTGACTTTGGTTACCTGCAAGCCGGCTCCTGCTACCTCGACGCCGCCTGCCAAACGCTGCGGCCACAAGCGGTGCTGGACACTGAAACAGAATACTATACCCGATACAACGCCTGTGGTGGACGCGTAAAGTACGACTGGGGCACGACCGTCGACAATAAAGTGCGTGCTGCGCGCAAGGCTCTCCTGTCGTATGCAGGAAAGAGTGAGAAGGAGTACTGCGTTGCCTTTACCCTCAACACCACTTACGGCATCAATCTTGTATTGCACCAGCTCGCAGCCGGATCGTTCGAGCGCATTGTGACATCTGATATTGAACATAACTCTGTCCTGCTGCCGAGCATGACATGGGCAAAGAGAAATAACGCACCACATCTCGTACTGCCGCGCACAGAAGATGGCAGCCTCGTCTACGTGCCTGCCGATATTGCACGCAGTATTGTCGTAGTGAACACCATGTCCAACATCGACGGCCGCACACTGCAAAACGCTGCTGCTCTTGCACACGATGTACACGCTGCAAACGGCCTGCTGATTGTAGACGGAGCCCAGGGATTTGGCCACGCTCCAGAGATACTGCGACAGACAGACTTCGACATTGCGTGCGGCTCGGGACACAAAATGTACGGACCATCGATTGGCTTCATTATCATCAGGCGATCGGTACTTGCTACTCTGACCCCTTTTTTCATTGGCGGCGGCACCGTGAGTGACGTAATGCTCGACGATTATTCTCTTCTTGGCGAAGGCGACGAAGCGCATGCAATCCTGGAGGCAGGACTGCAGAACTGGAGCGGTATCCTCGGCCTCGGCGCCGCTGTCAATTGGTTGCAGCACACCGATCATGCGAAAGAGCAGCAGTTGTCACAGATGCTTTTTGACGGACTGCGGAAAGAATCTCGTGTGCATGTACTCAATGCACAACCAAGCTCGATTGTCAGCTTCCATACAGACGGCATCGACGCGCACCAGATGGCGATTTACTTGTCTGAGCAGAATATCATGTGTCGCAGCGGGCATTTCTGCTGCCATCGCTATCTTGCACATCAGCGAAAACTTCCTCCGCTCCTGCGCATATCGCTTGGCCTGTACAACACACCACAGCATATCGACCGCTGCCTGTCTGCTCTTCATACCATACTTACAACCCTCTAAATGTTCTGCATTGCCACATTTATCGTCTTTGGCGTCATTGCAATTTTCTCCGCGTCATTCCGGCCGCTTGCCGCTAAAGCATGGCACTGTGTCGTTCGCCGAATGACGCTTCGCCCCTGCGACATCAGTTTTGGCGAAGAAATGAAAGGCAAGCTGGTTGGAAAGCTGATCTTCTCACACCCGCGCCTTGCCAGATTCATCAACAAATGGATCGACTGGCTTTCGTTTATCTTCGTGGCACTCAGCATCTGGAGCCTTGTCTACGTTGCCAATGCCGGACTCAATTTATGGGTGTATGACACCTGCAATCCGCAGAGTGCAGAATCCTGCTCGCTGTCGGGCGAAGCTTGTGGCGTCAGTCAGATCAGCCTTGGCATTGTGCAGGCAGCGAAAGAAGGCCGCCTCGGCGAATGGGCAGGCGGACCGTTTGTGCGCTTCGGTCAGACACTTTCGCGCATTCCCGACCGGCTGAAAAGCTGGAATGCACGGGACTATCTGGGTCCGAGCGCTACTTTTTTCCACGCCCAAGACACAGCAAAGCCCTACGCTCTGGAAATCATTGATCCCAGCTGCAAATTCTGCAAAAAACTCACCAAAAACATGGTTGATGCCGATGCCATGAATGCCCTGAATGTCTCCTACCTGCTGTATCCGATTCCATCGGCGACAAGTAGCGGCGGCTACAAGTTTCCTCACTCATACGAAATGGCATCGTATATTGAAGCTGTAAAACAGGTACCGCTAACGCACGGTGATACGTCTGTCTCAGCCGACTGGCAGTTCATCGAGAAGATTTTTGCTGAGCCGGCTGCCGGAGAAGATGCAGACTTGCAGTCACGCTTTGTGATGGGAATGACAGACGATGATGCAGTAAGACAGCTGCAACATCTGTTGCAAGAAATCGGCTATACCACCGACGAAGTCAGCCGCATTGCAGTACTTGCCGATTCCCCGGCTATTAAAGCCAGCTTAACTGCCCAGCGATCCATTGTGGAACAACGTATACGCACAATCAAAATTCCGACACTGCTCATAGCCGGACGCAGGTATGACCGTGTCATAGACACATCTGCCATCAAAGCAAAAATCGATGCTGCACGAGCCGCTCGTTAATGCTTCCACTTCCGCCATGCTCAAACCTCTTCTCGATCTTCTCTTTCCCATCCCCTCTCTGGATGGCGGCGAAGGGCAGTGGGTAACGGAAGAGGAATGGGCGAGCATCACAAAACTGGAATCGATCTACATCACCAAGTCCGAGCTTCAGAAAATGGGATGTAACGATATTGACGCAGTGATTGCGGCTGCGGATTACCGCTCGTCGCCCCTGCTGCGCAAAGCCATCCGCACGCTCAAGTACAAGCGCATTCCGGCGCTCGCCGATATTCTGGCGTATACGATGATCGAAGCGGCAAGCGAGATGCTTACACTCGATGCCAATCATTCTGTGACGCTGTGTCCGATTCCGCTGCATTGGACGCGCCAATTTCAGCGCGGATTCAATCAGGCACATGTACTGGCAGAGAACATCAGCCGGGAAAAATCGTGGCCGGTAGAACAGATTCTTATACGCAGAAAACCAACCGGTCACCAGGCCTGGCGCAAGCGAGAAGAACGTCTGCAAGCCATGAAGAACGTTTTTTGTATCAACACAAAAGTACCGGTTGCCGACACCGTTATTCTTGTCGATGACCTCCTCACAACCGGAGCCACCATGCAGGCGTGTGCGGCTGAATGTAAAAAAGCCGGCGCCACACGTGTGCTAGGTCTTACAATTGCACGCGGTTAAACAAATATATTTATAAAACATATATAAAGATATTGCAATTCCCCTGCGTGGGAGAAAGGGTGTTTTTCTGCTATACTAACTGGATTTATCAACACAAAAACCCAATGGAACAAACAAACTCTCAACCGGCAATCCTCGAGTGGCAGGGTCAAACACAGATGGATCATAATAGATCCGAGCGCTGGTATGCCATTGCCGGCATTACGACAGTCGCCATCATCGTCTACGGCCTTTTGACAGGTTCATGGTCGATGAGTCTCGTGATCGCCATTGCGGCAGGCTTGTATTTCTTGGTACGCAACGAAAAGCACGCATTGCATACCATTCGCATTCTCGAGACTGGTATCGAGTACGACGGAAAGGCTGAAGGCTGGGGCGCTTTCAAGAGCTTCTGGCTTCTGCACGGCCCGACACACACGCAGCTGCACATCTCTCGCAGTGGCTTAAAGCAAGACATTGTCATCTTTACCGGCAACACGGACATAAACGCGATTTTTGAAGCGCTCCACTCTCACCTTCCGCACGATCCAGATAAACGCGAGAAAATGATTGACGCCATTATTCGCTATTGTAAAATATAAATGATTACGAAGTTCATCAACGCGCACTTTGCTTACCTGCACTCTCCAACTAAGGAGCAGCGCCTCTGCTTTTTCGCGGGACCGCAAACACCTGGTGCTCCGCTCCATGGTCGTGAAGAAGACGAATCCGATGAGCAAGCAAAGCGTATTGAACGTGCAGGCGAAAACTCCTCTCTTCCGGCAGACATTGTGGGAGGTATCCGCAGGCAACTGCTCGACAGTTTGAGTGAAGATGAAAAAACATACGGCGCGCCGGAAGCCGAAGAGACCATCAAAAACACGCTCGATAGCATTCGCACCGACATGCAGGAGAAGTTTCATCTGTACTCCGAAGCAATCGTCTGGGACGAACAGGAAAGCACTGCGACAAACGTACGAACAATACTCCGGGAAGAAATCCGCTTCTTCGAATTGCTCTCGCAGCGAGCAAATGAACAGGCACACGAGAAAGTCCGCAGCAATACTCTTGTCGCTGCTCTCGAAGATCGTCTGCAGAAATATCAGGCTGCTTACGACAAACTCCACGCACGCTACAACGACACAACCGATGACACCATTCACAAAAACCTGCAGGCGCCAATGCGCGTCTGCGAAAAACTGATTCGTTCGCTTTCCAAGCGCGTGAAGAAGATGAAGACACAGGAAAATGATGAGCAGGCTCATTATCTTTCAGAACTCTTGCGAGAAAAGCAGGAAGATTTCGCCGAATTGAATGCAGAACAACTCGAGAGGTACGCCGCTAAAGCCGATACATCCCTGGCGCGCACCGGTGAATTTATCCGCAAGAAAACCACGAGTGCTATCGACGCATTCTTCGCCCGCAACAGTGCCGCAATCGAGCAGAAACTGCGCGAATCGGATATTGCTGAATTGTCTGATGATCCGGAACGGATGATCAGTACTACTATCGATCATTTACGGACGCAGTTTAAGCAGGATATTCTGGCTCTGGGTAAGTATCAGACTCCCAAAGAAGATGCACCAAAACTGGAAACGCCGATTCAGGAAAGCTTTAACGACACATTCGAAAAATACACGCGCGCCAGCATGCCGTTTGCATCCGAAGCGGAAGTGAAAGTTATTCTCAGCCGTGGCATGCCGGCCGCATTCTGTTTTGGCAACGAAATCCATATCAATATTGATCATCCACAAGCGCAGAATGTTACGGACCGCGCTCGTGTTATTGCCCACGAACTGACACATTTCGGGCTCGATGCAGAAAGCGGCGGCATTATGGGACTGCGCAAAATCACGACACTGTTCGCTAAATTAGCGGAGTGGACCGAGATGAAGCTGGCAATCGATCGCATTTGGAATAATCGAGATGTCACAACTGGCGAACGCGCTCCAGCCTTTGAATCCGACACCGACTACCTACATGAAATCTTGGCAATTGCCGCCGCGCATCGCAAAGCTCCCTATACAGATGCTAAGGATAAAGAGGTTAAAAACCTGGCCGAGATGGTAGAAGCTGCGCTGAAGCACGCAGACAAGCAAACCTTGTTCCTCAAGACGATTGTCGATCGTATTAGCAAGCGTACAGACGAGAGCTTTGAGGAGTTTGACATTATTGTGCGCGATGCAGTTGATCAGCGAGGTGCAACGCAAGCATTGATCCGCAGTAAATGGGGTGAGAGAGTGCTGGAAGATGAGCCGGAAGACGTACGCAAAGAAGCACTCGATGAAGTAAATGACGTACTACATGGAAATAATCGCAAAATTCGTACCATGAACCCAGGTGGCGATAGCGATAATGATGATGCAGTAGATGAAACAGGACCCGATCCTAAGGAAACCAAAGATAAAACAACAACAGCGGAAGTAAAGGTTGGCATTAAAAAAACACTGACCCAAGTCGAAGAATTGCGCAATTTATTGCCAAATATGCAACTTAGCAATTTCTCTGAAGATGCCGCGCATGATGCTCATGATCAAGGAGAACATGTTCATACGGGTGCAGATGTCGATAAATTACACCAAGAAGGAATGAAGATAGCAGGTGAATATTTAGCAAATGCCGCTGCTGATCTCACAAGAGTTCAGCGCATTGTCCAGAATATTGAAAATTGGGCAACTTTACCCATTGGAACAAAAGCAGATCTTGCAACGGAATGGAATTTTGCAAATGCTCACGCATACAAAAGGTTGGCCAGCGGCGGCACCCAAGCTGAAATTGCTGCTGAAGATCTTGTCAGCAAACCATTCCGTCAAGATATATTAGAAAGAGCCAACAAGCATATTAAGGCCCTAGAAATTCCTTTGAATAGCATTGAAGAATATAGCGATATTAAAAAGAGAGGAGTAACAAATCTCGATAAATACGGCAAAAAGAAGCATCTTAAAGCCAAGTTATGGGGCTATCTTGGAGCTGATGGTGGAGCAGAATGGCTTTGTTACTACGACATTGTCAAAATATTCAAGATCTATCAGGAAGCAATTGTTGAATCCTACAAAGCTCAGCAAAACGTCGTGACCAATAGAATAGCTAAAGATTCTGCTTGGTTTCTCGACAAAATTCCATTCGGAGGACCTATTCGCCAGATTATCAATAGACAAGCCCGCTCAGCAGATAGCGAAGAGACGGACAAATATAAAACATATCTTGAACAGGAAGGTTTTACTTACAAGGATTTGTTTGTGTATGAACCAACTCTTCTGGATCAAAATCGCAATAACGTAAACCGTGTCCGCGCAATCTTGAACTACGCGGCACATCATGCCTGGCTGTACGACTTAGATCGTTACAATCCACACAACGTGTACGGAGTAGATTATGCGAGAGTATTTACGCTGCAGGCATTTAAAGAACTCGTACAAGAAAATGAACATGGCAAAAAGGAGGAGGAAAATCGCGGATATGAAAAAGTGAATAAACATCCAGATATTCCGCCCATGATTAAAGATATGAAAGATGAACTAAAAAAGCTCAACATTTTCGCAATCAAAGGAATTCTCAAACGTATCCAGGAAAAGGGCAAGCTTACGCATTCTAACGTATGGGGGATGGTGACATTTATTAGTGAAATACGTAAGAATCCCCTACTTCTGCAAATCCTGGACAAAGGTTTGCTCGACGACATCGGAAACATTGGTATTGGCGAATCTGCCTGGTCACTTACACAGTTTAAAACTCAGAGAAATCAATTTATGGAATGGAAAAAAACAGGAATTAAGTCTGGTAATTCAGAAACTGCTTTCAAAGAAAATGGTAGCTACCTGTTTGTCACAATCTTGAAAATAGAAGAAAAACTTCGTCAGTTTCCAGCAATTACAGGAGCGCGAGATAAGGATGATGCGGTATCTATTATTCTGTCTGGCAAAACATATGAACAAGATGGAAAATTTATTTCAATCTTCCAAGATGATCCTGTCTTTAATGCATATAGAAAAAAATGGATAGAAGATGCAAATACTACAACCAGTGCACAAAAAACTGACGACGACTTCTTTGGAGCCGAAGGTTCGGACGTCTTGCTGACAGGAAAAAAGGTTATCGAAGAAGTCTTTACTCGAGATTCCACTGGTCGCGCAACGCACCAGGCAAAAGGTCCGAACCTTTTCCGTGCAATATTCACGCGTTTCGATGAACTGGAAAAGCTGGATCCTGTTGCCAAAGAAAACTTTAGAAGGGAAATGCATGATAAGCTCGTTGACTGGTTCCAGACACGTATTTGTTCGAACGCAGCTTCTGCGGGCTTATTCCCTCAGGAAAAAACAGTTGATGGGAAAATTATTCTCCTTGAGCTTCTGCGTAAAAGAATGATCTTTAAGAATGAAATTATTGCTAACCTTAAAACTGGTCTGCTTACAGCCTATAACAACGGAGAAACCGCCGTGAAATTAAAAGAAAAAAACGAGCTAGATGACAAAGGAAAGCCTAAATGGAAAGAAGAGCATATTGAAGATGCAACATATAAAATTGCAAAGGAGGTTGAAAGAATTGGGATCAATAATCCTAACCTGTAGTCCCAAACCCACCACGCGTCTGGGCACCGTGATCGTCTACTTCCTGCCAGTTTGCTTTGCCGATTGCCACAAATAAGCCTTGGGCAATACGCTCCCCTCTTTCCACAGTAATAGGTGCATCTGTAATATTTTGTACCTGCACGAATATCTCGTCTTTTGGTCCGTGGTAATCCTGATCAATCAAACCTAATGAATGCGGGCAAATGAGGCCTTTTTTGCGTGGGAGTGATGAGCGTGGAAGAATGAGCAGTGCGTAGCCGTCGGGCACTTTGACAATCACATTTGAGGGCACTAGTCCAATTGCGCGTGGCGCAATGACGGTTGTTTCGCGTGTAGTTAGATCAAACGCCGCAGCTCCTGCTGTTTGATACACAGGAAGAGGAAGAGTTGGATCAATGCGAGATACGGAAACAGGAAGGCTTGTCATGAAGAAACAAAGGAACCAGAGGATGCAGAAGAACCAGATGAAATTTTCTTGAGTATAGAAGTATGATATTACAATAAGCAATCTTTGAGATGAGAAGCACAGAAAATCCTCTGCATCCTCTGGTTCGTCTGATTCCTCTGTTTCCCTTCCAGAGTCTAGAAATATCAAAAAAAATCCCGGGGTTGGAATTCCGGGATTTTCTTGTTGTGGATAAATCGTGATGTGAATTACTTGCCGATCTTCTTGCGCATGAATGTTGGTACATCCAGCTCTTCTTCGTTTAACTGGCTTCCAGACAACTTGATGACAGAGTCATCGGCACCACGGACCGGGCCTTTCTGTTCGTCACTTGTCTGCTTCTTGTAGCTTGGCAAAGAGCGCAGGTTGGCAACGTTTGTTGGAGCGCTGATGGTGTTCTTCTGCTCGTCGAAGCCTGTTGCGATGACCGTACACTTTACCTGGCCGGTGAAGGCATCATCGATAACAGCACCGAAGATGATGTTGGCCTCCGGGTCAGCAGCTTCCGTAACGATACGTGCAGCCTCATCGACTTCGAACATGCTCAAGTCGTTTCCACCCGTGATGTTAAACAGAATACCCTTAGCTCCAGAAATGGAGAGCTCCAGCAATGGGCTGTCAATTGCTGCGCGTGCGGCTTCGGCTGCACGGCTGTCGCCTGTGCCGTACCCGATACCCATCAGGGCAGAACCGGCGTCCTGCATGACAGACTTCACGTCGGCAAAGTCGACGTTCACGAGACCGTGAACCGTGATGAGGTTGGCGATGCCTTCGATACCGTGGCGGAGGATTTCGTCGACGATCTGGAACGCCTCGGTGAGAGGAGTTGTCTTGTCGATGAGCGAGAGGATTTTGTCGTTTGGAATAGTGATGAGAGTATCAACCTTGCCGCGCATGGCATCGAGTGCATCTTCGGCCTGCTTGCGGCGGCGAAGGCCTTCGAAGCTGAATGGCTTGGTAACAACACCGACTGTAAGGATTCCCATACTGCGAGCAAGCTCGGCAATGTACGGACCGGCACCGGAGCCGGAACCGCCACCCAGACCGGCACACACGAAGAGCAGATCCGCTCCTTCGATGACTTTCTTGATTTCCTCCGAGCTTTCCTTGGCAGCTTGCAAACCGATATCCGGGTTAGCCCCGGCACCAAGACCGCGTGTTGTACCACGACCGATGTTGATCTTTGTTGGAGCTGGATTGTGGTAAAGAGCCTGAGCGTCTGTATTTACCGCCACAAACTCCACACCCTGCACTTTGCCTTCAATCATGCGTGCAACCGCATTACTGCCGCCGCCACCGACACCGATGACACGAATAACAGCATTGGGAGCGATGTCCGGCCGGACTTCCTGATGGCCCGTGAGAGAAGAATCATCACCTTTACCGGAACCGGCACCTGTTGATCCGTTGGACCGTGAGCCGGAAAAAAGATTTTTGAGCGTGTCTGACATGGGAGTGGGGAGAAATGAGGGCGAATATTAGGGAAGAAGGTTTTTAAACCAGGAACCAACCTGGCTGATGGCGCGCTTCATATTAATGTTGTTGACAGAGAACGAGTGTCGCTGCCCTTCGCGCACGCCCCAGAGAAGCGTACCGAGCGCAGTTGCGTAAGCCGGATCATCCACCTTTTCGATGACACCGCCGATCTCAACCGGGAAACCCATTTGAACCGGCAAGCCGAGTACTTCACGTGCGATATCCAAGACACCCGGAGCTTTGACAGCGGCGCCTGTGAGGAGCGCGCCGGCAGGAAGCAAACCATCGCGACCGATGCGCTTAAGTTCGTCTTTGACGAGCGAGAACAGTTCGTAGTAACGAGCCTGCATGATTTCCGCCATGTAGCGACGGCTGACTGTCTGCGTATCCATTTTGCTTATGGTGCCGAGGTCGATCATTTCGCGCTCCTGAATTTCGGCAGGCAGAACGGAACCGTATTCAATCTTGATTTTCTCGGCTGTATCGATGGATGTGCGAAGACCGATAGCGATGTCGTTTGTGACATTCTCGCCGCCAACCGGCAGACATACCGAGTGCAAGATTGTTCCCTCTTCGAATATTGCCACACTTGTCGAGCCAGCGCCGACATCGATGATGACGACACCCAACTCTTTCTGGCGCTTGGTGAGAACGGCCTCGGAAATGGCGATGTTGGCTGGAATAAGCGCATCGATATCGACACCCGACTGGTCGATACATTTTTCCAGGTTTTTCACGTGCTGGATTTGACCGGTAATAATGTGCGCCTCCACCTCCAAACGAATGCCGGTCATGCCGACGGGATTCTTGATGCCCTTCTGCTCGTCGACTGCATACGATTTTGGCTCGATGTGCAGAATGCGACGGTTGCTTGGAATGCTGACAGCCTGAGCTGCCTCGAGCACACGAGCGACGTCCTCGACGGTGATTTCGCTGCCCGAGATAGCGATGACTCCCCTGCTATCGAACGCCTCAATGTGTGCACCGCTCATACCGACAAATACGTGGTTGATGGGAACACCAGCCATGCGCTCTGCATCTTCGAGTGCCGAGATGATGTTATGAATCGCTTCTTCGATATCGATGATGTGCCCCTTGCGCATACCGAGTGAAGGCGAAAGACCGACGCCGATCACACTAGGTACCTGGCCGCCTTCGCTGGAATCAACGACTGCGACAACTGTACGAATTTTTGAACTTCCGACATCGAGCGATGCGATAACACGTTCTTTGGCCATGGGAGGATTTTGGTGAAGGGATGGAAGGGAAGGAAGCGACCTGAAGAAGAAGCGTCCAAAAGACAAATGTCAGTGTAGAGCGTGTAAGGCACGGGCTCAATAGGCTATTGACTACGTTTCGTATACAAAAATAGCCAAAATCACTGCATTTGAAGTATAGCACTTTCGCGAGAAGTGTTGAAAAAAAGCATCAGATTTCACATTTTGTGTTCACTCAAAATTGATTGAACACAATATCAGTACTGTGGCTTGTACTACAGCAAAGAAAGTTGTGTTACTTCATCATCTTTCGGCGAACTGGGAAGGTCTTCCGACACCGCTGGATCGGAAAAAATTTTGTCAAAACTGTATCTCTCGCCGGCTGGAGACGCGAGGAACGCTGTCAGGCGCTTGGACAGAAGATGGAATTCCAATTCGCTGAAGAATTTTAGGATCTCCGTATGATGAAAGGGGCTGATGATCAGATCATTGAGAGGCAGCGTATCGGGGATATCGCATGTAAGCTGCGCCATGCGTTCGCAGAAAAACGCCTGCTCGCGCCCGGCTTCCAATTTGGCACGCCACGCCGGTTTGATATCGGCCAGATGGTTATAGATCTCGGTGATGCTGCCGTACTGCTGAATGAGCGCTGTTGCCGCCTTCGGACCAATGCCAGTCACACCTGGCAAATTGTCCGAAGAATCCCCCACCAATCCTTTATAAGAAGGAATTTGGAGCGGCGTGACGCCGAATTTGGCATAGACATGATCCGGCGTGAAATATTCGGGCATTTGGTAACCTTTGTGCGGGACTGCGACGCGAATCAAATCAGTCGGCAGCTGAAACAAATCGCGATCGCCGGAGACAAGTGTGACACGCGCACCGCTTTCGGCAGCTAGCTTTGCATACGTACAGGCGAAGTCATCTGCTTCATAATTATTGCCCTCCACACTCGGCAAGCCGAAGTGAGCGATCAATTCGTGAATGCGCGGAATCTGCACGTAGAAATCATCGGGCGTCTTGCTGCGTCCTGCTTTGTATTCGGCATATTCCTGATGACGAAAGGTTTCGTCGCCGGCATCGAAGCAAAACAGCAAAGCATCGGGCTGCTCTGTGCGTAAAATCTGCAGCAGCATGGACGCAACGCCAAATACCGCATTTACCTGCTCACCTTTGGATGTTTTCATGGTGCGCGGAATCGCCCAGTAGGCTCTGTACATAAGGTGATGTCCGTCGATGATAACCAAGTGCTGCATGACAGAAGCTTATCGAAGGAGTAGAGACGAAGAAAGCACGAAGATCAAAATACTAAATCCGAGACAAATTCTAATTTGAAAATTCGAAATTCGATCTTGTTTCGTGTTTGGCTCTTTGATCTTCGAATTTCATTAATATTATTAAAAAACCTCATACAATCCTGTCAACTCCTGCACCCTTCAGAAAAACTCAGTTTTCCGCTATAATAAGTGGATAACTTCACACAAACACACCCATGTCTCCCCTCTCTCCCGCGTACGACAATAAAATTGTGCGCAAATACTCGGCTCGCACCATCGAGCATAAAATGGAGAACAAAACTGCTCTGCAGGAAGAGATCGGCTGGATTGCAGAACCAAAGCAGCCAATTGTGTGCATCTCGACGGGCATGACCGACGCACTCGGTGGCCCGCTCCTTGAACAGCTGCTGGAAGGACTCTTGGAATTACCGATCGGACTGCTCATCCGCGGTCGCGGCTCCAACAAGTACGGCGACATGTTTACGAAGCTGTCTAAAAGCGCCTCCTATAAAATGAAAATCGTCTCCGACACGGACATCGGCCTGCGCAAAATGCTGGCTGCATCGGATATCGCATTATTCTTGAGCCCAAACCAGGAACCGGATGCCGTGGAAGACGCACTGCGTTACGGCGTGATTCCCGTTGCTCCGGCTATGGGCAAGCTCGAGAATTACAACCCGGTTCAGGAGACAGGCAACGCCTTCATCTTCGACAAAGCCACCAAGTGGCAGTGCTTTGCCACTCTTGTCCGCGCGCTTGAAACATTCAAGTTTCCCTACGACTGGCGCACAATTCAGCGTCATGCAATGGAATCGGCCCAGACAGAAGCCGACGCAAGCGCAGAATAAAAAAACAGAAGGAAGGCGAAGCCCTACTTCTGCTTTTTACGATTGCTGATTGCGAACGCTTACAGTTGAGATACACCGTTGTCGTCTTCGTCATCCTCGGTGCCGATGATACTATCGTCTTCATCGTCATCAAAACCGTCGCTACCATCTTCATCGTCATCATCGTCGTCACCAGGTCCGTAACCGTTTTGCGTGAGAAGGAGGAGATCCATGCTCATAATAAAAGAGAGAGGAAAATAATGCGCGAAGTATAAATGGAAAGATGCGAGACGCAAGCGATTTTTGACAATACTGGATTTATAGCTGCTTATCCTGCATCCGCTGCATTACACACACCGCCAGTGCAAGCGGTATTCAGCGAACCAATCTGATCGTTATTCGTATTCAAAGAGAACCCCCCGGCCAAAGGCCAGGGGGTTAGTGGGTCGATTTGTTCCAAAGTCCAATCATGGCTCGAACGTATGTTTGACTCGGAAGTACCGCATGTATCCATCGTTTCCGTGGTAACAGAACTGCAGGGGTTGATCTCCTTCTGCCAGGCCCTCCAGGATGGAGGCGCCGTTGAGGAGCAAGGAAGCGTTTTTCCCGTCGAAATGGATTTCGAGGGAAATGGGGAGGATCGGGAGGATTAGGATACCAGAGCTTCGAAGTCCGATCTGTTCTTCGAAGCGCACCATCGCGTACGCCTTTTCGGCCTCCGTAAGAACCCTGCCATCATTGTCCTCAATCCACACACCCGTGACAAAGAACTTCACGAGAGACTTGGTCGTCGACGACATGTTGCCACCTTCTGGTTCGGAATTGGGAACTATGAAAGACCACATTTACTATTAAATGATATAGTTAATTTTTTGTCAATTATTTGGTGGATCGGGTGGGATTTGAACCCACGACCAAGAGATTAAGAGTCTCCTGCTCTACCAACTGAGCTACCGATCCATTCGAGGCGAAAAGTATGAAAGAACTTACTAAAGTAGTGGACTTGCCCACCGAAGCTCCTTAGAGGAGCGCAGGCGGGAGCTACCGATCCATGCTGGAAAGCTGGCAAACGTTACCAAAGAAAGAGCCTGTCATCAATAGTAACTGCCTGCAGATACTAATTCTTAACAAAAGGAATCGACAGCGGGAAGCATCCCGTTACCTTTTATGATTAGCACTATTTTTCCTCTGGTTCCTCTGCATCGTCTGTTTCCTCTGCTTCCCCTTAAAACACCTTCCTAGCCTTTAGCATACCCACCTGTTTCGTACTGGGTTCAAGCACGGCAACCGGCAATCCGTCGAACCATGCGATGAGAGGATCCGTTCCCACTTCCCCTTTAATCGTGCGACCAAAGCCGATTTCTTTCCATTCGGCTGCGGTTAACTCACGCTTGGGAAAATCGGCGAGAATATCTTTGAGAGGAACGATGGATGTCCATGTGACGTCTTTTGGGGCAATTGCTTTGTCTATCTTCCACTTCCCTACTTTCGTGCGACGAAGAGCAGAGAGATATCCGCCACAACGGAGCGCGATACCAATGTCATGCGCGAGTGAACGTATGTAAGTACCGGAACTGCACGCAACCTGCAGTCTGAGCTTCGGGTAATCGTATGACAGAATATCGCACCGAGAAATCTGCACTTCGCGCACGGGCATTTCTACTTCTTTTCCCTGCCTTGCCAAATCGTAGGCACGCTTGCCATCAATATTGATAGCCGAAAATTGCGGCGGACGCTGTTCGATTTTGCCCAGGAATCGTTCCTGAATGAGAGTTTGAATACGCGAACTATCAGCTGGTTGCTGCCAACCTGGTTTCAGCTGCGTTTGCGTAATGCTGCCCTCGAAATCGTAGGTCGTACTCACCGCACCTAAGTGCACCTCCGCGATATATTCTTTGGTGAGTGTTCGGAAAATTTCTACTACTTTGAGCGCTTTGCTGCCAACTGCGACCACCAGTAGTCCGCTCGCCTGCGGATCCAGCGTGCCTAAGTGCCCCATCTTTTGCTCGCTCAATGTACGCCGGAGCTGTGCCACTATATCGTGACTTGTCGGCCCAACGGGCTTGTCGATGAGAAGAAAACCATGCCGCATGGGGCGAGTATAGCGAGAGGCGATGTTTGGCGGTAGGCAAGCTCGCATAGAGAAGAATTATGAATCATGTATTACGAATTATGAATATCTTAGTCATTCGTGATTCATAATTCGTAATACGTAATTCGTTTCACGCCTTTCACTTTATTGGACGACGCTCAGTCCAATAGCTACGATACCCTCCATGCCGCCTGTGAATGTCACGCTTAGCTGGGACCTCGTCATCATCGTGTTTTTTGCCATCGTGATGTCGTACAGCTTCATCATCGGTCGCAATCAGTCGATCCGCGTGATGATCGCCGCCTACATTTCCATTATCGCCACACAAGGCATCGGCAACGTGATTCTCCGCCTCGCCGGTTCATCAATCAATAATATTGAGATTCTCAATTTCACGTTCAACGTGAGTATTATTTCGGCATTGAAAATCATCATTTTTGTCACGTTCATTATTTTACTCGCGCTGCGCAGCGGCATTCATATTACCTACACCAAAGAATCCGGCTCGCTGATGAACATTCTTTATACAACGATTTTTGGTTTTGGGACAGCCGGACTCATTATATCCACGATACTCACGTATGTTGCCGGCAATGCCATTCTGGATGTCACAATGCCATCTTCGGGCGCTATCGCACCCATTGCACAATCCAGCCCCCTCATGCAGATCATGGTGCTCAATCAGGATATTTGGTTTTCGCTGCCGGCAATTCTGATTATTGCTGCGGGTTTCATCAACAATGAATAGCAATGTCAACTTGCGCAGATACAAGCCTTTCGTGAATACTGAGAGAAATCTTCCTTCCCCTTTCCCATGAAAAAAATTATTCAATCACTTTCTACGGCTGCCGTTGCGTCGCAGTTGTTCATTGCCAAAGCATTCGCGCTGAATGATCCGCCAACGCTGCCAGGTGTTATTGAAGGTGATACGGACATCAAGGTAACTGTTGTGAACCTGCTGGTGAAAGTACTCGACTACGTGACACTGATCGGCGTGGTGTTCGTGGTTGTCGCAGGTATCCGCCTGATTGTTTCCGGCGGAGATGAGGGCGAGAAGGACAAGGCCAAGAAGACCATTATCTACGTTGTGATTGGTATTATCGTCATCCTGTTTGCCCGCGTGATCGTGAGCTTCGTCGCCAACCAGCTGTTCGCATCGGTCTAAACAGCTGCATAATCAACCGTCAAAAACCCTCCGCTATGGAGGGTTTTTTGTATCATGCATTTAACGCAGGATGTACGGAAAGGTCGCCACAGGCTGACAGATTGTACTGCAGCGCCCGTTGGAGCAGGCAGGACGCGGGGAAAAGCCGCTGTCGCAGCGCATGGATGTACCCGAAACCGGATAAGACGGGTACAGAGGATCTCTCACATACGTTGGGTAGGAAGGATAGACCGGGGAGACGGGACTCACGTTGCAGTAAGTGGTGCAGCCGCCGCTGAAACACCGCGTGACGGGTGTGCCGGTATCGCACCGCACCGATCCACCGCCTGTAGTAGTCGGCGAAGCGGGATACGTCGGGTAAGACGGATAGCTCACCGATGACACAGAAGAGTACGTAAAGGCGGGACGACACATGGTGCTGCAACCGCCGCTGAAGCAGGATGTCTGCGGAGTGAAACCGCTGTCACAATGAATGGCGGATGACTGTCCGGCAACCGTGCCCGGATAGGCAGGATAGGAAGACGTCGAAGACGGAGTCTGGTAGCGCGGATAGTCCACCTGACAGAAGGTGCTGCACCCGCCACTGAAACAGACTGTTTTGGGGCTACCCGAATCGCAATGAATGGGAGCGGCAACTGCTTGCGCCGAAGAAAGGGGCAGATACGGCGGCATTTCGTAGGCAGCATCTGCCGGCGATTGCTTTATGGACGGCAGAAAAACCGATCCAAATGTCACAAGCATTACTATCAGGAGCCAGAAAGAGCGCCGTTGAAAGGAAGAGGGACTATGCATACGAAATACTATGACGATATACACTCTTTTTAATTTCTTGTCAATTTACGGAATTATGGTGGCGCTTGCATTGCATGGTTGTAGACGGCAGCACATCCGGCAGCGACAGGTCCAGCTCTTGCACCTGCTTCATAGCCGGCTCCGATAACACCTGTTCGCGGACCAGAATACCTTCTTCGGTGATTTCAATGACATCACTGGCCGGAACCGGCGTTCTGGAAAAGAACCACCAAGCCTTGGGAAACAGCCATTCAAGCTGAAAATGTCGTGTATCAAACTGCACATCCTGGCATCTGCCGATGCTGCGCCTGCTTTGTCTGGTGAGAATTTTCTGCCCCAGCACACGACGCGGATCATCCAGCAATGCTGACAAACGCACAATATCTTGCGGCAGCGCCAGTTTCTCCTCACTGCGAACATGAATGACAGTCCCCCAACCTATGATATCGGCAACCGACAGAAAATACTCGCTGCCTCCAAACATACGCAGATCGCGCACAAAAAAGCCTACAATGACACCTGTGTCAGGATGAAGCAGAATACCGGAGACAATGCCAAGTGTGGTATCAGCCTGATCCTCGACAACCGGCATGCCAATCACCATGGAAAAACGGACGTGCATAGCGTATACTATAGATGTTTATGAACCTTTTTGCAGGATCATCCCACCCCGAGCTGGTGAAAGCCCTTGCCAAAGAGCTGGGTACGACTGTTGGTGCCATCACCCTCAAGGCGTTCAGTTCCGGTGAGCGCTACGTGAAGTTCGATGAATCTGTCCGCGGGAAAGATGTCTTTATTGTGCAGACAAGCACGCACAATGTGAACGAGGATCTTATGGAGTTGTTCCTGATGTGCCAGGCTGCCAAGCTGAGCTTTGCCAGCAGCGTCCATGTAATCATCCCGCATTTCCCCTACGCCCGCCAGGACCGTGTCGCCGCACCGCGTGAGCCGATTTCGGCCAAGCTGGTGGCGAGTCTGCTCGAGAAATCCGGCGCGGACCACGTGATCACTATTGATCTTCATTCCGACCAGGTACAGGGCTTCTTCTCTATTCCGGTCGATGTCCTGGATGCCCGCACCATCTTTGCCGATTACTTCAAAAAGAAGAAGCTGGAAGACCCCGTCGTTGTTGCCCCGGATGCCGGTGGAGCCAAACGCGCCAAGAAGTTTGCCGACATGATTGGTGCGGATTTAGCCATCATGCACAAAACACGCAGCGGCCATCATCAGGCGCAAGTGCTGGAAGTTGTGGGAAATATCGAAGGCCGCACCTGCATCATTTTTGATGACATGATCGACACCGCTTCTACGCTCTGTCCAGCCAAAGAAGCGCTGATTGCACGCAAGGCGAACCCCAACGTCTACGCCGCCGCCACTCACCCTATTTTCTCGGGCAAAGCCTTTGAAAACCTGGACAAAGCCGGCTTTAAAGAAGTGGTGGTAACAGACAGCATTCCGCAGAAATTGCCGACGACAGGCTTCACGGTTCTGCCTATCGCTCCCCTCTTGGCCCAGGTTTTGCGCAACATCGAAAGTGGCCAGAGCGTGACGCAGATTTATAAGTAGGGTCCGTTAAGCCAAAAATGTCTTGATACTGACTCGCCAAGGCCGTATCGTAGTGCGGCTTTTCGAAAGCGCGTACTTTTGAAGGCCTGTATGCAACACGGGCGATTATCCACCTAAGGTGGATGATTCGACCGCTATCATTCACATTTCGGGCGATTATCAGCCTCGGCTGATGGTTAGAGCCCAAGTAGATTCCATTATTCCCTTACGGGCGGTTATCGGCCTAGGCCGATGGTTATCCACTATCATTCACATTTCGGGCGATTATCAGCCTCGGCTGATGGTTAGAGCCCAAGT